>Ga0256869_1002139_pt1 | contig 10113 bp, 7 predicted proteins | sample RumenRJG_05RNA_FD_186096 | JGI IMG/M metagenome (GOLD analysis project Ga0256869, IMG submission 186096) | Metatranscriptome of bovine rumen microbial communities from Lethbridge, Alberta, Canada - Rumen RJG_05 (Metagenome Metatranscriptome) | ecosystem: Host-associated > Mammals > Digestive... | reverse complement strand
GCCGACATGATTTTCACCCGATTCACCCTACTATGGCTATGTGCCGCCATCGCCCTGAATGTGGCAGCCGGCCACACGCTCATCGATGGCACGCTCGACAAGTCGGACTACTATGGGGGCACCACGCATGCCTTCCAGGTCTATGTACCCGACCAGTACGACGGCAAGCGCCCTGCAGCGCTGTATGTGGGCCTCGACGGCGTGCTATGCCATGCCCCCGAGGTCATGGACTCGCTCATCACCGCCGGCAAGATGCCGGTGACCATCGGCGTATTCCTGCAGCCAGGCGTGGTCAAGGCCAGCGACGGCACAGTGCTGCGCTATAACCGCTGCTACGAGTTTGACTCCACAAGCGGCACGTTTGCACGTTTTCTCGAGGAGGAGGTGCTGCCCGCCGTGGAGCAGATCAAGACCCCGCGCGGTAAGCCCATCCGCCTGTCGCGACGCCCTGGCGACAGGATGATCTTCGGCCTGAGCAGCGGCGGCATCGCGGCCTTTAACGCGGCATGGCACCGTCCAGACCTGTTTGGCAAGGTGTTTACCGGCGTGGGCACCTTTGTGGCCATGCGCGGCGGCAACGACCTGCACGCCCTGGTCAGGAAGACCGAGCCCCTAGCCCTGCGCGTGTACATCCAGGACGGCAGCAACGACGCGTGGAATCCGCTCTTCGGTCACTGGTATGAGGGCAACCAGATGCTGGCAAGCGCCCTGCAGTTTGCGGGCTATGATGTGCAATGCGACTGGAGCGACGGGGGTCACAACGTGACACGCTCCACCGAGATTTTCCCGCATGTGATGGAGTGGATGTGGCGAGACTGGCCCGCACAACCCGTACCGGGCAAGACACAGAACAACTTCCTGCAAGCCCTGCTGGCCGATGACGACAATGGCTGGACCCGCATCAGCGGCGGTGTGGACAAGCGGCCCGTGACGCGAGTCATCTATCCCGACCTGACCACTATGGCATGCACGCAGGGCGAAGACGAGAACTTTGTCTGGCAGTATATCCTGCAAGACAGCCACCTGACCTGCGGCGAGCCCTTCTACTGGCTGCACAACGACGACCCCTCCGAGCCGCTGAGGGTGAGAAGCATCACCTTTGACAGCAACGGCAACCTGTGGGCCGCTACCAGGATGGGCATCCAAATCTGTGACCAGAACGGCCGCGTGCGCGCCATCCTGCGCCTGCCACTGGGATGCTCGCCAGTCAACGAGATCATCATCGGCAACGGTACGGTCACCCTAAGCACCGAAGATGCCACATGGCAGCGGCGCTTCAACGTCACCGCACCCATGCCCGGAGTGCGCCCCCCCAGCCAGGGACAGGGATAGAGGCCAAAACGCCCAATCCCTGGCCGACGGCTCAAAAAATGGTGGTTGACGGCCCAGAACTGAAAACTTATTTCTACCTTTGTAATCTGAATCAAAACGCTGGATCACTCATGAAGCAGAACAACAATATGACACCCGAGATGGAAGACCAGATGATCGAGATGGCTTACCAGAACCTGTTGAACGGCTACCTGTCGAGCAACCACCGCAAGAAGGTGGAGATCATCGACAAGGCCTTCAAGTTTGCGCGCGACGCCCACAAGGGCATACGCCGGCGCTCTGGCGAGCCCTACATCATGCACCCGCTGGCCGTGGCCACTATCGTGAGCCAGGAGATCGGCCTGGGCTCGACCAGCATCAGCGCGGCCCTGCTGCACGATGTGGTCGAGGACACAGACTACACTGTCGAGGACATCGAGGCACAATTCGGCAAGAAGATCGCCCGCATCGTGGACGGACTGACCAAGATTTCAGGCGGCATCTTCGGCGACAAGGCGTCGCTGCAAGCCGAGAATTTCCGCAAACTGCTGCTGACCATGAGCGAGGACATCCGCGTCGTGCTCATCAAGATGGCCGACCGCCTGCACAACATGCGCACCCTGTCGTCGATGCCCGTGGGCAAGCAATACAAGATCGCCGGCGAGACACTCTACATCTATGCGCCGCTGGCCCACCGCTTGGGACTGTATGCCATCAAGACCGAACTCGAGGACCTGAGTTTCAAATACAATCATCCGGCCGAGTACAAGCGCATCACCGACCAGATTGCCGCCAGCGAGGAGAGCCGCAACGAGTTGTTTGCCCGCTTCTCGGCCCCTATCCGCGAGCGTCTGGACAACATGGGCCTCAAGTATGAGTTCAACACCCGCGTCAAGTCGTGCTACTCGATTTGGAACAAGATGCAGAACAAGCACATCCCCTTTGAGGAAGTGTATGACCTGTATGCCGCCCGCATCGTGTTTGAGTGCGACGACGAGAGTGCCGAGAAACGCATCTGCTGGAACATCTATAACGAGATCACCGAGGTCTATGCCAAGCATCCCGACCGCGTGCGCGACTGGCTCACCACGCCCAAGGTCAACAAGTACCGCGCGCTGCACGTGACCGTGATGGGTCCCGACGGCAACTGGGTCGAGGTGCAGATACGCAGCCGCAAGATGGACGACATCGCCGAGCGCGGATTTGCCGCTCACTGGAAATACAAGATCGGCGAGGGCGAGGAGGAGGATGAACTGGCCGCTTGGCTCAGCACCATCACCGACATCCTGAAGGATCCCGAGCCCAATGCCATCGACTTTCTGGACACCATCAAGTTGAACCTGTTTGCCAGCGAGATTGTCGTGTTCACTCCCAAGGGTGAAGCCATGACGCTGCCCAAGGGGGCGTCGGTCCTGGATGTGGCATTTATCCTGCACACCGACTTGGGTACCCACTGCATCGCCGGCAAGGTCAACCACAAACTCGTGCCGCTATCCTACAAACTGTCGAGCGGCGACCAGGTCGAGATTCTCACCAGCAACTCCAACACGCCCAAGCGTGAGTGGGAGAAATTCCTGATCACCGCCAAGGGCAAGACACGCCTCAGGGCCGCGCTGCGCCATCAGCGCCGCCAGATCATTGAGCAGGGCGAGAGGCGGTTTATGGACTTCCTGAGCGAGCACAACATCCAGTTCAGCAACGAGGTGCTCTCACAAGCCATCACCCGGCAGCGCATCGCCAACAAGGAGGAACTCTTCTTCCTGATCGGCAACGGCGAGATTGCGCTCAACGAGGATCTCGTCAGCCGCAAGCCCGAGGGCTCACGCGTCACCTGGTGGCGCCGCAACCCCTTCAGAGGCAAGGAGGTGCCCAAACCGACGACCCACGAGGCCACCACCGCCATCGACACCAAGGCCATCTACCGCCTCACCACCCGCGACGGCAAGAGCAACTACATCATTGCCGACTGCTGCCACCCCATCCCGGGCGACGACGCCGTAGGATTCCTTAACGATGCCGGCCAGGTCGTCGTCCACAAGATGGATTGCCCCACGCTGGCGCGCCTCAAGGCCAGTTACGGCTCACGGCTGCTGCAGACCCAGTGGGAAGACCACACCGACCGCTTCCAGGCCAGCATCCACATCGAGGGCATCGACCAGAAGGGCATCCTCCAGTCGATTGTCAACATCATCTCGACCAACATGTCCATCAACATGAAGCAGATGAATGTCACCGCCAACCAGGGCGTGTTTAACTGCGACCTGGACGTGCTCGTGGGCGACGCCTCGGTAGTCACCAGCCTGTGCCACGAGATCAAGAAGGTGAAGGGCGTCAACACCGCCAACCGCGTCAACTAGCAGCCACACATCAACACCATCAGCCCGCGGGGCCATTAGCAAGCATTATGAAAACAAAAAACAATACTGTCATTATCCTGGTGATGCTGTTGCTGTCGATCGTCCTGATTGCCACAGCACTGTTTTTCAGCCGCGAGAATTACCGCATCTACAGTTTTGAAGTGGGAAAACCCTGGCTGCACTCCAGGCTGGAGTCCAATTTCGAGTTTGACATCGAACTCGACGAGGCCACACGCAAGCACCTCACCGACAGCGTGAACCAGAACTTTGCCAAGATTTACACCCTCGACCGCAAGAAGGGCGACCAGCAACTGGCCCTGCTCACCCGGGCCCTACACGGACGCACCGGCAGCGATGCCCTGTTGCACGCCGTGACCACACTCTACAACAACGGCATCGTCGACAACGACGCGGCCAACGACATCCGTTCCGGCAAGCAACTGAGGTTTATGGTGGGCAACAACGAGTTGCAGGTGGTGGATGCCAGCAACATGAAGACCATCCGCCAAGCCTATGCCTGGCTCACCGACTCGCTGAGCGACAACGTGGCCCTGCAAGAGGCCCTCAAGGGCATCGACATCAGCAACTACCTCGTGCCCAACATGATGATCGACACCGAGGAAAACGAGAAATGGATGGGCGAAGACCTGCGCCATGCTCTGCAATCACCCGGCACCATACAGCAGGGCGAAGTCATCATCACCCGCGGCGAAATCGTCACGCCCCGCAAGGCTGCCGCCATCGAGAGTTACCAGAACGAGTTGCAACGCCGCAACAAGCAGCGCAACGTCGACGAGGGCCTCAATCTGCTCGGGCAGATCATGATTGTGGCTATCATCATGCTGGCGTTCTACTTCTTTATGCGCCTGCTGCGCAACCATGTGTTCAGCAGCCTGCGCCGCATGGTGTTCCTGATCACGTTCATCACCATCTTTGTCATCGCTGTGCTGCTACTGGTCAAGTTCAAGTACAGCCTGCTCTACGTCATCCCATTCGGGCTGGTGCCCATCATCGTCTCGTCGTTCTTTGACGACCACACGTCGTTCTTTGTTCACATCGTCACGGTTCTCATCTGCTCGCTTGTCGCCAGCAGCCACCAGGCCGAGTTCATCATCATGCAGTTCTTGGCGGGCATCATCGCCATCGTGTCGGTCAAGGAGTTGACCAAGCGCACCCAACTCGTGCAGTGCGCCGCCTTCATCTTCCTGGCCTACTGCATCACCTATGTGGCCATGACGCTCATCAGCGAGGGCGACTTCAACAAGGTGGACAAGTTCTACTTCGCCTACTTCCTGATCAACTGCGTCATCCTCTCGTTTGCCTTCCTGATCATCCCCATTGTGGAGAAAGCCTTCGGCTTCACCTCGTCGATGACCCTGCTCGAACTGGCCGACATCAACAACCCGCTGCTGCGCCAACTGTCCACCAACTGCCCCGGCACCTTCCAGCACTCGCTGCAAGTGGCCAACCTGGCCGGTGAGGCCGCGCTCAAGATCGGCGCCAACATGCAGTTGGTGCGCGCCGGTGCCCTCTACCACGACATCGGCAAGACCAAGAATCCCGCCTTCTTCACCGAGAACCAGATCGGCGAGAATCCCCACGACCACCTGGTGCGGCCCGAGGACAGTGCCAAGATCGTCATCGACCATGTCACCAACGGCCTCAAGATTGCCGAGGACGCCGACCTGCCCAAGGTCATCAAAGACCTCATCGCACAGCACCACGGCAAGGGCGTGACGCGCTACTTCTACTACAAGGCGCGTGAGGCACACCCCGACGAGGAGATCGACAAGACACCCTTCACCTATCCCGGTCCCAACCCGCAGACCAAGGAGGCCGCCATCCTTATGATGGCCGACGCCTGCGAAGCCGCCACCAAGAGCCTCAACGACCACAGCGAGGAAGCCATTGCCGCCATGGTGGGTCGCATCATCGACACGCAGGTCACCGAGGGACTCCTGCGCGAGGCGCCCATCAGTTTCCGCGACGTGGAGACCATCAAGCGGCTGTTTGTGGAGCGGTTGCGCACGGCCTACCATGCCCGCGTGTCCTATCCCAGCGACGTCAAGCAAGACACCGCCAGCAGCGGCAGCGATGACGCATCATCAAGCGAAGCCGAGGCAAATTAATGCCCACCCCGATACAATAAAATGCGCGCCCCACGTGTTAGTATTATAGCGATTAGTGATTAGTTGTTAGTCATTAGTGATTAGTTGTTAGTTGTTAGTCATTAGCGGTTAGTGATTAGTGATTAGCGATTAGCGAGCATCAGCATTCTTGCTGCAACTAACAACTAACAACTATACAACTAACAACTAACAACTATACAACTAAAAAAAACTAAAAACTAAAACGCGCATGATTATCCTGTACCGCATATTGTTCGGCATCGGCATCGCTTGCCTCGTGGCAGCAATCGCCCTTGTGCTACGGCCCCGCTGGGTCGCCGCCGTGCCCGCCTATGCCGGTCTGTGTCTCATGCACTGGAGTTACTATATCGACGTGCCGACGGTCACCTTCGCCTTCTGGGGCATTGCCACCCTCATCACCGTGGGACTCTTCTACCTCTCGCCCAGCGGCGAGCCCGACGGCCACCGCTCCAGCAACCTCTATGTGGGATTCACCGCCATGGCAGGCGGCATGCTTGGCATCCTGCTTGCACCGCGCATCATGGTGCTCGGCGTCATCCTTGGCGCCGTCATGGGTCAACTGGCCTATAGCCGCACGCCGGCAGGCCGCTGGATGCTGTCGCCATCGATCCTCTTCTGGCGATATTTTGCCGCCAAGTGCCTGCCCGCCATCGTCGCCATCGCCATTGTGTGCATCGCCATCATGGGCCTCGTCATCTAACAACTAACAACTACACAACTAACAACTAACAACTAACAACTAAAAACTACACAACTAACAACTACACAAGCATACATCCCAATGAAACATATCCTCATCACCATCCTTATCGCCATCACAGCAGTGGCATCGTGCTGGGCTCAGGCACAACAGGTGCCCGAGCGCAACCAGCCCAGCAAGTTTGCGATCAAGAAGGTGGACTTCGACCACGTTCGTCAAGTCATCTCCAATCCCAACAACGCCTACTACTATCCCAAGTTGATGCGCGCCTATAACAGCAACGACACCACCCTCTCGATCGAGGCCTGGCGCAACTTCTACTATGGTTACACCTTCCAGGAGGATTACAACCCCTTCCGCGAGAGCGTCTACAGCAACGTGGTCGAGCAACTCTACTACAAGCAGCCACACTCCCGCGCCGAGTGCGACAGCATCGAGAAGTATGCCGAACTGTCGCTCAACGACAACATGTTCGACCTCAACCAGATGAACTTCTACATCTACGTCCTCAAGGAGAAGAAGAAATATGCCCGCGCCGCCGTGCGGCAATACCGCCTCGACCGACTCATTGCCGCCATCATGTCGAGCGGCAAGGGCACCAAAGAGGAGCCCTGGGTCGTCATCGCTCCCGAGCACGAGTATAACATCATCAACTTTCTGGGCTTTGTCGCCACCGAGCACGAGACCCTCGACGGCGGCATCGACTACATCAAGGTTCAGCCCGTGGCGGGCAAGAGCGCCGAAGGATTCTACTTCGACATCTCCCGCATGATGCAAGTCGCCGCCCTCAAGTTCCCCGACATCTGATTCCATACCCAACTCCTCACTCTCCACCTCTCTCCACCATTAACGCCACACACACAGCCCACGAGCAGGAAAAACTCACACGAGCCTACATCTACAAGGGATCCGTCATGGAAGAACTCGGCCACCCCGACAGCGCCATGCACTACTACAAGACCGCCGAAGCCACCGCCGCCCCGACGACGACTACAACCTGATGGGCCAGCCCGTGGGCAAGAACCTGCCCACCCTGCCCGGCATCTACATCCACCACGGCAACAAAATACTGGTCCGCTAACCACCACAATTAGAAAAGGCGGATCACGCGAAGTCAACAATTCCCATTGTGAGGATTTCCCGCTACTCGGCAAACCTCACAATGGGTTAATAACATCCTCACCGCTCCGCGGTGTTCGCCAGCATCAGCGGCACCACATCATCCAACTAGTCGACAGCCATCACGAGGATGAACCGCCACAGGTCTGGCAGGCATCGGGCCGGCAGGAGGTTGTCAGAGTTGTTCAAGTTGTCTTTGATCATGGCAGAGCAGGGCGCTGATGTGGGGATTGTGGCTGTCGTAGTGGTTTCACTGAAGAGATGGTCAGAATCGTTGAAAAAATTTTGGTATTGTACAGGATTTCATCTACCTTTGTTTCAACAACCACATTAAGCAGATAACCAACAGACAGCGACATGGCCCTAGTGAGCAGACAGACCAAGCAGGAGAGCATCATCTATACCATCGTGTGGATGCTTCTATTCATGGCTCCCGTCGTCGAGTTTCTCTTTAACTACGACCCGCAGCATCCCGTCTGGATCAAGCGCGGTCTGGTCGACACCCTGATGACGCTGGTGATGTTTCTCGTCGTGTTTCTGATCCACAACTACGTGCTCGCCCCCATGCTCGTCAAGCAGAAGAAGGTGTACCGCTACCTGATCGGCTGTGTGGTGGTCATCGCCCTGTTCCAGACCGTGCAGTGCCTGCACAAGCCCCGCGAGGGCTTCAGCCAGCCGCCCGTCGACATCCAGCGCGAGCGGCCCGCGACACCGCCCCCCGATGGACGCCCGCCCATCGACAAGCACGACCTGACGGTGTTTACCATCGTGATCATGATGCTCGGTGCCAACCTCGGCGTGAAGACCTACTTCCAGAGCGAGGAGGAGAAGAAGCACCTGGCTCAACTCAAGGAGCAGAGCCTCAAGCAGGAACTGGACTACCTGCGCTACCAGATCAACCCCCACTTCATCATGAACACGCTCAACAACATCCATGCCCTGGTCGATATCGATCCCGAGCAGGCCAAGGACAGCATCGTGGACATGTCGCGCATGATGCGCTATCTGCTCTATGATAGCGACCACCACTATGTGACGCTGAGCAATGCCGTGCAGTTCCTGAAGAAGTACCTCAACCTGATGAAGTTGAGATATACCGACCAGGTCAACGTCAACCTCGATGTGCCTGTGAGCCCGCCTGACGACATCGTGCTGGCCCCGCTGGTGTTCATCCCCTTTGTCGAGAACGCCTTCAAGCATGGCGTGGCCGTGGACAAGCCCTCGACCATCGACATCGACATCAGTCAGCGCGACGGGCGCCTGCTGTTTCACTGCCACAACACCAAGAGCGACGTCAAGCACGAGTATGGCGGCGTGGGGCTCAACAATGTCACCAAGCGCCTGGAACTCATCTACGGCAACGACTACACGCTCGACATCGACGACGGCGACCAGTCCTATGACGTGCTGCTCGACCTGCCCGCCCGGCGTGCCAAGGACCGTAGCGACCTCAATCCCTAGCGATTCCATTCTCTTATCACTATACATCACATCACCACAGACACTAACACAATAACAACAGGACAAAGCATGATCAGATGCATCGCAATCGACGATGAGCCCCTAGCGCTCAAAAAACTGGTGGCCTACATCAGCAAGGTGCCCTACCTGGAACTGGTGGGACAATTCCGCAGTGCCCGGCAGGCGCAGCAGTTCATCACCAGCGAGGAGCAGGCCGTGGAAGCCATCTTCCTGGACATCAACATGCCCGACCTCAACGGCATGGACTTTGCCAAATCGCTGCAGCACGACCACAGCAAGGGACCCATCATGGTGTTTACCACCGCCTATAGCGAGTATGCCATCGAGGGCTACAAGGCCAACGCCGTCGGCTACCTGCTCAAGCCCTACGGCTTTGACGAGTTTGAGGCCGCGGCGCAGAAGGTCCGCGACGTGTGCGACATCCGTCAGCAGGCCCTCGGCGACGCCACGGCCCAGATCGGCGACGACGGCACCATCTATGTCAAGAGCGACTACAAGATTGTGCGCATCAGCATCGACCACATCAGCCACATCGAGGCCATGAGCGAGTATCTGCGCATCACGTGCGACAACCGTCCCAAGCCCGTGATTGTGCTGCTGAGCATGAAGAAGATCGAGGAGCACCTGCCATCCACCATGTTTATGCGCATCCACCGCTCCTTCATCATCAACCTGAACAAGATCAGCGAGATCAAGAAGAATCACGTCGTGCTCGATGGCGAGGTGTCGCTGCCCATCGGCGACAACTACAAGGAGGCCTTTATGAACTACCTGTCGAGCAAGATCATCACCAAGTAAGATCGGTCTTGCCGTTGCCCACCCGCTCCGATGCGGCCATGGCATCATCTGTGGTACAGTTCCAGAACAATGGGCCATGATGGCCCAGCACATCATTATTTTTTCTCATAACTTTTCCAGGGCAGCCCACGCGTGATGCGCACGGCTGCCCACCTTGTGTTATCCAGAGACCGTTTTTTTCCTGTTTTCCGCATTG
>Ga0256869_1002116_pt1 | contig 10156 bp, 9 predicted proteins | sample RumenRJG_05RNA_FD_186096 | JGI IMG/M metagenome (GOLD analysis project Ga0256869, IMG submission 186096) | Metatranscriptome of bovine rumen microbial communities from Lethbridge, Alberta, Canada - Rumen RJG_05 (Metagenome Metatranscriptome) | ecosystem: Host-associated > Mammals > Digestive... | reverse complement strand
TTTTGCTCGACGAGCCGCTCGGCGCGCTGGATCACAAGCTGCGGGAAGATATGCAGTATGAGCTGATCCGGCTTAAAAACGAGCTGAATATCACGTTCCTTTATGTGACGCATGATCAGGAAGAGGCTTTGACGATGAGTGATAAAATCGTTGTTCTGAACAACGGATATATTCAGCAGATGGGAACGCCGGAGGAAATATACAATGAGCCGGAGAACGCTTTTGTCGCGGATTTCATCGGGGACAGCAACATTCTGGACGGAATCATGGTCAGAGACCGGCTGGTGCGGGTCGGAGGCATCGATTTTGAGTGCGTGGATGAAGGCTTCAAAGAAAATGAAGCGGTTGACGTGATGATCCGCCCGGAGGATATTCTGATCAAAGAACCGGGCGAGGGGATTGTCAACGCGACGGTCACGCATAATGTTTTCATCGGCGTTTATTATGAAATGGAACTGCAGACGGAGCATTACACCTGGCTGGTGCAGAATACGCTGAGTTATCCGGTGGGGACGGAGGTCAGCATCGATGTGATCCCGTTTAATATACAGATCATGCATAAGCCGAAGACAAAGGAAGAAGAAGCGTTCCAGATGGACGATTACGATACGTATTTCAGTGATCATGACTGGAATTAGGTGAACAGGAAAGGAGGCTGAGTTTATGGCAAAAAAAATGCCCGCGGTCCCTCTGCTCTTCTGGATCGTGTGCGGGACGGTGATACCGCTGCTGGTGGTTTTCTATTATGGTCTTACCGACCGGACCGGGAAATTTACGATCGACAATATCCTGGCGATCGGCGAATCGGTCCATCTTCAGGCGCTGGGGCTGTCGCTCCTGCTGTCGGTGATCAGTACGCTGATCTGCCTGGTGCTGGCTTTCCCGCTGGCGATGGTGCTGAAATCGAGCAGCTTCGGGCGGCGCGGCTTCATCATTTTCATTTTTATTCTGCCGATGTGGATGAATTTCCTGCTTCGCACGATGGCCTGGCAGGTCATTCTGGAAAAAGGCGGAATTTTCAATTCGATGCTGGCCGCGATGCATCTGCCGGAACTGAATATCATCAATACGCCGGCGGCGATCGTGCTGGGCATGGTGTACGATTATCTGCCGTTTATGGTGCTGCCGATCTATAATGTTCTGCTGAAGATCGACGATGATCTGCTCAACGCGGCGTACGATCTGGGCGCGACCAGATGGGTCGTGTTCCGGTCCGTGATTCTTCCGCTGAGCGTTCCGGGAATTGCGAGCGGCATCACGATGGTCTTTGTCCCGTCGCTGACGACATTTGTCATTTCAAACATTCTGGGCGGCGGCAAAATCTATCTGATCGGAAATATCATTGAGCAGGAGTTTACGACGAGCGCCAACTGGAATCTGGGTTCCGGGATTTCCATCGTCATGATGATTTTCATTGTGGTCGGGATGACGGCGCTGACAAAGCTTGACGGGGGAGAGGAGGCGGCGTTCGTATGAAAAAAGTGCTTAAAACGCTGTGGATCGTTTTGATTCTGATCTTCCTGTATCTTCCGATTTTTACGCTGATGGTTTTGTCGTTCAACGAGAGCAAGTCGATGTTCAAGTGGGCCGGCCTGTCCGTCCGATGGTATAAGGAAATGTTTTCGGATTCACAGATCATGTCGGCGGTCTGGAATACATTCTCGATTGCGATCATGGCCGCGGTGATTTCAACGATTGTCGGAACGCTGGCCTGCGTCGGCATTCTGGCGATGTCAAAGAAAAATCAGGGGGTTATTCTGGCACTGAATAATATTCCGCTGCTGAACGCGGACATCGTGATCGGGATTTCGCTGATGCTGACGTTTATCGCCTGCGGGTTTTATCTGAACTGGGGCACGGTGCTGTTCGCGCATGTGACGTTCTGCATTCCGTACGTGGTGCTTTCCGTTCTGCCGAAGATGAAGCAGGTCGGCGTGACGAGCTACGAGGCTGCGCTCGATCTGGGCGCGACGCCGGTATATGCTTTCCGGAAGGTGGTGATGCCGGAGATCATGCCGGGCGTGATTTCCGGGTTCCTGCTGGCGTTTACAATGTCGGTCGATGACTTTGTCGTCACGCATTTCACACGGGGGGCCGGCATCAATACGATTTCGACGCTGATTTACAGTCAGGTCAAAGTCGGAATCCGTCCGACGCTGTTTGCTTTGTCGACGCTGATCTTTATCGTGGTGCTGATCGTGCTGGTCTTTGTCAATATTCTCGGGAAGCGTTCGCCGAAGGATTCTCTGATTTATGAAATTGCGGAGATCCCGCAAAGCGGATAAATTATTGCAAAGAAACGGAGTAAACAGTGTTATAATGAAAGGAGACGCCGTGATAATCAGAAATTTGAAAAAAACCCGGGTCGCTCTGGTGATGCTGGCGGCCGCTGTCGCTGTGATGATTCTGATGACATCCTGCGGCGGAAAGGATAAGAATGAGGTCTGTATTTTCTGCTACGGAGATTATATGGATCCTCAGATCGTCAAAATTTTTGAGAAGGAAACCGGAATCAAGGTGGTTTTGAATACATACGATACCGTTGAAGAAATGTATCCGGTTATTAAAAATCAGGCCGGCGTCTACGATGTGATCTGTCCGTCGGACTATATGATCGAACGGATGATCCATGAAGGACTTTTTCAGAAGATCGATTTTGACAAACTGCCGAATTATAAGAACATCGGGGAGCGGTACCGGAGGATCGCCGACCGGTTCTACGATCCGGGCAATCAGTATTCGGTGCCGTATCAGTGGGGCATCGCCGGGATCATGTATAATACTGAAAAAATCAAAAAAGGCAGTATTAAAGGCTGGAAGGATCTCTGGGACAAAAAGTATCAGGGAAAGATTGTGATGCAGGACAGTCTGCGCGATACGCTGGCTGCCGGGCTGAAGAAAAACGGCTTTTCCCTGAATACGACAAAGGAGTCTCAGCTGAAGAAGGCGGCAGACGATCTGATCAGTCAGAAGCCGTTCGTCTATAAATACGCCAACGACTCCGCCCGTGATCTTCTGATCGGAAATGCCGCCGATCTGGGCGTTGTCTGGAACGGAGAAGTCCTTTACAGTCAGGAGTTAAATAAGAAGCTGGATTTTGTAATACCGGAAGAGGGAACCGAATTGTTTATCGACTGCTGGTGCATCCCGAAGAACGCGCGGCATAAAAGCAACGCGGAAAAGTGGATCGATTTCACCTGCAGAGCCGATATCGCTTACAAAAACTATGAATATCTGACGTACAGCACGCCGAACGAAGCCGCGCGGAGGATGATGCCGAAAAATCTTCAGAACAGCCGATATTTATTTATGACCGATAAACAGCTGAAGAAAAGTGAGGTGCTTCGCGATCTGGGTCCGGACGGTGATGAGATGTACAGCAAATACTGGAAGATATTCAAATCAAAATAATCGCGGCTCAGGCCGGAACCGGCCGTTTAAGACGTCTAATCACGGGCCGCGGTAAAAAGAGTCAGGAGGTTTAATATGGCTGCTTTTGACCGAGTCAAATCCGGTTTCCCCGGACTGGACAGGAGCTTAGACAACATTCGTATCGGTGACAATGTCGTATGGCAGGTGAGTACCCTCGATGATTACCGTTTTTTCGTCGAACCGTTTGCGAAACAGGCGATCGAGGACGGATATCCTTTGATCTACATACGGTTTGCGCAGGATCCGCCGCTGCTGGAGCCGCAGGAGGGGCTGGAAATTTATGAGCTGGATCCCGCCGACGGCTTTGAAGCGTTTACGGTAAAGGTCCACGACATCATAACGGAGAAGGACCGGGAGGTCTTTTATGTGTTCGACTGCCTGTCGGAACTGCAGCAGGCCTGGAACACGGACCTGATGATGGGGAATTTTTTCCGCGTTACCTGTCCGTATCTGTTTCAGCTGGACACTGTCGCCTACTTCCCGATCATCCGCGGAAAGCACTCGTTTGAGGCGGTAAACCGGATCAGGGAAACGACGCAGCTGCTGCTCGACGTGTATCCGGGCGGCGAGGGCGCCAAATATCTGACGCCGCTCAAGGTTTGGAACCGCTATGCGGGCGATATGTTCTCGCCGCATTTCTACGACGGCAAAGATTCGGATTTCGCGACGCTTTCCGACGGCGTGTCACTGAGCAAATATTTTGCGATTATCAACGAGCCGGGAACGACGAATGATCAGAACCTGGACAACTGGGACCGCTTCTTCTCGCAGATGAAGCTGAAGTTCTCCAGAGACGAGCTTGAACCGGACGATATGAAGGAAATGTGCCGGATTATGATGACAAAAGACAGTCATATTTCCGGACTGATTTTCAAATATTTCCGTCCGATCGACTATATGATGGTCCGTGACCGGATGATCGGAACCGGCGTCATCGGCGGAAAAGCGTGCGGAATGCTTTTGTCGAGAAAAATCGTACAGGCGCTCCTGCCGGAATATGCCGACCGGTTTGAACCTCATGATTCTTATTACATCGGAACGGATGTTTTCTATACCTATATTGTTTATAACGACTGCTGGAAGCTGAGACTGAAGCAGCGTGCCGAGCGTGAGGATTTCACATATTCAAATGAGCTGCGGCAGGCGCTTCTGAACGGACGTTTTCCGGAGGATATCCGCGAACAGTTCCGCCGGCTTCTGGATTATTTCGGGCCGAGCCCGATCATCGTGCGTTCCAGCAGCTTCCTTGAGGACGGCTTCGGGAACGCGTTCGCCGGCAAGTATGAATCGGTATTCTGCTGCAGCGGCGGCGATATGGAGTCGCGGCTGGAGGATTTTGAGAACGCGGTTCGTACGGTTTACGCGAGTACGATGGACGCTTCCGCGCTGGAGTACCGGCGTGTGCGCGGACTGCTGGAGCTGGATGAGCAGATGGCGGTCCTGGTACAAAGGGTTTCCGGAAACCGTTACGGCGAGAACGACAAAGAGATGTTCTTCCCGACGGCGGCCGGCGTCGGCTATTCCTATAACGCGTACCGCTGGGACAACGACATCGATCCGGCGGCGGGCATGCTGCGCCTCGTCATGGGCCTGGGTACGCGTGCCGTAGACCGGACGGAAGAGGATTATCCGAGAATCATCAGTCTCGATAAGCCTTTGTCCACAACGCTCGGAACGATGAAGGACCGGCACCGGTTTTCGCAGCACCGAGTAGATGTCATTGACCGGCCGTCCAATTCCGTGAAGACGATTCCGCTGCATAAGGCGGTTCCGCTGATTCCGGCGTGGCAGAAAAAGATCGTTCTCAGTCACGACACCGAAGTTGAGGAGATGTACAAGAACCGCGGCCAGTTCCGGGATGTCTGGTTTGCGGACTGTCAGGGGCTCGCGCGGAAGACCGAATTCACGGAGATGATGCGCTCGATCCTGCGCGTTCTGCAGACCGAGTATGATACGCCGGTCGACATTGAGTTCACGGTCAACGTCAGCTCCAAGGGTGAATTTGTCGTCAACATGCTGCAGTGCAGGCCGCTGATCGTGGGCAAAATGACGTCGATCGAGATTCCGGACTTCCCGGCGGAAGACACGTTCTTCCGCGTTGTCGGTCCGACGATGGGACGCTCGCGGAAAGAGAAGCTCGACGCGATCATTTACATTGATCCGGAAGGTTATTACAATTATCCGTATGTGCAGAAACCGGAGGTTGCCCGGACGATCGGCCGGATCAACCAGTATTTCCGCGGCACGGAAAAGAACGCGATCCTGATTTCTCCGGGCCGGATCGGAACGTCCTCGCCGGAACTCGGCGTACCGGTAAAATATTCGGAGATCAGCATGTTCAGCGCGGTGTGCGAAGTCGCGTACAGCGCGGCGGGGTACATGCCGGAGCTTTCGTTCGGCAGCCATATGTTCCAGGACCTTGTCGAGGCGGACATTTTCTACGCCGCGATCTTTGAGCGTCCGAGCACGCTCGTTTACAAGCCGGAGCTGCTGAAATCGTGTCCGAACCGTTTCATGGAGATTGTACCGGACGGCGAAAAATACAAAGACATTATTTACGTATACGATACTGAAGATAAAAACATGTCGCTGATATTCGACATGGTTGAAAAAACCGCTGTCTGTGCGATCGACAAAGGGGAAACCGACGCGTAGAAGGCGCATAGAAGCGGCGCTGGCGGAATTAGAACTGACAGAACAGGCGGAGCCGGTGGGGTCGATGAAATCGGTTCCATCGGCTCCGCGGAATGAAGCCGCAGACTTCCTAAGGGAAAAGGCAGATAATTTCGTCGATCCTCATATAAGCTGCATTCGGTGGGTGACAGAAAACTTGGAGTTTAACAAAAAGAAAGGACATGCAACAATGAAAATTACAGATCTTCTGAGTCCGGAATCGGTTCTGGTCGATGCGGACATTGATTCCAGAGAAAAGGCAATCTCTGTGCTGGTCGATCTTCATGAGAAAGCAGGCCATTTGTCTGACAAAGAAGTTTACCGGCAGGCGGTGCTGAAGAGGGAGGCCGAGTGCGCCACGGCGATCGGAATGGGGCTCGCGATTCCGCATGCGAAAAGTGACGCCGTTAAGACTGCGGGACTGGCCGCGGTGACCGTTCCGGGCGGGATTGACTGCGATGCGCTCGACGGACAGCCGTCGAATCTGATTTTTATGATCGCGGCGCCGGACGACGGGGATCTTCATCTTGAGATTCTGTCTGAACTGGTGGGTCTGCTGATGGATGAAGATCTGAGGACAGGCCTGCTTCAGGCCGGGTCGCCGGAAGCGTTTCTGGCACTCCTGAGCGAGGCGGAAGGCTAAACCGGCGGCTTTCAGCGCGGCTCGCGCTTTGTCTGCCGGGGAAACCTGCCGGCAAAAAGACTTCTGCCGGCAGTCCGGGTATAAAAACGAAGTATAAAGACCGTCCAAAGCCGGGCGAAAACTGCCGGAAAAAAGGATCGACACACTGAACCCTTTGTCTGTTTTCGATATGATTTATTTCCTTCCTTAATTAAGATACTGTGTACGGCGCCTGTGTCGGACAGAACGGGATATGATATTAGGAGGCGATATCCGGCATCTTTACTGAACGTCAAATCACGAACCGGATCGAGGGGTTCAATGGCTGAATAGTCTAAACTTAAACGAGTTCAGTGAACAGAAACAGGCTGCTGCATTCAGCGCATTTACGCTTTTGCAACAGCCCCGGAATTAACTGACTTATTTATGCGGCAGTGTGTTCAGTTTTTCTTCAATAAACCAGGTGATATCTTTCAATGCCTGTTCTTCATGTTTTCCGTCGCAGACAAGCGTGACTCTGGAATCATGCTTCAGGTGATTTCTGAGCAGATCCATAATGTCCTTCGCGTTAATATCTTTATCCTGATAATGTATTCTGACTTCGCATCCGTAATACTCGCGCATCATTTTGCTCAGCATGATGGAAGGCAGCATGTGCAGTCCGTACTGACAGGTAATTGTTACATCCTTTGAAACCATGATCTCTTTTCCTCCGACATTTATTATAAGTCAGACGCATACGATTTGTCAATAAATCGTGTGAGACGGGTGTTATCTTCATAACATCATAAATATATTTGTGTGAAGACGTGAATCCATGGTATAATAACTTGTTCGAATAATTCTTAAGGAGCAATATGATGATAAGCAATAATATGGTATATGATAACATTCTTGAAGCAATCGGCAACACGCCGATGGTGAGACTTAAGAGACTGACAAAACCGGGCGACGCGGAAGTCCTGGTGAAATATGAAGGCCTGAATATCGGCGGGTCGATTAAAACAAGGACCGCGCTGAAGATGATTGAGGAAGCGGAGGCGCGCGGTGAGATTTCGCCGGATACGATCATCGTTGAACCGACGAGCGGCAATCAGGGCATCGGGCTCGCGCTGGTCGGGGCGGTCAAAGGATACAAAACGATTATTATCATGCCGGATTCCGTCAGCATGGAACGCCGCCTGCTCGTCAGCCAGTACGGCGCGGAGGTGAAACTGGTTCACGACAACAACGACATTGGAGAATGCATTGAGAATTGCATTAAATTAGCGAAAGACATGGCTGCAGCGGACAGTAAAGTCTTTGTTCCGGATCAGTTTTCCAACTTTGACAATCTGAAGGCGCATACAGAGAATACGGCGCTGGAGATTCTCGCGCAGGTGAACGGACCGATCCACGGATTCTGTTCCGGCGTCGGGACCGGCGGTACGATTACCGGAATCGGCTCGATTCTGAAGGAAAAGAATCCGGATATCCGTATCGTGGCGGCGGAGCCTGAAGACGCGGCGATTTTGTCCGGCGGGAACATCGGCACGCATCTGCAGATGGGAATCGGCGACGGCCTGATCCCGGACATTCTTGACACGGAAATTTATCATGAGATTTTCCTTGTCAGTGATGATGAGGCGATGAACACGACGCGCATGCTGGCCGAGAAAGAGGGGATTCTCTGCGGGATTTCGAGCGGAACCAATGTTTGTGTGGCTTTGAAGATGGCCGCGGAAATGGGTGAAGGGAAGACGATTGTCACGGTTCTTCCGGATACCGGCGAGCGTTATTTTTCGACGCCGCTGTTCAACCACAGTGTGGAAGATTAGAATTATGAATGTACGGGCGGGAGTTGTATTTGTTGCGGATGCGGCTCCTGTTTTTTAGGCATAGTAAGACCGTGTATCATGAAACCGGAAGTAGGCGGCGGAATATCGGACGTTTTTTGCCCCTATTGACCGATGAACTGCGGGGAAGGACTTGTTTTCGTTGACAGCCCATTCCGCCGGGGCGTATAATATTAATACCTATAAAGAGTGCGCGAGAGACAAGCTCAGCGACCGCACAGCAACCTGCCGAACCGGTAAGGTGCTAATGCTTGACCGATGGGTGTGTAAAGTGTGTAATAGCATCCATCGTTTCGATGGGTGCTCTTTTTATGCCTTCTTTATAGGAAAATATATTTAAGGAGGAATTTTTAATGAGAAGTATTGAAAAATTGAGATCGGAATTCAGCGGAAAGCTTTATGTGTTTTTTAAGGACCAGGAAACCGGGGAACGATTTCTGCGTGACGCAGAGAAGGAAGGCTATTTGTTTGGGAAAAGAAAGCCTACGGACAAAGAATGGGCTGATATGATCGCTGTGGAAAAAGACAAGACCCTTTCTTATGTCGGCGCGGTGGGCAGGATGGCGTACCAGGCGGGGCAGGCGGCCGGAATCGATTACGATAAATACATCGCCGGAGAAAGTGTTTATTTCCGCCGGAGAAAATGATTTTGTTCGCAAAAGTTTTTTTGATCCGACCGGCAAAGGATCCTCCACGACACTTGGACACCAGGACAACCGATGCCCGTGTCGGGCAGCGCTGCAGATGCTGCAGCAGGCGACAGAACACTAAATAAGAATCAACCAGCGATCTGCGGGAGAACCCGCAGATTGCTGCTGTTTAAATAAAGAGAGCAGTGTACCGCGCGTATCCATTGCAGACCTGCCCTCTTATTGTTATCTAAACAAATTTTTAATTAATTTAAAAACAATAAAAAGTCATATGATTTCTGCCTTCTTTCCCTCAAACGGATTTGCTGCACTGAAACTGTCCAACTCCTGTTTAATCTGATCAGGGGTCATGGAATCATAATATTCACGCTGCCATTTTGTATAATCGAAGTTTTCGCTGCGAATGAGGTAAATAAACTTCTCTGCCGCTAAAACACCTACATTGTTGCAGAGGACATCCATACACATGTTGAGCAGTGTTACGCGATCATTCATCATTGCTGTCATCCTCCATTTCGCTTATAAACTGAATTGGATTAACCAGTTTGATTTTTTCTGAAATATACTTCAGTAATCTCTTATCTGTCGTAATAAGAAAATCACATTTGGCAATTATAGCTGATGCCACATGGCATGCATCCTTATACTTTACACCTGTGGCCGTAATGGTCTTTGCCATTTCATCGACACGATCATTATTAGCAGGGCCAACATGGATCGAAGAGTTGTCATTGATAAAATCATAAATTAGTTTTTTTCTGTATGCGACCGGACAATCATCCACTTCTTTACGCAGTATTTCTGATGTTACAAGATCATATTCGCCATTTTTTATTTTTCCCTGCACAAAAAGTTTTGCCTGCGCCTCGAGACTGACTGTCATCTGACTAAGATCATCATAGGGTCTGTTATATGTACAACTATCCAGATAAATTCTCAATGTC
>Ga0256869_1002111_pt1 | contig 10160 bp, 6 predicted proteins | sample RumenRJG_05RNA_FD_186096 | JGI IMG/M metagenome (GOLD analysis project Ga0256869, IMG submission 186096) | Metatranscriptome of bovine rumen microbial communities from Lethbridge, Alberta, Canada - Rumen RJG_05 (Metagenome Metatranscriptome) | ecosystem: Host-associated > Mammals > Digestive... | reverse complement strand
CGGGATATACATGCACAATTGCCGACTGTTTTTTTAGTAAGACCGGCATGCTCCGATGCATCGTAACCAGCCTTCCCGCAGCCATGATCCACTGCATCTTCGTTTTCGTTCGGATCAATCCATTCTCCGGTTTCCGGATCAAACCGGACGATGCTGCGCACTGATCCGTCCTTCTGGATGAAATGCCGCGCCGCCATCAATCCATGTTTCACGGCAATCGCCCGGAAACGGGGGTCCTTGGTGACCTCACTGGCCCAATAAAGGAGCGGCAGGCTCATAAGAGTCCGGACGTGAGAGGTTCCCGCGCAGTTCTCCTTTGGTCTGGTGTTCTCACCGGCATCCGGATCGTTGAATGCGCGGATGAAATTTCCGTTCGGGTTGAAGCGCCCTGCAAGATTGTTTGCCGCGAGGAGTGCCCTGTTTCTGGCCGGCCTGCTCCCGGTCATGTGAAAATCGGCGACCGCTGTCGGCATAAAGAGAATTCCACTGCTGTCATCCATTGCCTGTGAATCCATCAGGACAGCATCGAGCTTTTTTTCTATACTCAGTGCATTCTCGAGGAACAACGGTTCCCGCGTCGCATTATAGAGCTGCCATTGAATCCCGCCATAAAATCCATTGGTCCGTGTGCCGATTTTCTCTGTCCCGGAGCAATCATCGAAAATGCCATGCTCCGCGGAATGAGGTATTTTCCCCTTGTTTCTCTTTGCAACTTCATATTCCTTATCACGGATTTTTTCGGCTGCTTCTTCCAGCCAGTCAAACTCTCCCATTCTGTAATCCTTGTTCTTCAGTTTCGTTTTTTCTGATCTTCCAATTTCCACGCTGCCTGCCTTTGCACCGCCGCGCAGCCCGTTTCCGGTTTTGCCGTGCAACCGCACCCCGCCTGGCAGCGGCGCTGACGATTTCAGGCTGATTTCGGTTACTCCCCGGGACTGCCGGTCAGCTCATTTTACCACCCAGCGGAGTTTTGCCGATCGGGCACGGGGATTGCGGCGGCACTCTTCCTCGGTGGGCCGGACTGCATCCGCGGAGATTTCTGAATAGAGGCCCTGCTTCTTCTGCTCTTTGAACATCTTCTTCACCATCCGGTCCTCTCCCGAGTGGAACGTGAGGATGGCAGCTCTTCCGCCGGGTGCGAGTACATTCGGGATCTTCTCGAGAAGGCTGTAAAGCGATTCGTATTCGTGGTTTACATCGATGCGGAGCGCCTGAAACGTGCGTGTGCAGGATTTTTTCTGAAGTTCTGCAATATCCGCCTTCTTCAGTCCTTCCTGCCCCTTTACAGCATCTGCAACTGCTTCCTCCACGAGGACGGCAAGCTCTGTTGTGGTCTCAATTTTCTGCTTCTTCCTGTAAGAGGCTGTAATCGCCTTCGCGATTTCCGCGGCATAGGGCTCATCGGCATTTTCCGTGAGCATGCCCTCGATCTCGTCCCGGTCCATCCCGGCGAGCCGCTCCGCCGCTGTCTCTCCCTTCGACTGATCAAGCCTGAGGTCGAGCGGCCCCTCCCTCTTATAGGAGAATCCGCGTGAAGGATCGTCAATCTGCATCGACGAGACGCCAAGATCAGCCAGCAGGAAATCAAACGGTCCTTTTTCCACTGCTGCCCTGTCGAGCTCTGCAAAGTTCAGATACATCACCGTCAGCGCATTCTCGCCATACCCTTCTTCCCGCAGCATTTCTTCCGTGCGGGTCATGTTTTCGCGGTCGATATCCAGTGCGGTGAGGTGGCCGCTGCCGCCCTCCGGATAGCCGAGAGCCCCGAGGAGCCTTCGCGTGTGACCGCCGTAGCCGAGTGTACAGTCAAGTCCGGACTCACCGGGCTTGATGCAAAGGACGTTCAGGATCTCATTCACTGCGATCGGAATATGCATGCCAGCAGGCGTGCTTCCTTTCCCGATGACCTTCTCAATCGTCTCCGGATACTTCTCCGGATTCAATTCCTTGTATTTTTCCTCATAAGTATGCGGATGTGTGCCTTTATAGTGCGGGCGGCGTCTGTGCTGTTCTTCCATGACAATATCCCTTGTCTGAGTTTATTTTAGTTTCCGTGTCTGTTCCTGCTCACGTTTGCGTATCGCCGTGAGGTGTCTTTTTCTTTAGTTCCTTCTCGCTCTCGCGCATAGCCGCGAGGTCCTCCGCCGTCGCCTTTCGGTCGTAGCGAGCCTTCTCATAGATGCGGTGAATCCGCTCGGCGGGGCTCCGCTCTGTATACCCCGGCTCTTCCGTCTCCAAAGCCTCTCCTGTCTGCCCGTCCGCGATAGTTTTCCGCTCGATTTCATGGGGCGTGTCGCTCTTCTCCACAGCGTCAAAACGCGTCCCCTCCCGCACGAGACGGATGTAGCGTCTGCGCACAGAAGCCTCGGCACTGCGATCGAAAAAGCTCACCGTATCACGGGTTCCGGCGGTGGCCTTTTCTTTCTTCTGTTCCGGTTTGTAGTACTCGAAGGTATCAGTGCCCCGGATGCGCGCGCCCCGGAAATTCCGGTAGAGGACCAGGAAAATCCTGTAGACGAGGAACGCAGCAATAGCTGCGAAAATGACAAAGGCTGCGTATTCGAGAATCTGGAAGAAAATCTGAAGAATCGGATTGGCCGTCCCGGCAGCCCCGGGCTCGAAGGACCCGGTGTCAAACTGCTGCATCTGCTCCATGTCCGGCACCGGGAAAAGGGAGATAATCCAGTTGATGAACCGGATGATCCAGAGAAGAAGAAAACGCACGCTCTGTTCGATGGCATTTGCGACAAAATCACCGGAGCGGAAAATCCAGAGGAGCACAAGGCATCCGGCGCCTCCGATCAGCCATTTCGCGAGATTGCGGCGGTACTGCGCCCGGATCGTGTCCATCGGGATGATGCCGCCCTTCGGAACCTGGGCGACGGCATCCTCCAGGCTTTCCTCGCTGCGGCAGAGCAGAATGAGAACGGAAAGAACCACTTCATAGACGAACGCGAAGCGCGAAGCCGCCGGGCGCTCCGTGAGGGCCCCGAGGATGAACATGATGATGCCCGAAGCGAGGAAGCCTCCCCTCGGATAAAAAATATACTGTTCCGAGAAGCGCGCGTAGAATGTGAAGAACATTGCCATAAAAGCGATGATAAGCGCGTCGATCCGGAGGAAGGTGTCCGGGATGGCAAAGCCGATCCCGATCCATCCACCTGCAAGAAGGCCGAAAAAGAGGAAGAAATTCCGACTCTTTTTCTGAAGGTAATCGCACAGAAGCGCATACGCGGGGAGCAGGAACGTGAGGGCTATGTTCTGCGGCGTCCTCTCCGAGGTCACAAGGCAGAAAAAGAACGTAAATCCCCAGGCCATCCATGCATTATGGATGACACGGAGAATCATCATGCGCACGGATTCCTTCTCGCGCGGCTCTTCCGGTTCTATCGTTGTTTCTTCTTCCGGTATTGACATAGATTCTGCTGCCTTTGCTGCTCTGTGCCGATTCGTATATCTTCCGGCTGATTTCTGCCGCCCTCTGCTGCCTGGCGACATCCTCTGACTGCTTCTTGTCACTCTCTGTCGACTCTCACGAAATCCACGTGACCCGGAACCGGTTCATCCTTCATATCCTTCGTGAGAATGCAGATCCAGAGAAGCTTTCCCTTCCGCTTTCCGATCTCCTCTGCTGCGGCCGCCGTCTCCTTCCTTCTCGAGGAAGAAATGAGTACGTAGGTCGAGTTGTCAGAGCGCCTCTCATCCCGCAACTCGTCCCGCACGATCTCCGCAAAGGGCACTCTCTTGCGGGTGAGGTCGACACGGGAGAGGAGTTCATTGATCGCGCGAAGATGATCCGCCGAAGCACCCTCGCCGATGGCAAGGCAGTCCCCGGAGGTATCCGGAATCTTCTCGGACTCCACGGGTTTTGACGACTGTCCATCGCCGTTCTTCCCATCAATCGCCGCCTCCTCGCCGAAAAGGCTGGAGGCCACGGCTTTTCCGCCGCCCTTGCGCTCGCCATAATGGATATAGTTCCGGTCCGCGGCACTCATCCGGTCATGCGCATTGGTCACAACGCCGACCGGAATGCCCTGCGCGGTGAGCTCTCCGGCAATCCCGGCCGTGAGGGAGATGGAGTCCTCGAGAATCCAGTCGTTGTACCAGATCGTCGGGTCCTCGAGATTGAGGAGGATCGTGACATTCTGCCCTGCCGAATGATCGTGCAGATTCACCTTCAGACTCCCTGTTTTCGCGGTTGCCTTCCAGTTCACCGTGTTCTCCGGGTCCGTCGGCACGTAGTCGCGCACACCGCGCAGCAGGAAGATGTTTTCATAAAGATAGCGCCGCGTGCTGAGCTCCCCCATGATTTTCTCCATGGGAATCTCGAGCATGCTGCGGCTGATCCGTCTCGGATAAACGTACAGATGCGTATACTGCCGGAGGTTCGCGTAGCCGGTCGTAAGCGAGAGCATATCGTGGGAGACAATGCTTGTCTTCTGAATGATGTAATAGCCGCGCTTCCTGCAGTCGACCGAAAGGCGGCGCGTCACCTTCTCATTTCCGCCGACGCTGAAGACCTCGACCGCATTCGTGAGATCGGAGACGACGGTGTTTCCCGCATTCTCGATATAGAGCCCCCGGTCGATAGAGAATCCGACCTCCAGCACCGGAACCGGCATTCTTTTTCCGTTCGTGACCACTTCCGTAAGCGTCGTTTTATCGCCCTCGGTCACCGGAGCCTCGTCAAACTGCAGGGAAACGCCGAGATTTTTGTCCCAGTATTTCCGGTAGAGCAGCTCTTCGACGCCGAGCAGCACAGCAATCAGGATGGGGATGACAATGATGATCATGCTCAGAACCGCTCCGTCGGCACCTGCGCCGAGTGAAGAATGTCGGCGACGATTTCCTTCGTATCCTGCACGGCCGCATAGGTGTGGAGCGGCACGAGGCGATGGGCAAGCACGGGAACCGCGGTCTCCTTGATATCCTCCGGTACTGCGTAATCGCGGTCATCGATGACGGCGAGGGCCTGCGCCATGCGGAGCAGGGCAAGCGATCCTCTCGGGCTTGCTCCTGCATACAGATCCTTCCGGTTTCTCGTGGCAATCACGATATCGGCGGCGTACCCGGCGACTTCCTCCGGAATGCGGACCTTTGCCGCCTCGGCTCTGGCCGCGAGAATATCCTCCTTCGATGCCACCGGCTTCAGCGCGGGGAGAAGCTCTCCGCTCACGTGCCGCTTCATGATCTCGAGTTCTTCTCTTCGGTCCGGCAGCCCCATTGAGAGCCGCAGCATGAATCGGTCGAGCTGTGCCTCCGGAAGCGGGAACGTACCGGCTGTCTCGATCGGATTCTGCGTCGCGATGACGAAGAATGGCTCGTCCAGTTTTCGCGTCGTTCCGTCCACCGTCACCTGCCGCTCCTGCATGCACTCGAGAAGTCCCGACTGCGTTCGCGGCGTCGCACGGTTGATTTCGTCGGCGAGCAGGATATTCGTGAAAACCGGTCCCTTCCGGAATTCGAATTCTCCGGAGTTCTGCTGGTAGACATCGAGGCCTGTGATGTCGGACGGAAGAAGGTCCGGCGTGAACTGAATCCGGGCAAAGTCCGCATCGATGCTCTTTGCGAGCGACCGGGCGAGCATTGTTTTGCCGGTGCCCGGCAGGTCCTCAAGCAGCACGTGGCCGCCTGCAATGAGCGCCGCGACCGTGAGGCGGATGGTTTCATCCTGCCCGACAATCACCTTTTCAATATTGTGTCTGATTGCAGCAATCGCCGCTGTCACTGTCCTGTCCATACCCCTGTTCCCCGTTTTGTACTGTTTTTACTGCTGCCTGTCCCGCCGGCTGTCCTGGCCATTACGTATCCAGCGCCTTCTGCATGAAGGAAAGAGCTTCCTCAAACCACCCCGCAGCGCCGGTCCCGGCTCCCAGTCCCACGCCGTGCTTTGTATCCGGATAAAACTTTGTGACGTGGCTTACGCCTGCTGCCGTGAGCGCCCTGTCGAACCGCTTCGTATTCTCCTGCGGAACATCGGTATCCTCTGTGCCGCACCAGAGGAAGGTCGGCGGGTAGGAGGGCGTCACGAGACTCTCGAGGCTGCAGCGCTTCATCATCTCTTCGTCCGGATTCTGCCCGAAAAGCATCTGCCGCGAACCCTCGTGCGTCACTCCGGACTTCATGGAAAGAACCGGATAGCACAGCGTGATGGCACCCGGCTTTCGGAACCCGTATTTCTTATATCCAAGCTCTTCGGTTCCCATTGCTGCCGCAAGATAAGCCCCGGCAGAGAAGCCGATGAGCATGTAATCTCCCGGATCGCCGTTCCCGCAGAGATTCCCGTCCTTCCCGCGCCGCCTGGCCAGTACATCTCCCCGGATAAATCCATTTTCATCCATGAGGCTCTCTGTTCCGGCATCTCCGCGGGCAGTTCCATCTGCCCCCGTGAGGTCTGCTGTTCCGGCATCCCCGCCGACATCAAGATTCCACTCCTCTGCCCTGCGCAGTGCCTCGTCGATGGCTGCCGCCACATCGTCCAGCGGCGCCGGAAACGCGGCCTTCTCCCGGACGCGGTAGCGCACGGTCACGGCCGAGATCCCGTTCTCATTCATCTTCTGCGCGATGGGTTTTCCCTCGAGATAATCCGCCACGATGTAAAACCCGCCGCCCGGGATGATGATGGCAAGCCGGTGCTTTCTCCCGTCATTCAGGAGATAACGGTACCGTTCGTATTCATTTGGTTTCTGAAATTCAAGCCGATCTTCGTGATTCATACTTCAAAACTGCTTCTTCTATTCGTGTGCTCTTCCGTAGAGCTCAGAGAGTCCCCGAATACTCCGTGCGAGGTCCTCCGAGAGGAAATTCGGCCTCAGTCTCCACTCCCAGTTGCCCTCGGAGCTTCCCGGCGTGTTGATCCTTGCCTCATCACCCTTTACGAGATAATCGGTGAGCGGGATTATGCAAAGGTCCGCAACTGACCGGTACGCCTCGCGGATGAAGTCCCACGTGAAAGCTCCATAGTCCGTATTCTCGGAGTGGATATACCGGCGCACATAATCACGGCTCCCATCCGGGATCTGCTCAATCCAGCTCCGCGTCGTCGGATTGTCGTGCGTTCCCGTGTAGACGACGGAATTCTGCGTGTGCCGGTACGGAAGATAGATGCTGTCCCAGCTCGTGAACGCAAACTGCAGGACCTTCATGCCCGGAAATCCCGTGTCCGCAAGAAGCTTCTTTCCCTCCTCCGTCACCTCGCCGAGGTCCTCTGCGATGATCGGTACATCGCCCAATGTCTCTTTCATCACACGGAAGAAATCCATCCCCGGACCCTTCTCGAGAGTCCCGCTCTCGGCAGTTCTGGCGGTGTAGGGCACAGCGTAAAAACTGTTGAACCCGAGGAAGTGATCAATGCGAATGACGTCGAAAAGCTTCCGGTTCCTCTCGATGCGCTTCATCCACCAGCCGTAGCCGGTCTTCTTCAGCGCCTTCCAGTCGTAAATCGGATTGCCCCAGAGCTGTCCGGTCTTCGAGAACGCATCCGGAGGACACCCTGCGACGACCTCGGGCACAAAGTCCTCCGTCATGCGGAAGACATCCGGATTCGCCCATACATCCGCACTGTCGAGCGAGACATAGAACGGGATATCGCCGATGATCCGGATTCCTTTCTCCGTGGCATATTTGTGAAGGGCATCCCACTCTTTCTCAAACTCGAACTGTTCGAACCGGTAAAGCCCGATCCGCTCCGCAAGGTCCGGGAATAGATCGGACCAGAACTCCATCGGACGCTTACCGGACGATGCCTCATCCTGCCCTTCCCGGGGGCTTTTCCCGGACAGCTTCCGGGCGCTATCCTGCGGCGCGCCGGCGCCCTTGCACCGGGCTAAACTGTCCCAGTCAAGCCAGCTTTTTCCCTCGTAGTGGTCCTTGAGGGCCATAAAGAGGCAGTAATCGTCGAGCCAGTCCGCATTTACTTCAAGAAATGCAAGATATTCCTCCGATTTCCGTCCGCCCTGCTCCGTGAAGCGGTCCGATGCGATCTGCAGGATTTTCGCGCGGCCCTCGTACTGTTTTCCGTAGTCCACGCGCTCCGGGTCCTGTCCGAAATCAATCTGATCCACCTCTTCCCACCGCAGGAGTCCCTCTTCGATGAGTTTTTCCGGTGAGATGAAATACGGGTTCCCCGCAAAGGCGGAGAAGGGCTGATACGGCGAATTGCCAAAACCGGTCGGTCCGACCGGAAGAATCTGCCAGCAGTGCTGGCCTGACTTCACAAGAAAATCGACAAACTCAAAGGCGTCCTTCGAAAGACACCCGATGCCGTACCGCGACGGCAGCGAAAAAACCGGCATCAGAATTCCTGCTTCTCTCATTGTTTTCTTTCTTGATGCATCGGATACTGTATGGCCTCCGACGGGCCAGAATTAAGATATCCCAATTGTCCGGGTTGAAGATACCACCTATTACGGTTCTGTGCGGGCGAGCAGTCTCTCGCGGACCGGCGGGATGAACTGCTTCTTGCGGCTCACGACGCCATCCAGAATAACCATACCGTTCTCGGACTTCTTCCCGAACGCCTCAAAGATGACCTCGCCGGCATACTTTCCCGCGTAGAGAAGCCGCGAGCTCTGGTCCGGAATACTTGTCACAAGATAGAAAAGCATGTCCTTTCCGGAGTGCTCCAGCTCATTTTCGAGAATGCCGGAGATGAGACCGGTCGCACAGTCATAAGCCTTCCGGCTCATGTAGAAGCCCTGGCCCACGGCGATGGTAAACTTTCCGATCGCGAATTCCTTGAAATCGGTGTAAAGCACATCCTCCGCCGTCCGCCCGGTGAGATCCTCGCCGGCTTCGAACATCTTCGTCCCGTACTCATTGATATCCTCACCCGCGATGGATGCAAGATCCTGCGCGGCCGCCTTATCAAGCATCGTACAGGTCGGCGAATGAAACATCATCGTATCGGACAGTATTGCCGAGAGCATGAGACCCGCGATTTTCTTCGGAATCTCCACGTTCTTCTCCCTGAACATCGAATAGATGATGGTTGAAGTGCAGCCGACCGGCTCGTTGCGGAAATAGACCGGTCCGCTCGTCTCCATCGTTCCGATGCGGTGATGGTCGATGATCTCAAGCACCTCCGCCTCGGACAGGCCATCAACCGCCTGCGACATCTCGTTGTGGTCAACGATGATGACCTTCTTCCGGTGCATGTTCAGCAAATTTCGTCTGCTGACGACGCCGCAGTACTTGCCCTCTTCGTCGAGAATCGGGAAATACCGGTGGCGGAGGCTCGCCATGACTCTTCTTGCTTCCTCAATAGGTGTATTGAGATGAAACGTGACAAGATCCTTCGATACACAGAAGTGGCCGATCGGGGCCGCCATTGTAATAAGCCGCGATGCCGCATAGGTATCGTAATGCGTCGTGATGACCGTGCATCCGCTGTCCTTGGCACGTTTGAGGAGAATGTTCGGAACCGCGGCGTCCATGCAGACGACAATGCACTGCGCGCCGTAGTCGATGGCGCACATCTGCGCCTCATACCGGTTCGACACCATGACGACATCGCCCGGCTTCACGAGCTCTGCCATTGCCTCCGGACTCGTGCCGACATGCAGGTTCCCGCCCGTGACGAATCCGTCCGGGTCCCCGATCAGCATCTTTCCGTCAAGCACCTCGAGAATGTTTGAGTAACTGGTCCTGGCATCGCCGAGAACGGAGGTGTTGAAAATCTCCATGTTCGCATTCGCAATATCCTTCACGGAGATAAGACCTTCAAGATTATTGTCCTCATCCGTAATGACCAGCGTGTCAATGTGCCGTTCATTCATGCGCTGCCATGCCTTGCGCATGCTCATTCCACCGTCGACGCCGGGCTCCTGGCGGATGTCGATGTTACTGATATTCGGACGCATGTCGACCGAAAGTCTCGGCACGTCCACGCCGAAATGATTCAGCACGAACGCGGTCTCGCGGCTGATGTCGCCCGCGCGCCGCGGCTCATAGGTTCCCTCATCCGTATGATTCTTAAGCCAGGCGTACGCGATCGCCGAACAGATTGAATCTGTATCCGGATTCTTGTGCCCGATGACCCGTATGACCCTCTGCCTTGCTGTATCAAACATACATCTCTCCCGTTCCCGTAAGAACTCCGGCTTCTGCCGCTCTCTGTGCCGGATCGTCGCCTCACAGCTCCTGTCTGTCAGCTTCCGTGG
>Ga0256869_1002098_pt1 | contig 10203 bp, 14 predicted proteins | sample RumenRJG_05RNA_FD_186096 | JGI IMG/M metagenome (GOLD analysis project Ga0256869, IMG submission 186096) | Metatranscriptome of bovine rumen microbial communities from Lethbridge, Alberta, Canada - Rumen RJG_05 (Metagenome Metatranscriptome) | ecosystem: Host-associated > Mammals > Digestive... | reverse complement strand
CCTCGAACCTGAAACTCAGTAACATACATCTGCGTTTTCCCCATTAAACTATAGTCTTCTGTTTAGGGTTTTCTAAGAGTCCCTTGAATTTGTATATTTCTATACACTTTAATAAATATATCTAATTACTTAATATTTATTAATAAAACCAAATTAGAAATATAAATTCAACTCTACCACTAATACTATATAATCTTTCCCGTGGCACAGGATAGGCTTTGGTTTCCTGCCTAAAGGATTCGCTGGGTTACCATCCCAGTATATTACTGATCGTCAGCATCAATTTCGGCAGAATTTCTGGCAACGATGACTTTAGTTATTGGCTCATTAAGAGCATCTCTAACGGACATATAGCCAGGAACATCTAAGCCAACAATTAATGTCATGATGATTTTTGCGAGGATTCCAACATCATTAATGCCGACAGCTGCTTTAACGACTGCCTCAAACTGAGGAAAAGTCTCTCCAACCATTACTTTGAGACCTTCATCCTGAAGAATCTTACCGGTTGAATGAACAAAGGATTTACTTAATTTTGACATATCTATTTTTTTCTAGAGTTTCTTACGAGATCAAACCAGAGATTTGTAGATTTTTGGTCTACATTGTAGCCATCGATGAAATAACCACGATTGGTTTTCACCATATTTCCAGGAACACTTTTGTGCCCCTTGAACTTCTTATAGAACTTTTCGTTTTGTCTAACTGTTTTGTTAGAAATAACCGAAAAGAGACCGTAAAGTTTTCCGTCTTTGAAAAGTTCTTCCTGAACTTCTTCCTGTTTCTTTTCTTCTGTCATATACTTATGGTTTTATTGATTATATGCACTTTTTACAGAAAAATGCAACTGAAACTGTAAAATTCAAAAGTGGTGACACTTAGTTTGGTTAGAGAAGAACTGTTACGTATCAATATGATACAACATTAATTAATTATTTTGTCACCACTTTTAGGCTACTAGTATACATCATAGCTCAAAGAACGTCGCTTTTACTGAGCGTTAACAGACGTGTGCAACGTCTGGGGCTCGAACCTGCAACCCACAGATTAGAAATCTGTTGCTCTATCCATTGAACTATGGAGGCATAAGTTTTCACTTACTATAGATGAAACTTGAACTCATGATTTTTGCATTTCCATTGAATGCTCTTTTAATCAATAGGATAATTCTTGGTTACCCTCTCATTATTGCTGAGAGAGAATCCTAATTCTCTAGCAAAGCAACAGTCAAATACCAATGCTGCAAAGTATTTTGATACATGATGAGCTATTTGCTCATTGTGGCATGCGAAGAAGCCGAAATTAGCAGTAGAATAACCCACAGAAGAATAAGAGCCGAAGACACTAAGACCACCATAAAGACCAGTATCAGCATTGCCACCCACCAAAGTGAAGGTTCTGTCCTCATAATTGAAATCCAGAACCCTAGATTCATTGCGAGCTATTTCGCTGTCCACATTACTCTTGCCTATAAATCTCACATAGGGATACCAAACTCTTCCACTAATGAGATTAAAGGTGTGACCTCGGTTAACAGCTTTAAGTACAATCTGCATCTTGTAGATTGCACAGAGTTGCTTATTGGCTTTTATCTCAGCTGGGATAGCATTGCTAATCCCTAGAACTCTACAAGCTGTCTTAAAATCTTTGATAACTGTATAGTCCTCAATAGGGATAAATTTGATAGTCTGTGTAGCTGCATCATATTCTGCTGTGCAGCCTTTAGGTACTTCTACATTAATTGTTTTTATTTTCATGGTTGTAATTGTTAATTTGTACCCCCATTGTGAATCGAACACAAATTCACAGATTAGAAGTCTGTTGTTCTATTTAACTAAGCTAAAGAGGCATTGTGGTCCCAACGAGATTCGAACTCGTAACGGGCTTTCGCCTACCCCACTGATTAAAAGTCAGTTGCGCTGCCAATTGCGCCATGGGACCTTGCCAGACACATTTTTTCAACAATTGTTTAAACGTTTTAAGTTATACATAATATGTGTCTTGTGCCCCAGGCCGGATTCGAACCGGCACGGCCCTTTCGGACCAGCGGATTTTCTTACCACTATGGCTTTCGCCACATAGATTTTGTTTTATAGAAATTAATAGTTTTCTTTAAATCTCTATTATGTTTAATAAAATAAAGATAAAATTTTCGATATGGTACATTTATTTCTTCTGCATATTCTGTTAAATACTTTCCATCTACCTTAATTGCACTAGGAGAATGTATACCATACATATTATTGTTTTCTCCTTTTTGTGCATTACTGATCTTTTTCTTAGCTTCTTCTGAATGTTTATGTCCATAAAATGAATTTTGTTCTCCTGTTTTATGAACACCTAACATTCCTTGTCCTCCACCAGTAATATTATAACTCATATTAATAGATTTATAATAATAAATTAAATCTATTTCTATAAGTTTTGCAGAAATAAAATTTAAATTATCAAAAAGTATTTTATGTTCTATATTATCTCATCCATATTTTTGGATAGCTCTATAAAAAATAGGACATGTGCTATAACCTTTACCTTTTGATCATCTAGCTTCTACTTTACGCTTTGTAATTCCAATATAAACTTTACCTGATGGAGATTTGTGTAAATAAACTTTTCAATTCTCCATAATTATTATACTAGTTTTAACAAAGTTAATAAAAAAATTTCTATAAAACAAAACCTAAAGCGTGGTCTGGACTGTATCTTAACCATATTGAAATCTAGCTAGTAAACATCCTTATACTTATAGTATCGTAGTTTAATGTGGGTCACGCGACCACCCCTAGCTCATATAAGCATGTTATTTCAACTTAGGTTCCTCCTGTATCTCGTCTCTACACACTGTCTAAGATTTAACTACCCCTCATATAGTTGTTATCTTGGGTAAGTAGTCTTACGATTCTACTACATCTTTAACATTGGCTCGGCGTTAACATATTAGAATTATTTACTCAAGGGATTTTACAATCCTATTCTAACTTAGTCTTCACCGAATTAGGGAGGTTCTACATCCAAGGTTTCCCTTGGTGCACTCAAATTTTATTTAAGTCCGCTGCGGCTACCTTTACGCCACTGGGGCAAATACTAGTTTTTACAGGTAAACTAGCAAACTGCAGGATTAGAGATTTCGGACTTTACCGCAGACAGTGCAGTGAGCCTCTTTCTTTTTTGAACCTTCGCTAAGGTTGTGAAGCCTCATTCCTTTGCCGTATTCTTTATCCTGAAATTCGTGCTTGCATGTGCACGGAAATACTTTAGTTGCTGCTATTTCTAACAAGAATTTTATCAACAATATGATAGTCTACTGCCTCTTGAGCATTCATCCAATAGTCTCTATCCATATCAGCAAAAACCTTTTCATAAGGTTGACCTGTATGATTAGAAACTATTTCACAAATTTCTTGACGACATTTCTCTATCTCTTTTGCTTCGATAAGAATATCACTAGCCATTCCAGATGTAAATCCAGAAGGCTGATGTATCATTACTTTAGAATGAGGAAGAATAGATCTATTCTTTCCAGCACAAAGCAATACAGCTCCCATTGAAGCAGCCATACCAGTACAAATGGTATTTACTTCTGGAGCAATTAATTGCATTGTATCATAAATACCAAGTCCAGCAGATACATCTCCGCCGGGAGTATTTAAATAGATTGAGATAGGTTCTTTCTCATTTTCTGAAGCAAGATAGAGAAGCTGAGCTTGAACGATGTTTGCAACTTCATCATCAATAGGAACACCTAAGAAGATAATCCTATCCATCATAAGCCTACTAAATACATCCATAGACGCAGTATTTAACTTGCGCTCTTCAATAATAGTAGGATTAAGATAGTTTACATATGAATGAAGTTTATTTGAATTCTTAAAAAACTTTTCAAACATTAGTTAGGTTCTCCAGGTTTTAATTTTTTAAGATATTCGTCCCAGCCAAAATCTTCTGGTTTTACTTTCTTTTCAGGTTCTTTCTCAGAAAATAGATCTTCTCCTCTTTCGATAGCTTCATAGATTGGCTTCAGTTTTTCTTTAAGGAAAACATCTATTCCTGTTTCTAGAGGTTCTATTAGCATCATAACAGGAAGAAGCTCCTGTATTGTTTTAGCTTTCTTTGCTTCTTCAAGGCATTCTAAGATATCACTAACTGCCTTGATCATTTTTACTGGAGGTGTCATCTTTCTTTACAAGTTCAATTACTTCTGTATATTTCTCTTCTACAAATTCTCTTACACGTCTTGATTTATTCAAAGCTTTAGCTTTCACAAGAAAATATGCATTAGACAGATCATTAAAAGATGTAATATGTTCTTCTTCAAGAACTTTATCACGAGTTCTTTTTCCGAGAACACTTTCAACAAGTAGATTTCTGTCAAGAAGATCTAAATGTCTATATTCTTCAGTTGAAGGATCAATATCTTCTTTAATGAGTTCTGCCTTGAAAAAATCCGGGAGATTTAGTTCTTCTCCGTAAAGAAGGACTTCTACTCCCGGTTCTAAACGATAGTGATTACATTTAATCATGTTCAATAAGTTGATAGTAGGAGTCAGCAACTTCGTCATTTACTACTATGTCTACCAACTCATAATCCCCATTAATATAACGTTGTATTGCTTCATTCTGAACTTGCTGAATATAACAAGTAAAACAGAAAATGCATATAACTGTATAGAATACAGCACATACAAGTAGACCAAGTACATGGCCTTTTCTGCTCCTGTCATTCAGTGAAGCTAAGAATGCAAAAACGAAACAGATAATAGCAGCCGCAAAGAATAATGCACTTACTATTAGAATGATAATCATGTTAGAACAGAATTACTCCGTTCTCACAAAGATTATGAGTCGGAGGGATTGAACGATTTACTCTTACCGTAAATGAGCGGGGAATTCTGAAATTTTCGATATTCTTTTCTTTCCCGATCTTTTCCTCCTCTTTAGTTTGAGGAATTGTCATGTCCTTTCGTTTGATAACGATTCCGTAAAATTTTGCCATAATTTTAATTTAAACTTTCGGAATCGCTGAGAGTGTTGATGCTACACCTAGTGACTCTCGAAATGGTTAACATTATTTATCCAATTGTTCTAGAAGAAACAACAGATTTGCTTTTACAGATGGCCGTTTATTGACATAGTCTTTAAACTTACCATCAGTATAGATTTTGCCAAGATGTCTGTTATAGTTGGCATAGGTCTCTGGTTCAGCGAGTTCTAACTCTTGATCTCTTATAAGATCTCTAGCTTCATCTCTGTTCAAATCAGTTATGACAATGCCCCTACCCTTTATTGTCACATGAGTATAAGTATACCCCTCAAGACCAATGAAGATAATTTTGTTTTGAATTACACACTGTACCATAGTAAAAATGAAAAATAAACCTCCAGAAAAACTGGAGGTTCCATGAACAACAATATTGTTTCTCGCACCTTTAATAGCTTATCGTCGGATATCTCCTATTGTAGCCGCGAGTAGGGTTGATTACACAACTTACTATTACTAGAATAGACTTTCACTAGTTATGAGGTCTACAGTCATATTCACCCCTTTGGACAGTTAAAACTTTATGAACTGACAATATAAAATATGATATTATACAAAAGAAAGGCATAATTACTATATAGAGAAGAATATTTATTATCTCATATGTAGTATTATACTTAGAAGCTACTTGTTTAAGCCATAAAACTGCTGAATTAAATTTATCTATTATTACCGGATTAGGCTCTTTGATAGCTTTCCAACTCTTTAGAAAATAAAGAGGACTATCATAAGTATGAAAATCTTCGATAGCCTGAGGTATACTAATGCAGAAAATAATTGCCAAAGATACAACAATAATTCGGAATATCCAAATAGAAATCTTATTAATTGGAATGTTGCATATAGTAAGAAATGCAGATACCATCATAAAGACAGTGAGAATAGGTTCAATATAGCAGAATACTATAATATTGATCGCATAGTAACTGAGGTTGAATTGAATTCCAACTTCTGCGATCCAGTAGCAACAGAATTCAAAGATATCTTGTATCATAACCCTTCCTTAAGTATAGTTCATTAAGTTTATTAATTCTATTAAATATATTAAGTATAGTTAGAGTTCGATTTAGAAAAAAAGTAGTTCGATTTGGAAAAAAAGTAGTTCGATCTAGATTTTTACTAGTTCGATTGAGAAAACAACTAGTTCGATTCTAAATTGTCAATAGTTTATACAAAATGATAAAAACTATAAACAAAAAGAAAAAACTTTTAATGGTATATCAAAAATATTTGCAAAATAAAAAAATTATGTTTAAATTTGTAAAAATTTAGATAGTTAACATAAAATATATTTATATGCAACATGTTGAAATACCAAATGAACTAATTAATCTTAAAAGAGAAGGTAAACTAGAGCAAGGAGATCAGGTTATTTTTGCTTCCATCAAGAAATTTATGAACTCTCAAACAAGAGAGTGTTTTCCCAGTATTACTACTATATCAAAAGTATTGAACTGTAGTAGAGGTAAGATATTAGCTGCTATTGAAAGATTATGCAACTGTGGTCTTCTAGAAAAAAAGAATAATGGAAGAGGTAGCAAAAATACTTATATGTTTGTTCGTACTGAATTTGATAATTTCTTTGAAATGTTTACAGAAGATTTCCTAAGAATGAATATTCCTCTTAACATCAAAGAATATTATATGGGAGTACAACAATTCCTCTATGGAAAGGATACAGGTATTGGAAAATGTACCTTTAATAATACAGAAATAGCAGACAGATTAGGTATCAGTCCACTCTCTGTTAAAAAATACAATACTTACTTAATAGAAAATAATTTTCTAGAAGAAGAATCCACTAATAGTACAGATGAATCTGGTTTACCTGTAATCCAAAAGAACTTCAATCTAACCAGTTTAAATCAAGCTGCTTTATGAGTTAAAGCTGTTACTGAACAAATAGTAACTAATACTGAAGATATTGAAGAACTTAAGAAAGAAGTTGCTACTTTAAAGAAAGAACTCTCTATACGTAGAAATGCAACGTATACTGAAACAACATATCCACTCTAAAAAATAAACCTCCCTTATAGTAAATATAAGAGAGGTTTTTTGTTGGAGGAATAGGCTTCACCTCCAATAGGTCAACAATAAGACCATTAGTACCATGCATAAAAGGTTGAAGGATTGGATATTTTTAATTATTACGGTACGTCACATCAAATGGGTCTATATCCTGGAACTACCTCAGGAGCTACAGTAAATAAGACTGTCGTTCTAATATAGCTTACACTAATTGCAATCAATGTAAGCCTTAATACTAATATAGACAAAAGTTTGTTTGGGCTGAGTCGTGACCCTTACAGCTGCCATCTTCATATCTTTACGATACTAGAACACACCTTTTTGAGGTAGGCAGCACAGAGACGGATTTAGGTTCCGCAACCACTACACCTGAATATATAAGATACTCGATTCACTAGAACTCCCTGCCAGGTTAACGGGATGCCTCCCGCTAGAACTTAGTTACCGCTTTCACTTCATAGATTGCCTTGCGAGCGCACTATGCCTTCATATTACAGAAGAATAACTCTGTTGTCTTCAAGTGTGCACAACACTTTTTGCATTAATTTACTAAATTTTTAACATAAATAAAACTTTATAAATTTGATGCTGACCGAATGAACTGTGTGGTTGTGCTTGTGTGGAATAGTGACTTTTGATCACCTTACCCACCAACACAGTCCTGTTACTTACCTGCCAAGGCTTTCACTTTACTTACTCAAAAAACCTACCATTTCTGATGTCTATTGACTGGCTAGTTCAATAGTGCTGCTAAGCATAGGTTTTCCCGTATCCGAAGATACAGAGCTTTCATCATAGACGCTATAAGGATGGCTAATCCCGTTTGGCATCTATGCAGCTGTGAATGTTACCATTACTGGTCAAGATAGGGTGGTCAACCCCATCGTACTAGCTTTCTGCTTCTGCCCGAAGCATACTACCACTAATACTTACACATACTGGTTTTCATATGAACTACCCTAGGATTGCTCCCAAAGATAGCGCATTGAGAATTAAGCTTTCTCAACACTTTATACCATCACTGGTTTATTCTATTGACGAGAAACCCGCCATATGTCACTGACAAAATGTCATGACTGACAAAATGTCATGCGATATTTCACTGTTTTAGTTAGAGCGTAATTTTTGGATAAAAATGAAAGTTCGAAGACACAGGAGAGGAGATCACTCCCGTCTCCTTTGTCTTCGAACACCACCCCAAAAATAACGTTACAGCCTCGTAACTTATCAGTTCTAGCTTCAGCAATAAGCTTACTAGTCCTTCTCGCTACGTAGAGGCAACTGATATGAGAAGGGTTGGAGGACGTTTAAGTCCTCTATCGAAACAATTCACCGTATTGGCAGTCATTATCTACCTGAAGTGGGCAAAATAATCAATACGTCTAGATGCAAAAAGCTCCCCTAAGTGGAAAATTAAACTTTACTGACTGCAAGTGAGACCTGCTAATTCGCGACTTAGCACTCATTTCAAACGCTCTTGTGCCTCTTGAGAGTGTAGGATATGCTTGAATTGGTAAGAATACAGAGGGGCGGTCCGCATGTAGGAAGCCTCAGTTTAGCAATGAATGGAGCGGGCCTCAATATAGTGTCGGCTTTAAAGGAGGTAAGCATATGAACCTTTCCTTTACTTAGCAGGCTATTGAGCCATTCAGTAGATCCATTCGCTAACTTAATTTTCGAGACAGGAATGGAATCTACAGTATTCCTGTCTTATATGCATAAATCATAGTATATGCAATACTACCCCACTTAAGGTTATCTTTACTCATGATTGTAAAGAAGTGTAGGGGAATAGTCGTTCCTCACCCCATTATGGATCATCCGAACTCGAATCCTTTGTACAATTTTTACTACGAGGGAAATCATCAAAACCCCACGGCGAATTCCGTTAACTCTAGTCTATCCCAGTGTTGAGTACTCTTACCATTCCTTTAGATGGGTTTGGGGAGTACTGTTAAGCCTGCATCCTTCCTTCGTAGTCGAGACGGATTTTATCAAGATATTCCCTGATACAATCCTGTAACTCAATTAAATTTTTGGGAGTGCGGGCGCTAACAAACTGAGCATCTTGGGAGATGCCATCGTTACCGCACATGAATACAGCCTGTCCTACTTTGAACTGATGTGGCTGAAGTTCTAGTTCAATCCATAAGTCTTTGACGAGATTACTGGCCCTATTCCAGTCTTCGTCATTTTCAGCTATTCTTTGATTTAACTCGTTCTTGGCAGCTATAGCTGCTTTCCCTGCTTCAAGCAGAGTGTCACTGTTGTTGTTCATGGTGTTGTTATTTCTTCTGATAACCGTATATAGAATAGACTCCGTTCTTTAGGGTAAGTTTTCAGTACCCTTCAAAGTCCCCATATAGGTAATGGTTTCGGATTTGCAGATTCCCTATGTTACAGTAGAGAGTAGTTTTATACTTTCTACCTTTAACAGTAAGATATTCCATAGAAGAAAAGAAACCTACTCCGTCAACAACGCGCAAACGACAGAGTAGGTTTTTATGGGAAGAAATGCTTAGGCGTTAGCCTTAGCAGTCTTCTTGGCTTCGAAAGTTACAGTAGTGACTGTACCAGGCTTGTCAAGAACACGGTTGCCCTCGTCATCGAGGACAATAGCACGGTCTGTGCCGAACTTGTAGCGCTGAACTTCGGTTGTACCATCAGATACAATCTTACCGCCACGGAGGTAGCAGAGGCGCTCGTAGTGACTGCTGAACTTGGTAGCCATTTCTTCACGGAAGTCATCCGGATACTTTTGGTCGACGAAAGAACGGTCAACGAGACGATTCAGGTTGAGCCAGCTCTTGCTCTTAACGCCGTCACGCTCGCGCTCTACTTCCAGAAGATAGGTGCGGTGATTCTCATCAGCACCTTCGTAAGAAGGAATGGAGATAATCTTCATAGCCTTCTCACCTTCCTTGGTAGCGACGACGGGAAGATCAGGAATCAGGATGGTTTCGTTCTGTGCAAAACCGTAGCCATTGAAAGAGATTCCAACAGTGGTTTTGAAGTTGTCAAAGTCCTTCTGGTTATCAAGAACTTTAACATCATTGCGATCAATGCCTGCTCTCAGAAAGAGAGGAGCATCTGTAGAATTGTACTTTCTCATCTTTTTATTTAAATTTTAAATTGTT
>Ga0256869_1002093_pt1 | contig 10217 bp, 9 predicted proteins | sample RumenRJG_05RNA_FD_186096 | JGI IMG/M metagenome (GOLD analysis project Ga0256869, IMG submission 186096) | Metatranscriptome of bovine rumen microbial communities from Lethbridge, Alberta, Canada - Rumen RJG_05 (Metagenome Metatranscriptome) | ecosystem: Host-associated > Mammals > Digestive... | reverse complement strand
CTACGTGATGTTCTCTTTCCTCAATGTCTATGTCTATACCCAGGTGCGCACGGCAAAGGGCAGGATGGACATTCTGATGAAGACCGACACCACGATCTATGTCATGGAACTGAAACTCGACGGCACCGTGGAGGAAGCCCTGCGGCAGATCGACGACAAAGGCTATGCCATCCCCTACGAGGCCGACGGCCGTCGCATCGTGAAGGTCGGCATCCGCTTCTCCTCCGAGGAGCGCACGATCACGGAATGGAGGATAGGGGAATAGTAGTTCAAGGTTTTAGGTAAGTTTACAATCAAAAGATATCCATAGCTATGGCATACTATCCAATAGGAATACAGACATTCAGTGAGATCCGCACCAAAGGCTTCTTGTATGTTGACAAGACCCAATATGTGTACGACGCTTGCCACCCGGGCAAATTTGTCTTTCTGTCGCGTCCCCGTCGCTTCGGCAAGTCGCTGCTGACGAGCACCTTTGACGCTTACTTCTCCGGCAGGAAAGAGCTGTTCAAAGGGCTGGCCATAGAGAAGCTCGAGACGGAGTGGAAGCACTATCCCGTGCTGCACTTCTCTTTGGCCTCTGCCAAGCGGGGTACCGTGGAGGATCTCGACAGTCTGATACAATACCAGTTGGGATCCGCGGAAGAAGAATACGGTATCGAGAACCGTGACGGCTTAAATATCACGATACGCTTCCGACGACTCGTAGAGGATATCTATAGGAAGACTGGCATGCAGGTCGTGGTGCTTATCGATGAATATGACGCGCCGTTGCTCACCGTGCTCCACGACAGCGAGCGGCTCGAGCCGATGCGCACGGAACTGCAGTCGTTCTATTCTCCGCTGAAGGATCTCGACCCCTACCTCCGCTTCGTGTTCATCACGGGTATCTCCAAGTTCTCGCAGCTCAGCATCTTCTCTCAGCTCAACAACCTCAACAACATCTCCATGCTGCCACAATATGCCGGCATCTGTGGTATCACGGAGCAGGAACTGAAAGACAACTTTCAGGAGGGCATCACCGAACTAGGCAAGGCAAACAACATGACCAATGATGATGTACTGGCAAAACTGAAACTCAAATACGACGGCTATCGTTTCTCACGCAACGCTGAAGGGGTATATAATCCGTTTAGTTTGTTGTCGGCGATGAACAACAGAGACTTCAACAACTATTGGTTCTCCACTGGCACACCGACATTCCTTGTCAACATGATGAAGAAGTTTCATGCCGACCTCACGCAGATTGATGGCAGCGAGGCGGCACCGGAGGAATTTGACGCGCCCACGGAGGACATGCAGAGCATCCTCCCACTGTTCTACCAAAGTGGTTACCTCACCATCAAAGCTTATGACCCCGTGGTGAACCTGTACCGGCTCGGTTACCCCAACGAGGAGGTGAAGGTGGGACTGATGCGAACCCTCGTGCCGTATTATGTCACCAAGAACGTGAACCTTACCAATAATACAGCCGCCAAAATGTATCTCGCCCTGCGGAAGGACGATATGGACGAGTGTCTCACCTTGGCCCGCGCTTTCTTTGCCGGCATTCCCTATCAGGAGGGTACGTTGCAGGACGCGCCCACGTCGGAGGGCCATTTCACGGCTATGCTCTACGTGATGTTCTCTTTCCTCAGCCAGTATGTCTACAGCCAGGTGCGCACGGCAAAGGGCAGGATGGACATCCTCATGAAGACCGACACCACGATCTATGTCATGGAGCTGAAACTCGACGGCACCGTGGAGGAAGCCTTGCGCCAGATCGACGACAAAGGCTATGCCATCCCCTACGAGGCGGACGGCCGCCGCATCGTAAAGGTCGGCATCCGCTTCTCTTCTGAGGATCGCACGATCACGGCGTGGAAGATAGAGGATTAGGCTCTGCTGCCATGGAAAGGTCATCCTGACCGGCTTCCGGCAGACGGTAGCGTTTCGAGGCTTCTGCACCGGAACCATCCAACAACACCGGCCCGACGAGGTCATAGAACCTGTTGAAGAGGGCTTTGATCTTTTCTAAGATGGTGGCCTTCTTCTCTTCCCGCCCTGCATTCTTCTTGAACGGATTGAGAGGAGGCATGATGTCGGCGATGCCGGTGCCTTCGGTCTGTACATAGCCATTGTCGAAGCTGTCACGGATGAACTTGCGTGCGGGTGCGTCTTTCAGATGTTCGGTGGTGATGATGTCGTTGATCTCCTCCTGCATCTTCTGGCGCACAAAGCTGTTCCAGTCATCATCCACGTCGCTGCTCGGCGTGATGGACTTGACAAAAGCGTCGATGAGGTCTTTCTTGTCGCGCATCTGCGGACTCGACTTGATCGCCCGGTCGATGTCGCGCAGCGTCACCTCACGGTCTTGACTGTTCTGATCCTTATACTTCTTGACAAGTGCCAAGATGTAGTCGATGTTGATTTCCACCTGCTTGACGAGCTCCATCTCAAAGACGAGGTCGTCCTTGATCTCCTCTTTTTCGTGTCTGCTGGGCTTCATCTCCTGGTAGATGTCGTTGTACATACCCAAGTAGTCCTGCATGTCGCGCTCACTGATGAGTTCATTCCCGGCAAACTGGTCAAAGGCCTGCAAGATGTTCAGCACACGCAGCAAGGCGCCGAAGAGTCTGACAAATTCCTTCCGCTCTTCCTCACTGGCGATGATAGCTCCGGGCTTGAACTTCCTTATCAACTCTACCAACTCCTCATAGCCCTTGACATGATGCCCTTTGTCATCCTCATAGCCTTTATAATACTCCTCATAGGTTTTCATCAGCACAAGACCGCAAGCGTCTTTGTTGCCGAAGAGGGCGATGGCGTCGTTGGTGGCTTTCTCGAGGTTTCGGAAGCAGACGATGTTGCCAAACGTCTTGATGGAGTTGAGGATGCGGTTCGTGCGGCTGTAAGCCTGCAAGAGTCCGTGCATCCGCAGGTTCTTGTCCACCCACAGCGTGTTGAGCGTGGTGGCATCAAAGCCAGTGAGGAACATGTTGACGACGATGAGAAGGTCTATCTCGCGGTTCTTCATCCTGAGCGACACATCCTTGTAGTAGTTCTGGAACTTGTCGGCAGAGGTGTCGTAGTTGGTGCCAAACATCACGTTGTAGTCCTGGATAGCCTTCTCCAAGAAGTCGCGGTCCACGGGCAGCATGCCGTCGGTATCCTCGTTGTTCTCGTCCACCATGCCGGTGCCGTCGTCAGCGTCGTTGACACCATAGCTGAAGATGGTCGCCACCTTCAGTCCGCTGTTCTGACGCTTAAACTCATTGTAGTAAAGCTTGGCATACTCGATACTCGCCACGGCAAAGATGGAGTTGAAGCCCGCCAGACGCACGATCTGCTTCTGCTCCTCCGCTCTGCCTTGCCGCTTCACGGCTGCCACCTCACTGACATTCATGAGTTTGTTGAACGCAAAGCTGCGGTCGTTGCGCTTGGTCTTTTGGTTGAAATGATGGATGATATATTCGGTGACGAGGCGTATGCGCCGCGGGTCTTTGAGGGCGTTGTCGGTGTCGATGCTCCACACCTCCTCGTTCTCGATATCTTTCTTTTCCTTCATGGTGGAGATATACTCCACGCGGAAGGGCAGCACGTTGCGGTCGCGGATGGCATCCACGATGGTATAGCTGTGCAGCTTGTCGCCGAAGGCCTGTGCCGTCGTCTTGAGCTTGGGGTTGCCGCCCGTGCCGGCGTTCTGCGCGAAGATAGGGGTACCGGTGAAGCCAAAGATGTAATATCGCTTAAACTTCCGCGTGATGAGGGTGTGCATGTCGCCGAATTGTGAGCGGTGGCACTCGTCGAAGATGAAGACCATCTGCTTCTGGGTGATGGCTTTCACCACCTCCTCATAGGCCTTGTTTTTCAACATCGATGCCAGTTTCTGTATCGTCGTGATGACGAGCTTCTTCTGCGGGTCGCTGCTTGCCAACTGTCGGCGCAGGATGTTGGAGCTGGTGTTGCTGTTGGCGGCGCCTTTCTCGAAGCGGTCATACTCTTTCATCGTCTGGTAGTCCAGGTCCTTGCGATCTACGACAAACACCACCTTGTCGATGAAGTCGAGCTGCGTGGCCAGCCGTGCCGTCTTGAAGGAGGTCAGCGTCTTGCCCGAGCCCGTGGTGTGCCAGATATATCCGCCCGCCTGGAGGCTGCCTTCCCAATGGTAGTTGTGGGCGATGATGATGCGGTTGATGATCTTCTCCGTAGCGCAGATCTGGTAAGGGCGCATGACCATCAGCAGCTGTTCGCTGGTGAAGACACAGTATTTGGCGATGATGTTGAGGAGGGTGTGCTTGGCAAAGAAGGTCTTGGTGAAATCCATCAGGTCGGTGATGGGCACATTCTGCTCGTCAGCCCACCACGACGTGAACTCAAAGGAGTTGCTGGTGTGCCTGCCCTGTCCCGGCTTTTGCTTGCCGCCGTTCTGCCTGACATGGGCAAAGCGGGTGGTGTTGCTGTAGTATTTCGTCTCGGTGCCGTTGGAGATGACAAAGATCTGCACGTACTGGAAGAGGCCGGTGCCACTCCAGAACGACTCGCGCTGGTAGCGGTTGATCTGGTTGAAGGCCTCGCGGATGGGCACGCCCCGCCGCTTCAGCTCCACGTGGACGAGCGGGAGGCCATTGACGAGAATCGTCACATCGTAGCGGTTGTCCCGCGCCCCACCCTCGGGGGTGTATTGGTTGATGACCTGTAGGTGGTTGTTGTGGACATTTTTCCTGTCAAAGATGCGGAGGTTTTTCTGTTCGCCGTTGTCGAAGAGAAAGGTCTGCACGTTATCCTCCTGGATGAGCCGGGTCTTCTCCACGATGCCGTTGTTCTGGTTGGCAAGGATGGCGGTATAGAAGCGCTTCCACTCCGTGTCGGTAAAGGAGATGTCGTTGAGCGCTTCCATCTGCCTGCGCAGGTTGCTGATGAGTTCATGCTCGGTGTGCAGCGGCAGATAGTCGTAGGCCTGGTCTTGCAGCAGTCGGATAAAGGCTTTCTCCAGCGCGGCCTCGCTCTGGTATTGCGTCTCTGTCCGCGCCCCAGCCTGGTAGTTGGCGACGACGGTGGACTTGGGATTTTCTATAACTATTTTGTTGGTGGGCATGGTGATTGTGGGGACTGTGGGGAAGATGGTTGTGGGGGCTGTGTGGTTGATGGTTGTGGGGGCTGAGGGGTCGATGGGGGCTGTGGGGAGGATGGAGACTTCTTCACCCCATTCGCCCCATAAGCCCTATTTTCCCCATTCATCCCATTCACCCCATATCCCCCATATCCTCTATATTGTGTTCTTGCTCGGTACATCTGTTCCTTGAAACCGCCATTGGCGAGGAATTTCCGCTTGAGCCATTCGATGTATCCCTTCAGGAGGACATCTTCCTGGTGGATGAGCGTAATGGCGATATTGGCGATGGTCTCGTCACTCCTACTTGGTATCTGCTCCCTATAGACAGCAGAGTCGAGGTGGGTGCGGCAGAAAGCGCGTGTCTGGCGGCAGCGCGGATCATCGTAGCTCCACTGCTGGAGGTTGCGCACACGGAGATAATCCTCGTAGTCGAGGCATAGCTCGTGAAGGCTGCCACGGTTGACGTTGATGAGCTTAATCATCATCTCCATGGAAGTCACGCCGTCGATATATCCTTCGGCGAGATTCTGCTTGCCTGAGCGTGCGGCCTGAACCATCTGATCTATCGTCCGGTCGCCAATCTTGAGAAAGCGATGGGCGAAATGGTACGTGATATCGTAGATGCATTCCGCTTTCTTGAAAGCAATCAGAGAATGGTAGTCACCGCGCTGGTCAAGGAAATCATTGCTCATAGATGTTGCTTGTTACGTTTGTTGCAAATATAGCAAGGTTTCCGCAAACGGCAAAAAGAAAAGCGAGGAAACATTTGACAGATACCCAATAAATTCGTAGATTTGCAAAGAGAAAGGAGATAGAAGATATGGAAACGCTAAATTCTACATACATATTAGATATTCCATCCAATGACCGTGCTTTGTTCCGTTCATTGGTGAAACGTTTTGGCTGGCGAGCAAAAGAGCAGGTTCGCCAACCCATCAATCATCTTGACGCTGCCATCAAGGCTGCTCATGAGGATGAGTTGTTTGAAACCAACGACATCCATACACTCATGAAAAGCCTTACGGAATGAAATACACCGTAAGATATTCTGGTCTTTTCTTTTCAAGCGATCTTTCAAGAAATGCTTGCATCCACAGGAACGCATAGTGACATTTTTAAGTAAGGTTGCTTAAAAAGGCAAAAGATAGTCATTACTTTCGTTTGAAGCTCAGCAATTGGTCACGGTAATACTCGTATTGCTGATGCCGTGCTGCTATCTCTGCAGGCAGGCCGGTGGTGATGTCGTTCACCAAGGACTCGAAGCGGTCGAGGATGGAGACGATACGGCGTTGCTCGGAAAGTGGGGGGACGGGAATGGGTATATTGTTTAATACCGTTCGAGTTAAAGCCGGCCTTGCAGCATTGCTCGTGTTCAGTCTTTCTATATGATAATTGCACATATAGTAATAGAAGAACTTGGGTAATAATTCATTATGTATGATAGTATAGAAAATAGTATCAACATTCCAGAAAGGCATATCCGTGTAAAACACATTGGAAATAGAACCCTTTCTTGGCAATAATACGGTTGGTCTATCATAGGCATATGTATCAATATACGTCATTATTCCACCAGAACCATAGACAGGTATATTGCCATGATTAAATTGTTTATAATCTCGTCCACCTACAATTTCTGCCACTTCTCCCAGCGTCTTCCATTCTACTTCATTCTTGCCCCCCCCCACTTAGATGTTTGAAGCTCAGCAGCTGGTCGCGGTAATACTCGTATTGCTTACGTCTTGCTTCCAGCTCAGCTTCTAATTCAGCTTCTAACGAAGTAAAGTTGTCAAGGATGCGAACAATCTCACGCTGAACAGAGATGGGAGGTATAGGGATTGAAATAGAATTAATGCTTTTTGCTGAAAGATGCTTTACCGTAGAGCCAGTAATTGTTTTCTCTATATCTTTAAAGACAGGTCCTAATAGATGAAAGAGGAATCCATTCAATACAATATTATCATCTTTGGAGTTAATCTTTACGACGCGTTGATTAAGAATTCCATCCCTATCATTCCACTTAGATAAGTTGAAGTTTCCATCCATCCCGATAAGAATATCTCCTCTTTTGATTATATATTGAACGTCATATTGTCCTTCATAATAAGTACTTGCTTTGCCAGATAATACATCTCTAATTCTTATCAAAGGAATGAAAGAGCTATCATCTGTAAATAGTTTGGAGACGAAAGGAAAGCCGTAAAGTACATTAGCAACATCTATTAGCTTCTTATACTCCACCCCTTCCAGGCAGTATTTCTCTATGAGTTGTTTGATTGTATTCATCTTTACGCTTCTTGAAGTTCAGCAACAATCTTGTCTATCTCTGTGCGCAGCGCGTTCTCCTTCGCCACGATGTCGGCGATGCGCTGGTTGAGCTCGTTGATATCGACCTTCTCCGTGGTGTCCTCGGGCTCGACGTAGGACGACACGCTGATGTTGGCATCGTTGGCGAGGATGTCGTCGTTGCTGACGAGGCGGGCGAAGTGCGCCACGTCCTCACGGCGGTGCCACGCGTCGTAGATATGGCGGATGTTGTCGTCGGAGAGCTTGTTCTTGTTGCCCTCATGGACAAACTCCTTGGAGGCGTCGATGAAGAGGATGTTGGCATCGGTCTTACTCTTCTTCAGTACGATGATGCAGGTGGCGATGGAGACCCCGAAGAACAGGTTGTCGGGCAACTGGATGACGGTGTCGACAAAGTTGTTGCGTATCAGATAGCTTCTGATCTTCTGCTCGGCACCCCCACGGTAGAGCACGCCGGGAAACTCTACGATGGCCGCCGTGCCGTCGGTGGCGAGCCACGAGAGCATGTGCATGGTGAAGGCCAGGTCGGCCTTGCTCTCCGGCGCCAGGACCCCGGCAGGAGCAAACCGCTCGTCGTTGATGAGGATGGGATTCGACTTCCCCGCCCACCTGATGCTGTACGGGGGATTGGACACGATGGCGTCGAAAGGCTCATAGTCCCAGTGCCTGGGGTCGGTGAGGGTGTCGCCGAGCTGGATGTCGAACTTGTCGAAGCCCATGCCGTGCAGGAACATGTTGATGCGGCAGAGGTTATAGGTCGTGGGGTTGATCTCCTGACCATAGAGCGGCGGACAGTCGTCGCCCATGATCTTCTTAAACTGCAGCAGCAGCGAGCCGGAGCCGCAGGCGGGATCGTAGGCTTTCCTTATCTTCGCCTTGTCGCCGATGGCAATCTTCGCCAACAGACGGCTCACCTCCTGGGGCGTGAAGAACTCACCGCCGCTCTTCCCCGCATTGCTGGCATACATCGTCATCAGGAACTCGTAGGCATCGCCAAAGGTATCGTTGACCGTCTGGTCGAAGGCACTGCCGAGGTTGAGGTCGGCGATGGCATTGAGGATCTTCACTAACTTCTCATTGCGCTGCGCCACGGTGTTGCCGAGCTTCGGGCTGTTGGTGTCGACATCAGAGAAGAGGCCTTTGATGTCCTGCTCAGAGTCACTGCCGTTGGCGGAGTTCTCGATATGGGCGAAGATATTGCCCAGCGTGATGTTGAGGTTCTCGTCCTGCGCCGCACGCTGCTGCACGTTCGTGAAGAGCTCCGAGGGCAGGATGAAATAGCCTATCTCGCTGACCATCTGCGAACGCGCCACGTCGGCCTCGTCGTCAGCCATACGGGTATAGTCGAAGGTCCCGCCCTCGGCAGCCTCGACGAGTGCGTTGGCTCGTTGGGTGATATTCTCCGAGATGAAGCGGTAGAAGAGCATGCCGAGGACGTAGCTCTTGAAGTCCCAGCCGTCGACACTTCCCCGCAAGTCGTTGGCGATTCTCCATATCGTCTTATGGAGCTCTGCGCGTTCCTGTTCTTTCGTCATGGTTTGAGTCTTGCTATTTTTGTTGCAAAAATACAAAAAATCCCATGTAACTCAATCAGGTTACACAGGATTTTATCTTTATGCTATGCTAATACATGGTTGCCCAATGTCGGCTCCTCCCCTTTTCGTAAAAACAGAGAGAAGATGTCTTAGTCTTTTCCCAATTCCTTTCTCATGGCTCTGCCGATGGTGTTCCAGTAGGGCAGTCGCTTGAGGGTGCTGCGTACCGGCTGCACATGCCAAAGCATGAGCAAGAGCATGAAGGCACAGCCTATCAGGCAGGTGACGCCATAGAGCTGTTTGATGGCCATGAGCATGCTGTCGAACACGGTGAAGGGCAGACCGCTGACGAGGTTGTCGGCGACATGGCGGCGCAGCGAGAAGCCGTAGAGACCGCCGCCGATGGCACTGACCAGTCCGTTTCTCACGAAACCGGCGATCGTCAGTCCCATGAAGAAATGCTGGAAAGGCATGGCCACGCCCACCACACCGCAGAGGAAGATGAAGGACACATCTTCCCGCATAATCCCCAGGCCGCCCACCATCTGCTGCATGGAGCCCATATAGACGGTATTCACCATCTGGAAGATGACAGCGCACAGCAGATACAGCCAGGGCTGGACCTTTTTGGGGATGAAAGGTTTTATCATGGGCATCGCGAACGGACGCCCGATCAGTACAGGCGGTTGACGCATTCGCATTAACGATCCTTGTTATAGCGTGCGTTTACGAAATCTGCTCAAATACGCTGTGATGTACCTGTCTTGTGCCAGAAGTCACGATTGTCCCGTGGTTGTAAAACGAATGTCCCGCGACAGCGAAGCATGTTTTTCGCGGCCGCGGGAGGTATCTCCTGACTTTTCTACTTTTGTTTAATTGTTCTTAGCATCCTTTCCCATCGATACTGCAAGATGGTCCGCCCTCGTTGGGGTCGTACTCTTTCAGACCAACGTCTTCTGGCTTGAGGGTAACGGTACCGTCCTCTAAGACGAAGGCGGGGATACCGATGTCGCCAATCTCCTTGGAATGGTCGAACGCAGCGCTCTTGTCGCGAAGCCGCATGAAGGCTCCCATATATCTCACGTTCTCACCGATATCGATGACTTTGAATCGCTTGTCGCCCTTGACCTGCTCGTCGACATAAGCGCAATAGGGACAGGTGGGCATGCCATAAATCTTAATCATAAACTATATTCATTAAGGTGAATTTATTGATGATTAAGATTTATGGCATGCCATAAATCTTAATCATAAACTATATTCATTAAGGTGAATTTATT
>Ga0256869_1002058_pt1 | contig 10286 bp, 12 predicted proteins | sample RumenRJG_05RNA_FD_186096 | JGI IMG/M metagenome (GOLD analysis project Ga0256869, IMG submission 186096) | Metatranscriptome of bovine rumen microbial communities from Lethbridge, Alberta, Canada - Rumen RJG_05 (Metagenome Metatranscriptome) | ecosystem: Host-associated > Mammals > Digestive... | reverse complement strand
GGGATCCTGAATGACTTCATTATTCTATTAAAGCATATAAATTATACTGCTGCAATCTCCTTGGATGCAACGATATCTACGCCTGTGCCTGCTACATTAGCAACAATAACGTCACCGATGTGAACAGGAGCATGAGCGATTACCGGCTTGATCTCAGCAAGGACATCGAAGATCTTTCCTTTGGGGATGTCGTCTTTGGTCTTGACAGAGAGCACTGGAAGAACGCCGCCTTCACAGCGTACGATGGAGGTTACCACTCTAGTGGGGTTGGTTACTTCCTTCGTTGCATATTCTTTTCCTCGCGGGCAGGTGTTGCCTGTTACGTCTGTGACTTCACCATTCTCTAATGTTACTGTAATCTGGCAGCCGAGCGGGCATCTGATACAGGTTAAATTTCTCTTTTCCATAATTTACGCCTCCTCAATCTTAACCGTGATGGTCTTAAGTCCGTCAAAGGCCTCAAGATCAGATTTCTTCAGGATGATCTGCTCCATCTCACCAGGAGCCATAACCTGTTTTCTTCTGTGCTGCTTTCTCTCATCATTGAAATATACGCTGATGTAGCTGTTCTTAAAGACAGCACCTACACGGAAACGTACCGTCAGCTTGTCTTCCATGTTACCCAGATGGATGGTGGAGGGTACAGTATAACGAGCGCCATCTGTTGCTTTCACTTCGATGACATTGTCATCCTTCTTAGCATCGCTGCCGAAACGATCTTTCACGTACTTAGCAGCATTAGCGCCGGCTGTTGTAGCTTCTTCGGATACATAGTCAACCAGATCATGTACATGAAGTACGTTACCACAAGCGAAGATACCTTCGATATTGGTCTCAAGACTTTCGTCTACAAGAGGTCCGTTGGTTACGGGGTTCATCTGAACGTCTGCCTGCTTGGACAGCTCGTTCTCAGGGATCAGACCTACGGAAAGGAGAAGGGTATCACAGTCATAATGCTCTTCTGTTCCGGGGATGGGCTTCCTGTCCGGGCCAACCTCAGCGATGGTAACGCCGGTAAGACGGTCTTTACCTTCGATGTCGATAACGGTATGGCTTAATTTCAGCGGGATGTCAAAGTCGTCCAGACACTGAACGATATTTCTCTTCAATCCGCCTGAGTAGGGCATAACCTCGGCTACAACCTTAACCTCAGCTCCCTCAAAGGTCATACGTCTTGCCATGATCAGTCCGATATCACCGGATCCGAGGATGACGCACTTCTTGCCGGGCATAAAGCCTTCCATATTTACAAGACGCTGTGCGGTACCAGCAGAGTAGATACCTGCCGGACGATAACCGGGGATGTTCAGGGCTCCACGCGGTCTCTCACGGCATCCCATAGCAAGGACGATAGCCTTGGCCTGGATCTGTACCATACCCTCATTGCGGTTCATGGTAGTAACAACCTTGTCGCTGGAGATATCAACAACGATCGTATTCAGTTTGTATTCAATATTAAGATCAGCAGCCTGATCAATGAAACGCTGTGCGTATTCGGGACCGGTCAGCTCTTCTTTGAAAGTATGAAGACCAAATCCGTTGTGGATACACTGATTAAGAATTCCGCCGAGACGATCGTCTCTTTCGACCATCAGAATGCTGTCAACACCCTCTTTTTTCGCTGCGATTGCTGCTGCAAGACCTGCAGGACCACCGCCGACGATTACAACATCATAAGATTTCATAATAGTATTCCTCACTTTCCTTCAGAATTAGTCTTCTTTGATCTTACCAACAAGAAGCTCGGATCCGGGCACGTTCTTTCTGACCTCAGTCATCGGAATGCCAAGCTCTCTGGAAAGGATCTCCATGGTCTTCGGTGTACAGAAACCAGCCTGGCAGCGGCCCATACCAGCACGGGTACGGCGCTTAACGCCATCCATGGTTCTTGCGCCAACCGGACGCTTGATGGCATCAACGATCTCACCTTCTGTAACCATCTCGCAGCGACAGATGATATTACCATAGAGAGGATTCTCTTTGATCAGTTCATTTCTTTCCTCTAAGGAAAGCTGATCCATCTTAATGAAACCTTTACGTTTTGCAACGAAATTGTCTTTCTTGGGGAAGTTATACTTATCTTCTACCAGCTTCTCAATTCTCTCAGCGATTGCCGGAGCACTGGTAAGACCTGGAGACTCGATACCGGCTGCATCGAAAAATCCGGGTGCGTCTGCAACTTCCTCAATAATGAACTCGTGATGCTCTTCATGAGCACGGAGGCCAGCAAAGGATGTGATAACCTTACCCATAGGCAGTACGTCTTTCGTAAGGTAGCTGTGCTGTGCTTTGTATACCAGATCGTTAATGATCTCAGCTGTTGTGCTGGTGTCTTCCTTATCTTCCTGATCGGTAGCGGAAGGTCCTACAAAGAGGTTGCCATGGATGGTCGGAGCGGTAAGAATACCTTTACCCATCTTGCCGGGCAGCGGGAATACGGTAGCCTTAAAGTAATCTCCAAGCTCATGGTCCATAAGGAGATACTCACCCTTACGGGCAACAATCTTCATCTTCTTTTCGCTGACGAAGTTGTGCATCTTATCAGAATAAACACCTGCAGCATTAATAACGATCTTTGTCTCAAATGTTCCTTTGTCAGTAACGACTTCATAATAGTCGTCTTTTTTAATAATATTCGTAACCTCTGTCTCCAGCTTGAACTCGGTGCCATTAACAGCAGCATTCTCCGCGAAGGCAACACACATGTTAAATGGATCAACCAGTCCGCCGGTGGGAACATAAAGTGCAGCAACAGCGTTAGGAGTCAGGTTTTTTTCCATGGAAAGAAGCTCTTCCCTCTCCACGATACGAACTCCGGGAACACCGTTATCAATACCCTGCTGAAGGAGGACATCCAGCTTGCCTCTCTCTTCCGGAACGGTACAAACGATCAAAGAACCATTGTTCTTTACCGGGAAGTCCAGCTCTTCCGCCAGCTGATACATCAGCTCATTGCCTCGTACGTTCATCTCTGCCATCAGGGTACCCGGCTTACAGTCATAGCCGCCATGTACGATTGCGGAATTCGCCTTGGAAGTTCCGGAACATACGTCATCGCCCTTTTCGATCACGCACATGTTAACCTGATACTTCGACAGTGCTCTGGCAGTACAAGAACCCGTAACTCCTGCACCAATTACAATAATGTCATACATATCCTTTTACCTCCATTTATAATACCTGCATGAAAAACTGACCGGATATTACTGGTATACCCGATCTGAGGGGGACATAATATCCCCCTCATTTTTCTATACTATTATATTAACGCAATATGCCCACAATAGCAATTGTGCATTTTTCTGTTTGTGTCTGGAAAGCCATCTTTTATGTTGGTCACTCATCCCGCTTCATGATCTCTTCCAGATCTTTGATCCTCTTTTGTTCTTTGGCCTCTTCCAGAAGCTCGGCGAGGACTCCGCCTTCCATAGCCTTCCTGGACTGGGTAGATACAAACATCCAGACAATCAGGATAAGCAGAATGGGGAGCGCGATAAAGGGTGCTACATATACGGGCTGAATCTGAAGTCCGTCAGCAACTACATCCGCATCTCCGTTCAGGTTGGCAATTCTGTGACCGCGCACCAAAAGACGGTGAGTATTAATGCCGTAAGGTGTACATGTTACCAATGTACAATAATCCTTGCCCTCTACAATCTGAAGATCTGAGAGATTGGTAGGTTCCACGATTCTCACCTGGTCCACTTCATAGGTAACTGTTCTGTCCAGAACGGTCATGGTAAAGACGTCGCCTTCGGACATCTTATCGATATCGGTAAACAGCTTGGCGCTGGGCAATCCCCGGTGTCCGGATACGATACAGTGGGTATTCTTGCCGCCGATTGGGAGAGAAGACCCGGCAATGTGACCAATGGCTATCTGCAGAACCGCTTCATCGGTTCCGTGATAGATGGGAAGCTGTATATTAATCTTGGGAATGTCAATATAGCCCATGATACCGGTATCATTGATATTAAGAAGGGCATCATACTCCTTCATCTGTTTCTTGCTCATCGTCCAGAGAATGCCTGTCTCAGCCAGCTTCCTATTATAGGCTTCTGCCTCTCCCAGCAGTCTGTCATAGGTTTCCTCATCCATCTCGGAAACAGCCTGAGCATAGGCTGCTACCGCCCTGGATTGGTGGAATGAGTTCCACCAGTCTGCCACCGACGGATAGGCCAGGAGGCCGGCGCCAACAAGACCGATCACACATATCAATATATTAACAAAGTTCTTTTTTAACCACTTCATAATTCAATCGCCATCCTGCTTCTTTTGTTTCTTTTTATTAGGCCTTCCTATAGCGAAAGTTCTAACAATCCAGTTATTATCGGTCAATTCGTTTCCGGCCAGGTTAAAGTCTCCTCCGGCTCTTCCGGAGGACTTACCGAATCAAGTGCGCTTTCCATCAACTTGATCATCTCCCAGACAGATCGGAATAACATAGTCTGGTTCTTCTCAACCCAGGTGATGCGCCCCTGCCAGCTGCTGTTTTGACGGTGCTGCACCCTAATGATAAAAGATCCCAGGTCACCATGCATTCTTAACAGCTCTTCATCCTTCATGATCTTTTCCTTTCTACCATCATGGTATCTTTTGGGAGGAAGCTGCTTAAAACTTCGATTGTTGGTCGAAGAAAATGGGAATTGCAAGTCATCAAAGAATTTCTCCATCTCAAAAAGCAGCTGAACCCAGCTTTCCACATGTTTTGGTTCGGTATCATAACTTGTATAATATCTGGCAGTAATCCGGTCCTGTTTTCTTTGATCCACACATAGTATCACGCCATTCGGAGTCCCGATATAGATCTGCGATCCCGACATATCTATGAATCCACCTTTCCTCTCAGATTATTCCACACCACTATATTTACATGGTAGCGGATACCGGTCCTCTGTCTTCCTATAATAAAATGTTCATTAATTCTTCTTTGTACAATATCACAATCCTCACTGCTTGTATTGATCAGGAGGACAAGGTATTGGCCTTTCCCGTAACGGCATACGGCATCACTGTGCCTAACCGAATGACATATGGACTCTTTCAGCCTGATGGTCAGCTCATCAAGAAGCGGACCGGCACGCATGATATTACCCTTGGAATCCACAACAGTACAGAGCATCAAATATATGGACTGGCCGCCTCGCTCCATCATCCGGCGAACCATCTGATAGACTCCCTGAAAAACCGGATAAGAGCACAAGAACCCGCCTGTTGCCACCTGGCCTTGCTCTACCTCAAGCTGTTGCTGGATATCACCTAGTAAAGCATACTGGTGATTCATCTGGTTGCCCAGCTGATTCAGCAGCTTAAGCAGCCTCTGGGAAGGCCGGATTCCCTCACTTCGAAAATAAAGATCGAGGGTATCGTCGTAGAATTGGACGGCATCATTGTAACGACCCATGGCCACCATAGCTTCCATGGTTACAACTTCCCAGTCAGCCAGTGGCTGGAGCTTGGCGGCATATCGTCCCAGAGTCTCCATTTCCATATAATCGTCCATACTTCGAAGAAGTTCTACCGCTGATTCTACACAATGGCAGAATATATTGCGGTATCTTCTTGCCTCCTGAGCTACCCAGAGCATGCCAATCTGATTACTGAGAAATTCTCCTGTATATAGATAGCAGGCCTTAAGATAAAGATCCTTCTTCTTGACAGGATCTGTCTCGGCATCAGCAAGCTCTGCCGTCTCTTCCATGATTGCAGCATCTTCTTCTACAGCAATATCAGGAGTCCACCGGAGAATCCCTTTGGTCAATTTCATATAATCCACATCAGGAAGGGGAGATGCCTTCAGTTTCTTCTTGGCATTGTAGATCACGCTTCGAGTTGCATGATGTATATCTTCCAACTCCCTGTCTCCGAAGATGATCTCTTCCACACTGTCTCGGCTGATCCCATCTTCCGCATGGTGCAGCACCAGCTGCATCAGATAAGTAAACTGAGATTCACTTGTTCTACCTTCATTGGTAATGATCTTACCCTGATAACGCATAGCAAAGGAACCGAACATCTGAACCTGCAATACTTCTCTGCTCATCTTATCTACCCCAATCGTTTCACCATGTTCTCATAGTGGGTGCAGTGTAAGAGTGCCGTATCTTTGCTTATTCTTCCCTCTCTGTATAATTTAAGAAGGCTTCCATCGTTGGTACACATCCCGTCTGCAGCTCCGGACTGCATCGTGGAATCCAGCTGATGCAGCTTATCCTCCCGTATCATATTGGAGATGGCTACGGTGGACTTCATAATCTCAAATACAGGAATCTGCCCCCCGTCCATACCGGGGACAAGCTGCTGGCAGACAACTCCTTTAAGGATCTGGGACAGCTGGATCTTCACCTGCTGCTGCTGATTAGCCGGGAATACATCAAGAATCCTGTTTATAGTATTGGCCGCACTGCTTGTATGCAGTGTAGAAAATAGGAGCACACCGGTTTCAGCCGCTGTCAAAGCTGCAGATATCGTATCATAATCTCTCATCTCGCCCAGCAGGATAACATCAGGACTTTCCCGGAGAGCGGACCGAAGGGCTTCCAGATAACCCGGTGTATCAATGGAGATCTCCCTCTGGGTTACGATCGATTTCTCATGACGGTGTATGTACTCTATGGGATCCTCCATAGTTATAATGTGACAATCCCTGCTTCGGTTGATTCGATCGATCATGCAGGCCAGGGTGGTCGACTTACCGGTACCTGCTGCACCGGTGATCAGAACAAGTCCTTTCTTATTGTCAGCCATGGAAAGTACGCTTTCCGGTATCCCCAGCGCAGCAGGATCCGGCAAACCAAAGTGAATTACACGGATAACAGCAGCCAGGGAGCCACGCTGGCGGAATATGTTGACACGGAATCGGCCTAAAGAAAAGATGGAGAAAGAAAAGTCATCATCCACTCCAGCTTCAAGAAGCTTCCTCTCCCTTTTTCCCACATCATAAATCTCATCTACCAGTTCCCGGATCGCATCCGGCTTCAGTATGTCCCCAGGAAGTCTCTCCTGATGACCATTGCACTTGAGCACCACCGGAAGTCCTGCTACGATAAAGATATCCGCAGCATCCATCTCCACAGCCTTGCTCAGGATCTCTTTTATTCTCATATTTTTTCCTTCCCGTGAATCCACTGATTGTCACTTTCTTATAATTACAGTGTTTAAATATATTGCCTGTTTATGTAAAGCGGACAGCCCTTTACCAGCCAAGTCCGTTCCATACATTCACATCTGTGTCTTCTTCCCAGGAATGCTCCAGCTTCCAGGATAATATCCGGCCATGATCGCCCTCATAGCGGACTCTTACCGTCAAAGAAGCACCCCCGTCTTCGATTGTATTTTCATATACATTATACTCTTCGGTCTGATAAGCAGCAAGGAGACCTGGATTCCCGGCAGATGCCGCTTCTTCGACCTCTTTCAGGAAAGACTGTCCCTGGGATTCCAGACGGTAACGGGTCTCTACTGTATCGGCAAAATGATCAGCAAGCCGCCGGTCCGCTTCCGCGGTGGTAAAAGTAAGGATGGCCAAAGTGGTCAGGCAGATGCTGATGACCGTAAGCAGCAAGGCCAGAGGCCCCAGCTTAATGGGTACCTGTCTCATTTCCATCCCTCCTCATCATATACAGAAGTCTCAAGGTTATAAATGACTTTTTTATCTTTGCTGGCCACAATTTTGGCATACCGAAGAACCTTATCCTTACCGGCAGTTTTTTCGCCTTTCTCCCAGCTTACCTCAATCTTGAGAATTCCATTTGCATCGGGATTTCTGTCTGTGTCATAAAAAGCTTTGATGAAGCCCCTGTTATCATCAGCTGATTCCAGTGACGCATTATGGTTTTGGTTCAGAAGATCCAAGAGTTCCTGGCTGCTTTCTGCTGCCGCAAAAGCCTCCGCAGCATTCTGACAAAGGCATACTGCGCTGGTCTTTTCTTTAGCCTGAACGCTCGTTGAGCGGGCCAGACCGAAGACCTGGGTCAGCACCAGAATGATCCCGACGAAAACAATGATCAGCAACAAAGTTTCCAAATAAAATGATGTGATATGCTCTTTTCTTTTCATGGCTGGCCGCTCCCTTCGCTGCGGAAATGCAGAAGGCAGGTCCCTTCATCGGTCGTAACCCTATACAAGCCATCCTTCTCCTCTTCCACCGTGAAGACCGAGGTTTCCCCGATCAACTGAGCCTTCTCGGGATTCGGGTCTCGCTTCTCCGAGCCATATTCTTCCCAGAGAGCATGATCCTTGCAGAATATACGTAAGGCAAATCCGGATCCGTCCCGGATTACCAGCATTTGCCCTTGATCCCAATCGCGGATGAACACAGCTCCCTCCGCATCGTTAGCCCTGGCGACCGCCGTCAGATAGGACAGGGTAGCCCGGGTCTCATTATTGCCGGTCTGACTCTCTACCGTGTTCCGGTAGGTTGATGCTCCAAATACCACCAGCAAGAGAAATCCTACCAGGAACAGAGCCGCGATGCCGATTGTAAATAATCCAATAGATGGAGCTTCTGAACGCTTCATTCTTTATCTCCTCTAAAACACATGTTTTTCTCTGAGTAATGCTGTCGGATGCTCGATTCCTCTGCCCTTCCTCCTTGGCAAGCATGGACGAAATCGGCTCCTATTTTTTCTTCAGATTCACCTGCACCGCCGGAGGCATATTGGAGGCAAAGGCATCATAAGTAATATAGAAATCTCTCCGATTGACCTGGAGACCGTAATTGTCCTCCAGATATTCGAGATTGGGCGGATAAACTCCTTCCACCACATAACACTGTCTGGCACTACGCTCTACAGCATAACGAATGGCTTTTGCGCTCTCATCCGTCATGCCATCGTCCGGCAGCAGAACCATAACAGCCGTAATCACAAGAATAACGGCAAGGATCAGAAAAATCTTTCCCAATCCGGTGGATCCTTTATCAGAATACATGAAACCGCTCCTTTCGAGAATCCAGTGTCAGACATTAACCAACGGAATTCATCATTCCTATCAGCGGCAGCATAACACTGAGAAGAGACAATCCGACGGTAATCATAAGTATTCCGGAAAGAAGAGGATCAACTATTCCTACCAACCGGTCTACCAGGTTGCCGCAGTTCTCTTCCAATAGGCCTGTCAGGCGATTCAAAACGTTCTCCATGTTGCCGCTTCGTTCGCCGGCAAGAAGCATTCTTCCGTATACCGGCTCAAAGAGGTCTTCTTGGTAAGCCGCCTGGGCGATAGAATGGCCTTCTTCCATATAAGTCACACATCGCTTCAGCTTTTCTTCTACAGGCTTGCAGTCGGTCATCTCAATACTGTCAATGACAGCTACATCCTGCATCTCACCGCTGGCCAGGAAAGTAGCCAGGGCAGATGTAAAGCGGAACATACCCATATTTTCAAGAATCTTATTACAAATCGGGATTCTCCGCAGGAGTCCTTCCACCATAGGGCGACGGTCTGTATTCCACAACATATATCCCAGGAAAAGGGCCAGGGCTATAATGATCATAACAATCAGGGCTGTCCAGCAGAAAATCTTGGCCCATGTAATGTATCGGTAGGATGATGCCAAAAGAGATCCCGTAAGATTATTATAGACATCCGTAAATGTTGGAAGTACCATCACCAGCATGACCACAAGAACAGCTATAATCAACACCAGCATAGCTGCCGGATAGGTCACGGCATTCTTCAGTTTCTCCGAAATCGTCTTTTGATCTGCATAATAACCGGACAAGCGGAAGAGCACATCCTCCAGACGCCCTGAGCTTTCCCCTGCCTTAATCATCTGAAGACAATACTTGGGGAATATACCCGTCTTTTCCATGGCGTCGGAAAGACCGAAGCCCTCTTCCACTGTCTCCTTCATCACGGCCAGTCCTTTTTCAAGGATACCGCCTTCCTTGTGACCGCTTTGAAGCAGCCCTACAGCCTCATCCATCTGGATTCCCGACTGCAGCATCATGGCCATGCTCTCACAAAAGGCACTGACACCCAGATTATCTAATGTCTTACTCATCGATATCTCCTGTATAAATCTCATCTAATAATGGCTGCTATTATCTGGCTAAGTGTTCTGATTCTTTATTGGTCAATAATAATACACATCCGTATAATTCCCCCCATTGCCTACAAACTCAGTAGGGGCTCCCCCGGAGGAAAAAGTCATATCCAGCCGGTTCCAGGAATTGGAATCCACTTCATACTCCATGGTAACCCAGCCGGTCTCCTTAGTATAAAACATGTTCCATGCATGATATACATCATCCGGAGATACATAGCCGAAGACCATCTTGGTG
>Ga0256869_1002047_pt1 | contig 10309 bp, 17 predicted proteins | sample RumenRJG_05RNA_FD_186096 | JGI IMG/M metagenome (GOLD analysis project Ga0256869, IMG submission 186096) | Metatranscriptome of bovine rumen microbial communities from Lethbridge, Alberta, Canada - Rumen RJG_05 (Metagenome Metatranscriptome) | ecosystem: Host-associated > Mammals > Digestive... | reverse complement strand
TGCGGTTGTTTGAAACTCATTAAATGAGTTTCAAAATGCAAGTTTCAGCCGCATCACCGCGTCTGTTGCCCGTCTTCAAGATGCGGGTGTAGCCACCACCTTGACCGAGTTCGTTGCGGCGTGCGTCATACTTTGGAGCATACTCTTTGAAGATCTTTTCGATGAGTGGGTGCTTTGTGTCCTTAATACGAGCCTTGAAAGCTGCTTTGGACTCTTTTTCGCCCTTGACTTCTTGAAGATCAACGAGTTCTGCCATAAGTCTACGGCGAGCTGCGAGCTTCTTTGGACCATCGTTCGTGAATTCGACTGACACGACGTTGCCCTTCTCATTCTTGACGTTCTTGTTGACTTTGACGTCATCTTGATACGTTCTGATTGCTAAAGTGATATATTTTTCTGCGAGGCTGCGAACAGATTTTGCACGGTCAACAGTTGTTTCGATTTGTCCGTACCAAAGGAGTTCGGAAACCTGATTTTTGAGCATAGCCATTCTTTGGTCTGTGCGTTTACCTAATTTATTTGGCATTTTGTTCCTCCTAGTCTTCTTGCGCCTTCAAGCCAAGACCAAGGTCTTCGAGTTTCTTGACGACTTCTTCGAGAGATTTTCTGCCGAGGTTTCTCACCTTGAGCATATCGTCTTCGGTACGCTTTGTGAGATCTTCGACTGTGTGAATATTTGCGCGTTTCAAGCAGTTGTATGAACGAACTGACAAATCAAGGTCTTCAACTGACATTTCAAGGATTGTGCGGATGTTGTCCGGTTTTTCCTCAACGAGAATGTCTCTGTTGGCCATATTCTCAACGAGGTCAACGAAGAGTTTGATATGGTCGTTCATAATCTTTGCGGCGAGAGACGTGATTTCCTTTGCGGAAGTCGTGCCGTCCGTCGTCACTTCGAGAGTGAGCTTGTCAAAGTCGATGCTTTGTTCAACACGTGTGCTTTCAACAGCATAGTTGACCTTGACGACAGGTGTGTAGATAGAGTCGATCGGGATGAAACCGATTGGAGCGCGTCCGTCCTTGTTTCTGTTTGCAGGGACATAGCCTCTTCCACAGTCAACGTAGATCACCATATCGAGCACTGCGCCCTCATCGAGCGTGCAGATGATTTGATCCTTGTTGACAACTTCGATGTCAATTGGGCACTCAATATCGCCTGCTCTGACGATGCCGACGGAATTTGCGAACAAATGGCACTCTTGTTTGCCTGCTGTCTCGAGTGAGCTCGCGACTTTGAAACGTACAGTTTTGAGGTTGAGAATGATTTCGGTGACTTCCTCTTTGACACCCTTGATAGTGGAGAACTCGTGATCGACTCCCGCAATCTTAATACCGACAGCTGCGGCACCCGGAAGTGCTGAGAGAAGGATACGACGCAATGCGTTGCCAACTGTTGTACCAAAACCACGCTCGAGTGGTTCGACGACGAACTTTGCACAATTCTTGCTTTCGTTCTCTTCGCATGTTATCTTTGGACTTTTGATCTCCATCATATCTTAATCCTCCAAACTTATTATTTAGAATACAACTCGACGATGAGGTGTTCTTGGATGTCGAGGTCGATGTCGCTGCGCTCAGGAAGTGCAACAACTTTGCCTGTCAAGGTTGCGTTGTCAAACTCAAGCCATTTTACAAGGTTCAAGTTCTTTGTTTCCTTGACTGCGTCCCACATCGTAGAATCCTTTTTGTTCTCTTTGACTGCGATAACGTCGCCTGCTTTGACGAGATAAGAAGCAATGTTCACGTTCTTGCCATTGACTTGGATGTGTCCATGGTTGACGATTTGACGAGCCATAGCACGGGACGTGCCGAGACCAAGACGATAGACAACGTTGTCAAGACGTCTTTCGATGAGGCAAAGCATGTTGTCACCGGTGACACCACGCATTTCGGATGCCTTGTCATAGTACATCTTGAATTGCTTTTCTGTCACGCCATAGAAGCGTTTTGTTTTTTGTTTTTCACGAAGCTGAACGGAATAACCGCTTGCTTTCTTTCTGCTCTTGCCATGGTCGCCAGGAGCTGCGAACTTCTTGAGAAGTGGGCACTTCTCGGAGTTGCACTTTGCACCCTTGAGATAAAGTTTGCAACCTTCGCGTCTGCATTGACGGCAATCTGCACCAGTATATTTAGCCATAGTTTACCTCCAAATTACAGTCTTCTTGCCTTAGGCGGACGGCAACCGTTGTGTGCGATTGGAGACACGTCTTGGATGAGAGTGACTTCCATACCGACATTTGCGAGTGCGCGGATAGCGGATTCTCTGCCTTGACCCGGACCCTTGACATAAACTTCAACAGTTCTCATGCCTTGTTCATAAGCCACTTTTGCAGCGTCTTCGCTGACCATTTGTGCTGCGAACGGAGTTGACTTTCTGCTGCCGCGGAGTTTGAGCTTGCCTGCGGAAGACCAAGAAATTGCGTTGCCGTTCATATCTGTAATGGTGACGATTGTGTTGTTGAAGGAAGCATGGATATGCACTTGACCTTTTTCAACGTGCTTGATATCTTTTCTTTTCTTAATAGCTTTTCTTGCGATACCTGCCATAATTCAAGCCTCCTTATTTCTTGCGAGAAACAGCTCTCTTCGGGCCCTTTCTCGTACGAGCGTTTTGCTTTGTGTTTTGACCACGGACAGGGAGACCCTTTCTGTGGCGGACGCCGCGATAGCAACCGATTTCCATGAGTCGTTTGATATTCAAACCGACTTCACGTTTCAAGTCGCCTTCGACGTGCAAGTTCTTTTCAATGTAATCACGGATGAGAGAAACTTGGTCTTCAGTGAGATCCTTGACTCTGACGTCAGGGCTGATGCCGGTTTCGCTCAAAATCTTTTGAGAAGTTGGAAGACCAATACCATAGATATAGGTAAGTCCGTATTCAATTCTCTTCTCGCGTGGGAGATCCACGCCGGCGATTCTTGCCATTTTCTACCTCCAAATAGTTTGAAAAATGATTTTTTATTATCTATGCCACGTACAGGTAGTTGCCTTGGAATTTGGAATGCAGCAACCAGCCGCCCCGTACAAAATTGCCCACTTTTTTTTGTCAAATGATGACGGATTTTATCGCTTCATAAACGCATAAAATCCCCGGCAACCGTTTTTGCAGGGATTTAATGCGCAAATTTGACGCTCAATTTGCAATTATACCAAAAAATTTTCTTCAAATCAAGCAAAATGCGCGATTATTTTTGAAAATATCAGCCTTGGCGTTGTTTGTGGTTTGGATACTTTGAGCAGATAACCATAACTCTGCCGTTTCTTTTGATAACTTTGCACTTGTCGCACATAGGTTTGACACTTGGTCTGACTTTCATGATAACCTCCACGAGTTTTGAGTATTTGTCTTAGTTGTTATTTGTTGCGATAAACAATTCTGCCCTTTTCGAGATCGTATGGTGACATCTCGATCTTGACTTTGTCGCCCTCAAGTATTCTGATGTTGTTGATGCGCAACTTGCCACCGAGATATGCGAGTATCTCATGACCGTTTGAGAGCTGGACTCTAAATTGTGTTTTTGGCAAAACTTCGATAACCTTGCCTTCGGTTTCAATAACGTCTTCTCTGGACATAAACTCCCCTATAATTATTTTTCATTGTAAAAACGAAGTGCGCTGAAGAGTTCTGCATCAAACACTTGCGTTCCGTTTTTGAGTTTCTCAGCAATCTTCTCGAGCATATCGCCGTTGGATTGCAAATGCTTTACGTTTTTCAGTTTCGCCTTTGCAATACGTCTGAGGTCTCCGTCCGCTATGCGAACTTTTTGTTCGTCAACGATTTCAACGACAGCATAGTATTTGCCACTGTCTCTGCCAACCTTTGAAAAAACAACTTGTCCCAGTTCCATATCACAAAGTCAAAATTTCCGCGCCGTTTTCGGTGAGCGCAACCGTGTTTTCGTAGTGTGCCGACGGCTGACCGTCAAGCGTCACACATTTCCATCCGTCTTCAAGCACTTGCCACGTTCCCATGTTGACCATAGGTTCGATTGCAAGCACCATTCCGACTTCAAGTTTTGGCCCATGCCCTGCCTTGCCATAGTTTGGCACGGATGGATCTTCGTGCATTTCTCTGCCGATACCATGACCGCACATAGCTCTCACGACTCCGTAGCCTCTACTTTCGTTATACTCCTGTATGGCGTGGGAGATGTCGCCGAGTCTGCCTCCAACCTTAAACTGTTTTACGCCTTCAAAGAAACTTTCTTCCGTCGTCTTGATAAGCTGCTTTTTTTCTTCGCTTATCTCACCGACAGCGTACGTTCTCGTTGCGTCCGCCTGCCAACCGTTGAGAGCAAGAACGATATCCAGTCCAACGATTTGACCTTCTTCAAGTCTTCTGTTCGTCGGGAATCCGTGCACCACTTGTTCGTCAACCGACGCACAAATAGTCCCCGGAAAACCGCCGTAGCCAAGACATGACGGCGTGCAACCGTGTCTTTTTATATAGTCGTAAGCAAATTCGTCGAGCTTTTTGAGTGAGACGCCGGGTTTTACCCTGTCGCCGAGTTCGAGGAACAAATCACGGAGGATTGCTCCCGACTTTCTCATACACTCGATTTCCTTTGGACTTTTAAGATTAATCATTGAGTACCTTTTTGACAGCTGCGAAGTTCTCTTCGATGCTGTTCACGGCTTTGACGTCTGCAAGTTTGCCTTGCGCACGATAATAGTTGATGAGCGGTGCCGTTTGCTTCTCATAAGTTGCAAGGCGGTTCTTCACTGTCTCAGGCTTGTCGTCGTCACGGATGAACAAAGGTTTTCCGCACTTGCGGCAATTTGTCTCGCCACCAAGCATAGAGACGTGATAAGTTTCACCGCACACGCACACTCTTCTGCCACCGAGTCTTTCGATGATTGTCTCAAACGGAACGTCGATGTTGATTGCAAAATCGATTCTTGCCACCTTGTCAAGTGCTTCCGCTTGTGCGATTGTACGTGGGAAACCGTCAAGGATGTATCCGTTTTTGCAATCGTCGGCTTTGAGTCTGTCTTCAACGAGGCCGATAACGACTTCGTCAGGGACAAGACCGCCTGCGTCGATATAAGATTTGGCTTGCAGTCCGAGAGGAGTGCCTTCCTTGATATTGCGACGAAGAATGTCACCCGTTGAGATGTGCGGGACTTTGTATTCTTCTGCAATCAATGCTGCTTGTGTTCCTTTTCCTGCGCCTGGAGCGCCCAACAAAATTATATTTTTCATGAGCCTAAATATTGCAAACTGCGCATGCCCTTTCAGGCATACGCGCTGCCTTTAAAGTTATGATTATTTCAAGAAGCCCTTGTAGTGCTTCATCATGATTTGTGACTCGAGTTGCTTGTTGATTTCGAGTGCGACGGAGACGACGATGAGAAGTCCTGTTGCGGAGAACGCATTGTTGAATCCGAGGTCATAGCCACTGTATTGTCCTGCAAGAGCCGCAAAGATGAATGTTGGCACAAGTGCGATGATCATGAGGAAGAGTGCACCGAACAAAGTGATGCGGTTGTTGATCTTCTTCAAGAAATCGCTCGTTGGCTTACCTGCACGAATACCCGGGATGAATCCGCCGTATTGTTGGATGTTTCTTGACACGTCTTCAGGATTGAATTGGATTTGAGCATAGAAGTAGCTGAAAGCCAAGATGAAGAGTGCGAGGAACACATAATACACTGCAGTTCCTGAGCCGAGGTATTGAGCATACCAACCTGCGACTGACGTTCCGTTGACGACCGAGTCGCTGAAGAACAATGAAATAATCATTTGCGGGAACATAATGAGAGATGAAGCAAAGATGATTGGCATAACGCCTGATCCGTTGACGCGGATAGGGATATACGTCGTTTGCCCACCGTACATTTTGTTGCCCTTGATTTGTTTTGAGTATTGAACCGTAATTCTTCTCTCTGCGCCGTCGATGAAGACGATGAAAGCGAAGATTGCGATGACGACCAAGATGTAGCCGATGATGTTCCAGATATACGTCCAGTTCGTGCCGACCATCTTGAATGCCTTTGCCATCGTTGTGCCTGCGGTTGCAAGAATACCGACGAAGATGATGATGGATGAGCCGTTTGCGATACCACGTTCCGTGATTCTTTCGGAGAGCCACATAACCATCGTGGAACCTGCCACCAAAACTATAATGGTGAATGCCATGGACACGTATGGGTTCTTCCAGCCTTCTTCAAATGAGAAAGGTCTGATTGAGCCTTGGAATGCCACGACGATACCGATCGCTTGCACAACACCGAGAACGATTGCGACGATTCTTGTGATTTGCGTGAGTTTGTTTCTGCCCTCTTCGCCTTCTTTGGACAATCTCTCGAGCGGTGGAATGACCAACGTCAAGAGTTGCATGATAATGAAGGAGTTGATGAACGGCAAAATGCCCAAAGCAAACACGGTTGCGTTTTGCAAAGAACCACCGGTGATCGTACTCAAAATGCCAAGGAATCCGCTTGCCGCACTGCCTGAGATCGCACTTTGAAGAGCGCTTGCACTCAAGGTCGGAATTGGAATATAGCATCCAATTCTATAAACGAGGATGAGAAGCAGAGTGAACCAGATCTTCACTCTGATCTCTTTCGTTTTAAATGCGTTTTTTAACGTTTCAAACATTATAGCACCTCTACTGTGCCGCCTGCCTTTTCAATTTTTTCTTGTGCAGATGCGGTGAACTTGTTAGCCTTGATTGTGAGCTTCTTCTCAAGATTGCCGTTGCCGAGGACTTTGAGTCCGTATGGCAAGACCTTCTTGATGAGACCACTTGCGACGAGCTCGTCAATGCCGACTGTTTGACCGTCTTCAAATCTGTTGAAAACGTCGACGTTGACTGTGTTGTAGGCGTGTTCGAATCTCTTGTTGTTGAAACCGATCTTCGGAAGACGTCTTGTCATTGGCATTTGTCCGCCTTCAAAGTTCGGACGAACGCCACCGCCGCTTCTTGCCCATTGACCCTTGTGGCCACGGGTAGATGTTTTGCCCATACCGGAGCCGATACCACGACCGATTCTCTTGGAAGCGGTTCTTGCGCCATCTGCTGGTTTAAGATCTTGAATATTCATAAAGCTTGTCCTCCTTAGATTTCTTCAACTTTTACAAGGTGAGAAACCTTGAAGATTTTGCCTCTGAGCGCTGGGTTGTCATTGAAGATTCTGGAGTTGCCGACTTTGTGCAATCCGAGAGCTTCAAGATTTGCCTTTTGATTCTTGAGAATGCCGTTTGGACTCTTTACGAGTGTGACTTTGACTTGTTTTTCTGCCATTTTCATACCCTCCGTTAGTCTTGGACGACTTCAACACCGCGAAGTGTTGCGATTTCGTCTGCGTTTCTCAAGCTGTCGAGGCCGTTGATAGTTGCCTTTGCCCAGTTGATTTTGTTTCTGGAGCCGAGTGTCTTTGAACGAATGTCTTTGACACCTGCAACTTCGAGGACCATACGAGCAGCGCCGCCTGCGATAACACCGGTACCTTCTTCAGCAGGGAGAAGCAAAACTTCGCCGCTTTCGAATTTGCCGACTGTTGCGTGAGGAATTGTGTTGCCTTTGAGAGAAATCGGATGCAAATTGCGCTTTGCTTGTTGCGTTGCCTTTTCAATTGCTTCCGGAACTTCAGCTGCCTTGCCCATGCCGAGACCAACTTTGCCTGCACCGTCACCGACGACTACGAGTGCGCTAAAGCGCATGTTCTTGCCGCCCTTAACAGTCTTTGTGACACGGTTGATAGCGATGAGTTTTTTGGTCAAACCGTCGTTTTCTTCTCTGTTTCTGTCGTTTCTTCTATCACGATTTTCTGCCATAATACCCTCCGATTAAAACTCAAGACCGGCTTCTCTTGCGCCGTCAGCGAGTGCTTGAACTCTACCTGTGTAGAGATAGCCGCCTCTGTCAAACACGACTTGCTTGTAGCCGAGCTTGAGAGCTTTTTCTGCGACTGCTTTGCCAACGACCTTTGCGGCTTCGCTCTTGGAGAGGTCTTTCACTTGTGCTGCGACTTCTTTTTCAAGAGTGGATGCTGCACAGAGTGTGTTGCCCTTCACGTCGTCGATAAGTTGAGCGTAAATATGGTTTGTGCTTCTGTAGACAGAAAGACGTGGTCTTGCTTCTGTGCCGCTGACGTTCTTTCTGACTCTTGCGTGACGAATAACTCTATCTTGATTTTTATCTTTCTTACTAATCATATTCTCACCTCTTACTTAGTTGCTCTCTTACCTTCTTTGTGGATAACCACTTCGTCCTTGTAGTGGAAGCCGTATCCATGGTAAGGTTCAACCGGTTTGATAGCCTTGATCGTTGCTGCGGTTTGACCGACAAGTTGTTTGTCAATACCCTTGACAACGAGTTCAAGTGGTTGTGGGAGCGCGAAGGAGATTCCCTCCGGAGCCACGATTTCAACCGGGTGTGAGAAACCGATGTTCATCACGAGTTTGTTGCCGCTGACTTGGAGCTTATAACCGACACCGTTGACGATGAGAGACTTTTCAAATCCCTTCGTGACACCAACCACCATGTTGTGGATGAGTGCGCGGTAAAGGCCGTGGAGTGCTCTGTGGTCTTTGTCATCAGAGTGGCGCTTGCAAACGATGTGACCGTCTTCAAGTGCGACGTCGATTGACTTGTCAACCTTTTGAGAAAGCGTTCCGAGTGGACCTTTGACGGTGATAAGGTTGTCTTTGTTTTCAAATGTAACACCTTGTGGGAGTGCAATAGGAGCTCTACCGATTCTTGACATAGCGCACCTCCTTACCAAATGTAGGCAAGCACTTCGCCGCCGATGTGTTGGGCTTTTGCTTCTTTGTCGGTGAGAATTCCCTTGGAAGTTGAAAGGATTGCGATACCCATTCCGTTCAACACCTTTGGAAGATTGTCAACGCTTGCATAAACGCGCAAACCCGGTGTGGATACTCTCTTGAGACCTGTGATAACCTTTTGGTTCTTGTTTGGTGCATACTTGAGTGTGACGAGGATTGTGTTTTGCACTTCACCTTCGACGATCTCGTATGACTTCACATAGCCTTCTTTCACGAGTATGTCTGCTATTGCGACCTTGATTTTGCTCGCCGGAATTTCAACTGTTTCGTGCTTTGCGGTCAAGGCGTTTCTGATTCTTGTAAGCATATCTGCAATTGGATCTGTCATAATCTTGTGCCTCCTATTACCAGCTTGCTTTCTTCACTCCAGGAAGTTCGCCTTTGTAAGCGAGGTTTCTGAAGCAAACTCTGCAAATGCCATACTTTTTGAGCACGGCGTGTGGGCGTCCGCAAATACGGCAACGTGTATATTCACGTGTCGAGAACTTTTGTGGTCTTTGTTGCTTAACTTTCATTGATGTTTTCGCCATAGTTCACTCCTTACTTTGCAAAAGGCATACCGAGGAGCTTCAAAAGCTCGCGAGCCTCTTCATCTGACTTTGCCGTTGTAACGACGCAGATGTCAAATCCTCTCACCTTTTCCACTTTGTCGAACTCGATTTCAGGGAAAATAAGTTGTTCCTTGATGCCGACTGCATAGTTGCCTCTGCCGTCAAATGACTTTGAGGACACACCACGGAAGTCGCGGACTCTTGGGAGTGCTATAGAGATGAATTTGTCAAGGAAGTCATACATTCTGTTGCCGCGAAGTGTGACCTTTGCGCCAACGTTCATGCCTTCTCTAACCTTGAAGTTTGCAACGGATTTCTTTGCCTTTGTGATGACTGGCTTTTGACCGGAGATCAATTTGAGCTCTTCAACTGCTTGTTGCAAAGCCTTTGCGTTGTCTTTGCAATCACCAAGACCCATGTTGAGCACGATCTTCTCAAGGCGTGGAACTTCGTTGACGTTCTTGTAGCCAAAGCGTTTGATGAGAGCCGGTACAACTTCTTCTGTGTACTGCTTTCTCATGCGATATCTTTCAGCATTACCAGCATTTTGATCGGTTGCAGGTGCTTTAGCAACCTGATTTTTCTTTTCTGCCACGATATTACCTCCGATTTATTAGTCTTCCGACTTTTCTGCTTTCTTCTTTGCTGCTTTCTTTGCAACTTTCTTTGCAGATGGTTTCTTTTCATCAAGAGACGCATGGCACTTCGGGCAAACGCGAACGGATTTCTTCTTGCCGTTGACGTCTTGAATCTCGTGTGCGACTCTGACGACTTCACCGCAACTTGGGCAAACGTGCATAACGTTGGATGCGTCGATTGTGCCCTCTTGTTGCAAGATGCCGTCCTTGTCTTGTGCGTTTCTTGGTTTTCTTGTTTTTGATACCAAATTGATGCCTTCAACGTAGATACGTCCGTCGTCTCTGACTTTCAAGACCTTGCCGACCTTACCTGCGTCTTTGCCTGCGA
>Ga0256869_1002034_pt1 | contig 10353 bp, 7 predicted proteins | sample RumenRJG_05RNA_FD_186096 | JGI IMG/M metagenome (GOLD analysis project Ga0256869, IMG submission 186096) | Metatranscriptome of bovine rumen microbial communities from Lethbridge, Alberta, Canada - Rumen RJG_05 (Metagenome Metatranscriptome) | ecosystem: Host-associated > Mammals > Digestive... | reverse complement strand
TGCCTGATTATCGATGACACTGACGCTCCGAAGAGCGGACGTAAGAGTGAGCTCATCGGCAAGGTTTTCTCTCACCTTGAGCACAAGACCATCCTTGGCTACAAATGTCTGACGCTGCTTCTGTGCGATGGCATGAGCCAACTGTTCCTCGATTTCTCGCTTCATGGCGAAGAAGGCAGTAAGCCAGACAAGAAGCAGGGGCTGACGGACAGGCAGCGCAAAGCACGGTATAGCAAGGATCATAGCGGAGAGGCTGTCGAGGAACGCATCAAGGAGTATACGATGTCGAAGATTGACAAGGCCATCGAGATGGTGAAGTACGCCATCAAGCGCGGCATCCGATTCGACTATCTGCTCATTGACAGTTGGTTTACCTGTGCAGACTTCGTCCGTCTGGTTACCAGCCGACACATCAAGTGTCATCTGATTGGTATGATCAAATTGGGAAAGACCAAATACCACACCCAGTGGGGTGATCTGACGGCCAACCAGATTATCAAGAAGCTCCAGAAGCTGGGACTTACCAAGCACAACAGGACATTGAGGTGCACCTACTGCACTATCGACGTGAAGTTTGCCGGTACTACTGTCCGTCTGTTCTTCTCGAAGCGAGGCAGGAATGGGCATTGGAATGGATTGCTCACAACGGATCTCTCGCTCAGTTTCCTCAAAGCATACAGGACGTACGCTACCCGCTGGACTACCGAGGTGGCTTATCACGATTGTAAGCAACTGCTCGACTTCGGCAGATGTCAGAGCGTACACTTCTCTGCACAGATTGCCAGCTTCACGCTGACCATGATGCAGTATAACATACTTTGCACAGTGAAACGGTTTGAGGCCTACGAGACCATCGGAGCACTTTTCCGTGAGGCCACAACTGGTACTCTCGAGTTGTCCGCCTCGGACAGGATATGGGAACTGATATTGGACACCATCCTGGAAATCGCAGAGATTATCTCTGCTGATGCCAGCGAACTGCTTTCTGCGGTTATTGATGCCAATCCTAAGTTCCATAAACTCTATCAAATGTATAAATTAGTCGCTTGATGAATGAATATTCACTTGCGAAAGTTCAGTTAATTATTTGGCAAATAGAGAAATTGTTTAAGCAAGTGAATGTTGTAATTATCCATAAAGTGTATAATTGAAGAAAAGTAAATAGAAATGCTATACGAGGTAGATTGGGCAGAAGATGGGACATATAGACCAGGAGAGTTCAATTCTCCAGAAAGGTTCTTCAACGATTGTTTAGAGAACAGCAAGGAGTTTGACCTGCAACTAGGCTATTTCAGTTCCGCAACCATCAGCGTTCTTGCGGATGGCTTTGCCACGTTTATATCGAATGGCGGGAAAATGCGATTGGTCATCAACCATATAGTATCAGAAGAGGATAAAGATGCCATCAGTAAGGGAGTGCATGGAGGTATTATTGACTGTTTTGATTTGACTAATTTCGAGAGTTTACGCCAGACCTTCGATGAATATCAACAACAGTTCTTTGAGTGTTTGGCATTCCTTATCTATAACAAACGTATTGACATACGTATCATCAAGCCAAGAAATAAGAAAGGAATCAGTCACACAAAATCTGGTCAATTCAGGGATGGTGATAGCATAACCTCCTTTACTGGCTCTGCCAACTTTACCATTAGCGGATTATTCAACAATCTCGAAGAAATAAAGATTGACCGTAGTGATTCCATAGACATGATGGTGCAAAAACGCATTATGAGCCAGCGTGATGAATTTGACACCATAATGAATGGCAAGAAGAAAAACGTAGAATATCTCTCTCCAGAGAATCTGGTTTCTGCTATTACGGCCAACTATGGTGATAAAGACATTGAGGAACTGCTAGATGTCGAGGCTAAGCTTCGTAAGATTAAGCATGAGAGAGCTATCCGTGAAAGACAACAGGGCAAAAATGTTGTCTGTGAAGTTCATGATATAGCCCCCTCTTTCCCATACCCGCAAGGTCCTCGTGAATACCAAAAAACTGCATTTGAGAATTGGAAGAACAACAAGCAAAAAGGGTTGTTTGCCATGGCTACAGGTACAGGTAAGACTATTACCTCTTTGAATTGCCTTTTCGAGATTTATCAGCGTAAGGGCTACTATAAGGCAATAATCCTTGTTCCAACTATCACTCTTGTCAATCAATGGGAGCAGGAATGTAGAAAATTTCGTTTCTCCAATATCATTAAGGTCTATTCTAAGAATCTGACATGGCGAGATGAAGTAGAACGTATTCTCTTCAACGAGAAATATAAGACAGATAAAGAGCCAGAGGTCTCATATATTATTATCTCCACCTATGCCTCATATGCAAGGGAGAAAGTTTTCAACGTCCTGAATGGCTTTGACAAGAAACGTCTACTGTTGATAGCCGATGAGTGCCACAATATGGGTTCCGGCTCGCTAGTCAAGCGACTAAAAGATATTCCATATCTTAGGCGCATCGGTCTGTCTGCCACCCCAGAACGTCAGTTCGATGATGAGGGCAACGAGAAACTAAGGAAGTTCTTTGGTTCCGAAGAGAACTATACCTATGAGTATAGTATGGAGGAAGCCATCAATAAGGGTGTGCTTTGTAAGTATATGTACTATCCGCACTTGGTTCAGCTTACCCAGGAAGAGATGGATGCATATGTGGAACTGTCAGATAGAATTGCCAAGTACTTTAATTTCGACAAAGGACGCTTTGATGATATTGACGAAAAATTGAAAATGCTTTTGTTGGCTCGCAAACGGATTGTCCATAAGGCAGAGAGAAAGCTCGACGCCTTCAGGGATATTATAGAAAAACGCTATCAGACGAAAGGAAATCTGAAATATACCCTAGTATATGTTCCAGAAGGCAATATGCCCGACTATATTGGGAACAATGACGATTTTGACAGGTCTGAAGACATCGGTGATGACAACGACGCAGAGCACCTTATTAACCAATATACCCAAGTGGTTACGGAAGTCGATGACCATGTAACGGTAAGGAAGTTTGTTTCAGGCCAGAAGGACAGAGAAGAAATCTTGTCTGACTTTGCAGACGGAAGGTTACAGGTTCTCACATCTATGAAATGTCTTGATGAAGGTGTCGATGTACCACGCAGTGAACTGGCTATTTTCTGTTCTAGTACAGGTAATCCCCGCCAATTCATTCAACGCCGTGGCCGTGTTTTGAGAACACATCCTGACAAGAAGATGGCAGAACTGCATGACCTTGTAGTCGTGCCTGAACTTAACCCTAATAGTAACAGTTTCAGAATGGAGCAGTCTCTTCTCCGTGGTGAGCTGATGCGAGTAAACAATTTTGCACTTCTCTCAGAGAACCCATCGTATTCAGAAATGGAACTAAGAGATGTGATGAATCATTACGGTTTGAATCTTTATAACAATAATCATTTATGAGTAATAAGGAAAGAATGTTGCACATGGTTCTTGATGACCCTAAGTTGCAAGAACTCTACGATTATGACAAGTCAGAGTATGAGGACTTGTATCAAGCCCTTAACTCGGAAAATGTCATTGTGGCTGCTGTTGCCAGAATCATCAAAAACTTAGATGGTTCGACTGACGAGAGCGATCAAAAGAAAGTCTATATGACAGTGTTTAACTACATCAACGAGAACTATATCCTATGATTATACTAAAGATTGAAATAGAGAATTTTCGAAGCTATTATAAACAGAATACCTTCGAACTGACCAACGGCCTCAATCTTATCATCGGATCTAATGGTGATGGTAAGACCACATTCTACGAGGCCCTTGAATGGTTGTTCCGTACTGATGGTACAAACAAGATGGACACAAAGTTCATTTCCAAGAAGCGTATAGAGGAACTTTTTGCAAATGAGTCTGATGACGTGAGGGTCGCCATGATTTACGAACATAAGGGGAAGACAAAGATTCTTGAAAAGATGTTTCACTTCACTAAGTCGTTCGACGGTGAAGTTAGCACCTCTAATTATTCTTTCTCTCTCATTGAAAACGTCGGAGTGGAGCGTGTCGTAAAAGACGGTATACGCTTCGACTATGACCTCCCTTCTGAGATTCGGAAATACACAATGTTCAAAGGAGAGAGTGACCTTGACGTGTTCCAAAACTCCAATGCATTGAAGATGCTCGTCGAAACCTTTAGTGACGTGAAAGATTTCGAAGCTTACTTTGCTTTCATGGAGTATGCAACAAAGAAGGCCGACCAAGCTCGTGACAATGCCCAGAAACTGGATAAAAAGAATACTGACAGGATTAAGCAACTTAACAGAACGATAGAGTTCGAGAGAGGTACCCTTTCCGATATTGAACGAGAGATAAAGAATAAGGAAAATGAAGCTGTGAACTTTGACAGTCTTTTGAAGAGCATTGAACAAAGCAAAGAGGCATCAAAACTGCTCATTGCTGTTAATCGCAGGATAGAGACTCTATCACAGAAACGTTCTCAGATGCAGGGACGTATTGACGAGAACTATACAATCAACCTTCTAGATGATATGTGGATCCTAATGGGGTTTGCCGATATTGCAGAAGAGTATTCCAGTAAAGTCAGTGAGGTAGATAAGAAGCGAAGGAAGTTGGAACAGAATTATATCTTTACGGCAGGGCAAGAAAAAGCAATTAAGAAGATGCAGACGGACTTTGTTCCGCTACCAGTACATATTCCAGGTCAGAAGGTCATGCAGGAAATGTTGGATGAGGAAGTATGTAAAATCTGTGGTCGCCCTGCCAAGAAACATTCTGAAGCATGGGAGTTTATGCTTCACCGCCTTGAAGAATACATGGAATCCTTAAAGGTTCCAGAAGACGAGGAGATAGCTCCATTCTATATGAACAATTATATTGTCGAACTCCAGAAGCGTGACACAACACTCAATGACAATCTTTCAGAGATTACCCGCCTCCGTCATAAGATTCAGGAAGCTATCGCTTTCAACAATCGAATGCATGATGAGGTTAAGAAGATTGATGCGAACTTGAATATAGAGTTTGAGCAGAAGAAGCGCATACTCGCCCAAACAGACGGCCTTACAGAAGAACAATTACTTGCCAACTATGAAAATATCTCCAACTGGGTTGAGCAAAAGAACAAAGCCGAAAATCGGATTGACTTCTTGAAGAGGCAGAGGGCGCAGCACCGTGTAGCCCTTGACGAGGCGCAAGATGCTCTTAGCAAACTGGCTGAAGGCACTTCTGCTGCAATCTATGCCAAAACGGCACTTATTATCCGCCAGATATCAGAAGCCTTCAAGTCTGCAAAGGAAACCAATAAAAAGCGTTTGCTCCATGCCATCGAGGATGAGTCAAACGAGTTCTTGGAGAAGCTTAACTCTAATGACTTCAAGGGTACGATTCGGATTATAGAAAAAGCCAACGGTCAGGGCGAAGCCGTGCTGATGAATAACGACAACACGAGAATCTTCACACCTAACACAGCACTCCGCACCACCTACCTGATGTCCGTACTCTTCGCCATCGGTAAACTATCGAGTGAGAAAGACAAGACGGAGTTTCCGTTGTTGTTTGATGCACCAACCTCTTCTTTTACCGATGCCAAGGAGAGCGAGTTTTTCAATGTAATAAGCAAACTGAAGAAACAGGTTATCATCGTCACGAAGAGTTTCTTGAAGGAAAAGAATGGTGAGGCTGTCCTTGACCAGACCAAAGTTGACGAGGTGAACGGCAGTGTCTTCCGCATTGAGAAGAAAAAACCGTTTGATGACAAGAAACTCGGTACTATCCAAACAGTAATCTCAAAAATCAAGTAAGTATGTCAGAACTGAACAATATAGAAGAACTCGTCGGTAAGGACGAGAAGCTGATAGATATTTGGGGACGCAGGAATCCCCGATTCGAGAAAAAGTACGAGCAAAGCGTATTACGAGTCATCTCAGATTATGGTGTAGGTGCTTCTGAAAATACCGGTGCCAAAGGTAAAGTTCTCGGCGCTGGCTATGAACCCTATATCATGGCGTTCTTCATTGGCCTGTACTCTAATAGGAAACTGCAGCTCTCTGAGTCTAGTGAGGACCTGAAAGTCTTGGGCCAGCCCATTGACAAATGGGGAAATCTGGACTCAAAGAAATTCAGACACGCCTATTCCGGTCTTCGATCTTATATCTTCATCGCTTTGGTGGCAAAGACTGAAATTGACTGGATTGCCCTTGACAAGGGTGACATAAAGGTCAGCACTGTAGTGACGAGCCTGATTGAAACGATGGAAGAATATGCCAATTACGGATTCTCCGTGATGGAAGAGAAACTGAAAGCGGATCCAAGCTACTTTTTCTCTCACAGGTCGTTCCTTGACATCTTCCTGCAACTTACAAACAAGCAATCTGAAATTTTCACAGAGGACGAAGAACCAGAAGATTTGTAACACCATTATTATATGGACTACATAGAAGCCGTCAAAAATCTAAAAACGAATAATAAATGGGGAAGAAAATCTCCCCATAAGGCAGTTCTTATGCTAACAGTTATTGAGCTGTATGAAAAGAATATCTTGATGGACAACGAAATTCGTTATGACGAGACTTTAAAATCTACATTTTTGAAAATGTGGAATGTGGTTTTGCCAAATGAACCTCTCTTCCATCCAGATGCCTACTTGCCATTTTGGTATTTGCAGAGTGATAACTTTTGGCATATTGTCCCCATCAGAGGAAAGGAAGATATTCTTTCCTTAATGCGCGACACCAACATCAAACCTTCAGAGGCAAAACTTATCGATTCCGTGAAATATGCGGAACTCGATGAGGATTTATATTTTCTAATGACTTTGCCATCTGGACGTTCTTCTCTAAAAAGAGCCTTGTTGGAAACCTATTCGACTCTCTCAAACAAACAGATTGAAAGGTTGGCTGAAAGTCAGGATAATGCGATTGACAACTCAGTTACAGCTCTCTCTGAATATGAAAAAATATTATCAAAGAATACTGTCGAGAAGAAGTTGGAATCAATTAGAGTAGATGATGGGCTTATAAATCAATTTCAATGTCTGAATGAGGATGTTCAGTTGACACTAAACATAGTGTATTTCACTTTCCTGAAAAAGCATCGTAACGAGAGGGAGATGTTTAAGGAGGTGTGCCCTACTGTATATGATTTGCTCGACAAGATTGTCAACCATCCTATCAAACAGGGTGAAATAGCCCCATCGTTCGCATTCGTTTATGACAACTTCCTTTCAGACTTGAAAGTAGCTCTATTGAGTGAAGATGGCTCTATAGAACTTGTTGACAAGATTGGGGAAGCAATTGAAATCTTGCGTGGTAATAGTTCTCAGAACCAAGAAGAGAATCAGCCTGAAGATGCTCCTGCCGAAATTACAGATATTTCTTTTGACGATTTGAAAGTTGAGCATGTCTATTTAGATGAGCGTGGGAAGGTCATCGAGACTGCGACAGAAGTCGCTCCTGAGCAAGATAATGGAACGGAAAGCCGAAGGGGTAAGACATGGACAAAAGATGAAGAAAACTTAATAAGACAGTATTACCAACAAGGTAAGGACTTCATCACAATAGCGTCTCTCATTGGCCGTACCGAGGTCGCGATTAAATCACGCCTTGCAAAGCTTGGTCTCATAGATTATACCTATGGACAGGAGAATGACGTTTCAACTCTGGCTACCCAAGGTGCCAAAAGTCAAACTGAAGAAAGCGATTTTGTCATTGAGAACTTATCCGACAGAGCCGTTATCTTGAATCAAGACGGTAAGCCTATGTTTATAACGGATGGCAAGTTGAAGTATTTGCGTAATAAACTGTATCGGCTGAATCTAAAGCGTGAGTGTTTCACCTTAAAGGGAATGTCTTTCAATGGTTCAGTTTGGATAAAAGGGACAAAGAAAATCGTTGCATATCCTCAAACTGAATTATACCAGATGATTATAGATGCCAACGATTATTGTGATGAGGTGGAGGATATAGTTGATAGTCCAGTTTTTGAAGATTGTAAATTAAAATACAAAGGTGTCTGGTATGCCTATAATGGCAATTCAATCACAGATACTTCAAAGAAGGACAACGAGACGGACAATCGTACGAAGTTGAGCCGAGAAACATCAGAAATCAAGAAAAGTCCACTATATGCCGTAAGACGGCAAGCCGTTCTCCGTGCGATGGACTATTTCAGAGTGCCGGCCAGTATCAGAGATATAGCCAGAGCCATCAGCAGAACGGCTTGGAGGTCAGTTATCAAAGAAGATGATGTGGAAGAGATTGTCAAGACGATACCTGATATAGAATGTGTTGATGGGAAATACATTTTGCGAAAGAAATGAAAAGGCTGGTAAGGCGGTTGGTAATACCCTAAAGACTTAGCATGAAGAAATTACAATAATGTAAAGAACAAAGAAGTTATAAGTATATGGCACTTACAATAGATGAACTAAAAGTACTGATACAGACTGATGAACATCGTCAGTTGGAGTTGAAGAAAACCACGGGTGAGCTGAAGGATGGTATGCATGCCGCTTGTGCTTTCTTGAATACCGAAGGTGGTTGGCTTGTCTTTGGTATTGCTCCAACATCATTGAAGATTTTAGGGCAGCAGGTTACAGACACCACCCAACAGGAGATTGCCCAGGCTCTGAGCTACATGGAGCCGCAGGTTGATGTCCGGGTAGAATATATCGACGTTCCTGACCGGCCTGACCATAAGGTGATTGCCATGCACTTTGACGGATGGGCATGGGGAATGGTGCCTTATACTTATCATGGTTGTCCTTACTACAAGGTTGAGAGTACAACGAAGGAGATGCCACGCGACATGTACGAAGAACGGTTGCGAAGAACTAAGCCCGACATGTTTGCATGGGAACGGCAACCTTCAGATTTCAAGGACATTACATCTTTGGACGAGAAACTGATACGTGGCGTGGTACGTCTTGGTGTTGAGAGAGGTAGATTGTCAGAGCTGGCTCTTACTGAATCCATCGGAGATGTGTTGGGCAAATGGAAGTTGACCACAGGTGAAAGACCTCTGAATGCCGCAACGGCGCTCTTCACGAAAGATACAGGCATGTACACGCAGTTCACTATGCGCCTGGCTCGTTTCCAAGGAACAGACAAGAATGAGTTTATAGACAATCAGCGCGTGGAAGGGAACATCTTTGTGCTGCTCAACGAGGCAATGAACTTTTTTCGCAAGCACTTGAATATGCACGGAAAGATCGTCGGACTGGTGCGTGATGAGTATTTGGAGGTGCCTGCAGAAGCTTTGCGTGAGGCGGTTTTGAATGCACTTTGTCATCGCCAGTACGAGCGGTATAACTTGACAATTGGCATCGCCATCTACGATGACCGTATCGAAATCGAGAATCCAGGTATACTGCCTCCACAGATTACACCTGAGAATATCCTACAGCCACATATTTCATATCCATATAATCCACTTATTGCTAATGTGCTATATAGTACAACCTATATTGAGAACTGGGGGTCAGGTGTGAAGCGCATCATGGAGGCTTGTCAAAAGAGAGGTGTAGCAGCACCTATATGGTCTATCAATGGTGGTTTTGTTGTGGTAACATTCATGAGACCGGCAAAGGGTGATATTCAAGGTGTCCCTCAAGGTGTCCCTCAAGATGTCCCTCAAGGCGTCCCTCAAGATAAAGAACTTGATGATTGGATAGAGAAACAAATCCGAAACAATCCTCAAATCTCGACAGAAGATTTGGCCAAATTGAGTAATCGAAGTTCAAAAACCATAAAACGCCACCTTGCCAAAATGCCACATATCCGTTATGTGGGTAGTGGCTATAGCGGTCATTGGGAGGTACTTGACAAAGAATAAAGCCACCGTCGCGAAATGCGACAGTGGTTTCAACGTTTGTCTATATTAGACAAGACTCGATTAGCACTTCAACCATTGAAGAATCAATTGCAAAAGACACCAAAGTGAATATAGCGAGGTGAGATACGAGATGCCTGCCCACCAACAGAATACTTTGGGGGGCAGGTATACCCCTTTGCCCGACTTTATGAAGGATTGCATTTCTTCATTCTGATTACGAATTTGTTGTAACATCATCCTTCTATGGTTGGCAAGAAGTGTGGTCTCTGCCTTGATTAGTTCCTCTCTTGCAGATTTGATGGCATTTTGGCATTCATCAGTCATTTCAACCTTTAGCACAGTTGACTCGGCTCGGGTAACTGCACGACAGAAAGCGGAAACAGCAGTATTCATACTGTCTTTGGCTGCATTCAATGCTTTCACCATGTCCGTTCCATTTTTGGATGCCTTCTCAACTTTCAGGACATTATCGTGCAAGTCGCTTATGGCTTGCTTAAGGAGTTGAAGTTCATTGTCAAGGTTAGCCTTTTGTTCCTTGACCTCTTCCTGTTTGTTG
>Ga0256869_1002032_pt1 | contig 10355 bp, 10 predicted proteins | sample RumenRJG_05RNA_FD_186096 | JGI IMG/M metagenome (GOLD analysis project Ga0256869, IMG submission 186096) | Metatranscriptome of bovine rumen microbial communities from Lethbridge, Alberta, Canada - Rumen RJG_05 (Metagenome Metatranscriptome) | ecosystem: Host-associated > Mammals > Digestive... | reverse complement strand
CGGTGCTATAATCAGATTGTTTTATTCTTGATGCAAAGTCAGCAGCAGCTTAAACTTAATGATTTTGCGGCACAATTATACTTTTTCAGAAATTGAAGTGATTAGAAGTATTTATGAAAATAATCATTTAGTTTTTATTTTTTTGCTTCGATATTATTATTGACGTAAATATTGACTTAGTGTAACCTGTTATAGGCAAGTTAAAGTATTTTACTTTTCTTGCCAATCTGTATATATGGAGGGAGTACGCAATGAAAAAGTTAGTTCTAGGGTTGCTGGGCGCTGCTGTTGTTATGAGTGCTGCCCAGGCGATGGCTGCTGAACCGGCGAAGTTCCATATTGGTGTCTGCACTGGTACAGTATCACAGTCTGAGGATGATCTTCGCGGAGCCGAACAGCTGGTTAAACGTTACGGCGATGTTGCGAACGGCGGTATGATCAAACATATCACTTATCCTGATAATTTTATGACCGAGCAGGAGACAACCATTTCTCAGATCGCAGCTTTTGCAGACGATCCTCTTATGAAGGCTGTGGTTGTCAACCAGGCTATCCCCGGGACAACTGAGGCTTTCCGTCGCATCCGCGAAAAACGTCCTGACATTCTTCTCTTTGCCGGCGAAAACCATGAAGATCCTGGCGTTATTGCTCCCAATGCTGATCTTGTTATCCATTCAGACTCCATCGCACGCGGTTATCTTATCATCCTTGCTGCTCATAAACTGGGCTGCACAGACTTCGTTCATATTTCATTCCCTCGTCATATGAGCTATGAACTGATGTCGCGTCGTGCTAAGATCATGGAAGCAACGTGCAATGATCTTGGGATGAAATACCACTTTGAAAGCGCTCCCGATCCTACAAGCGATGTCGGCGTCGCAGGCGCTCAGCAGTTTATTCTTGAGCACGTCCCGCAGTGGATTGATAAGTACGGACCCAAGACAGCTTTCTTCTGCACGAATGATGCTGAAACTGAACCTCTGCTGAAGAGAATCGCTGAGGGACAGGGTTATTTCATCGAGGCAGACCTTCCTTCGCCTCTGATGGGTTATCCCGGTGCGCTTGGTGTTGAGCTTTCGGATGTGGCGGGCGATTTCCCTGCCATACTGAAAAGAATCGAAGAAGCTGTTGTTGCAAAGGGCGGCAAGGGCCGCATGGGCACCTGGGCGTACTCCTATGGCTTCACAACCACTTATGCTCTGGGCGAGTATGCTAAGAGCTGCATTGAGAAGAATGTCACAGCGAAAAACTTCCGCCGTTATTTCAAACGTGAAGATCTTCTTACAGCTTATAATAACGCTACCCCCGGCGCTAAGTGGAACGGTACAGTGTATGTTGATGCAAACACCGGTCTTGAGCTGAAGAACAATATTCTCGTCTATCAGGATACTTATATCTTCGGTAAAGGCTATCTGCATATGACTGACGAAGTAGTGCCTGAAAAATATCTGACTCTGAAATAGCACTCTGTTAAAATGCATCAGAGAAGAGCGAGGGGAGAAATAAAACCTCCTCCCGCTCCTTTTTTTAAGTTCCGTGTGAAAAATACTAAAATAATGCAGCTGATCACGTCACGCGGAAAGGATTGCTGATGACTCTGAAACATATTTCAGCGCGCTGCGGCGCTGAAAAACGCATAAATCCCACTAAACCGCTTGAAGCAGCGGCTGACTTCAAAGGAGGTATCTCCATGGGAGGGGAACCTTTGCTTCGTGTTGAACAGGTAGGTAAAGCCTATTTCGGCAACCGAGTTCTGAAAAACATCTCATTCTCCCTTGAAAAAGGGCATATCCTGGGCCTTGTAGGAGAGAATGGCGCCGGAAAATCCACACTGATGAATATTATCTTCGGCATGGAAGTTATTGCTGAAACCGGCGGTTATGAAGGCAAATTCTTTATTAACGGGAAAGAAGCTCATTTCCACACACCCAATGATGCGCTTGAAGCCGGCATTGGCATGGTACATCAGGAATTTTCGCTGATACCTGGCTTTACAGTCACTGAAAATATTGTACTGAACCGCGAATCGCTGATTTACAACCCGTTGGTAGAGGCATTTGGGTATCGTTTGAAAACACTCGACCGCGCTGATATGCAGAAGCGTGCAGAGGTTGCAATTAAAAAGCTGAATTTTGCTCTGGACGGTAATACATTGATTTCTGAACTGCCAGTCGGTCATAAGGAATTTACGGAAATAGCCAGAGAAATAGCAAAAACCAACACGCAGCTGCTCGTTTTTGATGAGCCCACAGCTGTTCTGACAGAAAACGAGGCTGAAATCCTTCTTGATTCAATGAGGCATCTGGCAGAACAGGGCATTGCCATAATTTTCATTTCGCACCGTCTACGTGAGGTTATGGAAGTGTGCAGTGATATCGTCGTGCTTCGCGACGGTGAAGTCGTGCTGAAGACGACACCCGATAAGACTTCCGTTCGTGAAATAGCCAGCAGCATGGTTGGACGTGCCATGTCCGGCAGCGTTGCAGCAGCGGAGCCGCGTAAAACAGGGCGTGAAATACTGAAAGTACGGCATCTCTGGGTTGACATGCCGGGAGAAACTGTCCGTGATGTCAACCTCGACGTTAAGGAAGGCGAGATCTTTGGCATTGGCGGCCTCGCAGGGCAAGGCAAATTAGGCATTTCAAACGGCATTATGGGGCTCTATGCATCGGGCGGCACTGTAGAATTTGACGGAAAAAATGTACCCCTGAATAATCCTGAAGCGCCTTTGTCCATGGGAATATCCTCTGTTTCTGAAGACCGCAGAGGCGTCGGACTGCTTTTGGACGAATCTATTGCATGGAATATCGTTTTTACATCACTGCAGAATCAGAAGAGATATTTAAAGCCTATTATTGGCGGCATGGTAAAAGTGCGCGATGAAAAGGCAATTAATGAATGTGCTGACCGCTACATCCGTGAACTTGAAATCAAATGCGTCAGCTCCAAACAGAAAGTGCGGGAACTGTCCGGCGGCAATCAGCAGAAGATATGTCTTGCAAAAGCATTTGAGACACATCCGCGGCTTTTATTTGTATCTGAACCGACTCGAGGCATTGATGTAGGCGCCAAAAAAGTTGTGCTTGATACTCTGAAACGCTATAACCGCGAACTTGGCATGACCATTGTGATGATTTCTTCCGAACTTGAAGAGCTTCGTTCAATCTGCGACCGTATTGCAATCATCGATAAAGGTGCTGTTGTTGGCATAAAACCGGCGACAGTGTCATCCGAAGAGTTTGGCTACCTGATGCTTGGTACCAACGAGGAGGCAGCGAATCAATGAAAAACATCAAAAACTTTATTGAGGATGTCGGGTGGCCGCGAATCCTTATTGCTCTATTTCTGATTTCGCTGTTCATCCTTGCTCCTTTTGTAGGTGTCCGTATCGACGCCTCCATTAACGACACGCTTGTCCGTTTTGGCATGAATGGCGTCATGGTGCTTGCAATGGTACCAATGGTTCAGTCGGGATGCGGGCTTAATTTTGGTCTGCCTCTGGGTATCATTGCCGGACTTCTGGGCGCCATTACCAGTGTGGAGATGAACGCAACCGGCCTTTATGGCATTTTCACGGCCATGCTTGTCGCAACCCCAATTGCAATTGTGCTTGGCTGGGGATATGGACTGCTTCTTAACAAAGTAAAAGGCAGCGAAATGATGATTGCTACCTACGTCGGTTTTTCTTCGGTCGCGTTTATGTGCATCATGTGGCTGGTTCTGCCTTATAAGAGTCCAAACATGGTGTGGGGATATGCCGGTAAAGGTCTTCGTACAACTATTTCAGTCGAGGCATTCTGGCAGAATTCCATCAGTAAGATTTTGTCATTCCGCATAAATGAATTTCTTTCAATTCCTACCGGAATGTTCTTGTTTTTCGCATTCCTCTGCCTGCTGATGTCAATCTTTATGAAAACACGTACCGGCACAGCAATGACAATTGTCGGATCCAATCCTGACTACGCCAGAGCGAGCGGCGTTAACATTGACAGAATGCGTACACTCTCGGTCATACTTTCAACCTGGCTTGGCGCCATTGGAATTATTATGTATGAACAGAGCTTCGGGTTTGTACAGCTTTATATGGGTCCCTTCTATATGGCATTCCCTGCGGTTGCGGCTATTTTGATCGGCGGGGCTTCGGTAAAAAAGGCAAATATCGTCAATGTTGTTGTGGGAACTATTCTGTTCCAGGGCATTCTGACGATGACGCCTTCGGTTATTAACAGCATGATCCAGACCGATATGTCCGAGGTCATTCGTATCATTGTTTCCAACGGAATGATTTTGTACGCACTGACTCGTGTGACGAAGGTGAGATCCTGATGAATAATAATTCTAATAAACTTAAGATGTTCCTGATCAGGAATGCCGTTCCTATCGTCTTCCTGATTGTAAGTGCCATTGCCATTCCTATTTCGCGTTTCTCCCTGGGATATCTGGTACAGGAAATGCTGATCCGTCTTTCCAGAAACTCTTTCCTTGTGCTTTCTCTTCTTGTACCTATTATGGCCGGCATGGGGCTGAACTTCGGCATGGTGCTTGGCGCAATGGCAGGACAGATCGGTCTGATCTTTGTCAGCGATTGGAATATTGTCGGTCTGCACGGAATGGTGCTGGCAGCAATTATTGCAACGCCGCTTGCAATTCTTTTCGGCTGGATCTGCGGAGTCGTTCTGAATAAAGCCCGCGGACGTGAAATGGTAACTTCATACATCCTCGGATTCTTTATGAACGGAGTATATCAGCTTGTTGTGCTTTATGGATTCGGCAGTGTGGTTCACGTGACCAATCCCAAGCTTGTGCTCTCCAGAGGATACGGCATCAGAAACACTATCAACCTTGACAATGTCCGCCGCTGCCTTGACGATCTCATTCCCTGCAATATATTCGGCATTGACTTGCCTGTTGCAACATTTCTTGTCATTGCTGTCTTCTGTCTCTTTATTGTCTGGTTCCGCAAGACAAAACTCGGACAGGACATGCGTGCCACAGGACAGGACATGGCTGTGGCCGACGCCGCCGGAATTCCTGTTCTGCGCACCCGCGTCATTGCTATTGTGATTTCAACCGTGCTGGCGTGTTACGGTCAGATTATTTTCCTTCAGAATGTAGGAACAATGAACACTTACAACAGCCACGAGCAGGCAGGTGTCTTTGCAATTGCTTCACTGCTGGTCGGCGGTGCAAGCGTTACAAGGGCGTCAATTCTGAATGTGTTTGTAGGTGTCATCCTGTTCCACCTGATGTTTGTTGTTTCCCCGATGGCCGGTAAATACCTGACTGGTGACGCGCAGATCGGTGAATTCTTCCGCGTGTTCGTATCTTACGGCATTATTTCTCTGGCGCTGGTGCTCCATGCATGGAGACGTCACGTTGACCGTGAGTTGGCACGTGCGCAGTTCCGCGGTGACGCAGCGGAGGAGGGAACTCAAAAGTGAACGTCAGAAGAATTATAGTTAATGCGGCAATAATACTTGTTTTAGCAGGTATTGCCTATTTTTGCTATGATCACGGCAAGGCATATGACTTCATTGTTGACAATACAGCTTATAAAGCTGAAGGTCAGGAACTGGGTGCACTTGAAGCTGTACAGCTGCGGGTTGATAAAGGCGAAGGGAAGATATTTTATGCCGATGACCGTGACCAGACTGTTGCGATCGGCAGCGGCAAACATACAGCAAGAATTGACATGCTTGATTTAGACGACAAACCAATTGAAGGGCAGTCTAAAGTGTACACTTTTACTATAAAGTCGCTTGGAGAAGTTCCGATACTGAACCTTCCTTTTGCCTACAAGAACGGCACGCCTGTCAAATAGTGACAGTCTCTCTTTTCGGTCAGGAGGTAATCGTTTTTTTCATTGAAAAACACGATTATCTCTTGACAAACCATGATTTTTGAAGTAAGTTAATCAGGCTGCTGGAAAAGAAATACCGTCCAATTTCTTTTGTGCGAAGGAGTAACATTATCAATGTCCAAGAATGTCAACAGAAAACTGACTCCCAAGGGGAAGATTGTCCGCCGACTTGGCGCGAACGTCTTTGGAAATGCCAAGTATGACAAACTGCTTGGCAAAAAGTCAACACCTCCCGGAGGAGCGCCTCGCCGCCGTGCAAAACAGTCCATTTATGGACTTCAGCTTCAGGAGAAGCAGAAGATTCGTCTTGCTTACGGCGTCAGTGAGAAGCAGCTTCGTGCTGTTTATGTGACCGCCAAGAAAATGGATGGCGTTACGGGCAGCAATATGCTGATTCTTCTTGAAAGTCGCCTTGACAATGTGGTCTACCGGATGGGTTTTTGCGTAACCCGTCCTCAGGCTCGTCAGTTAGTGCGTCATGGTCATTTCCGCGTGAACGGCAAGAAGGTTGACATGCCCGGCGTGTTCCTTAAACCAGGCGACGTGGTCACAGTCCGTGAATCGAGCGCTGAAATGAAAGTTATCAAGGAAAACCTTGAAGCAGCGGCTTCCGTTTCCAAGCCTGCGTGGCTTACCCTTGAAAATGCAAAGGGAACAGTGGTTCGTCTTCCTGAACGTGCGGATATCCCGAACGTGGCAGATGAACAGGTCGTCGTCGAATTCTACTCAAAATAAACATTTTGTTTTTTCAGCCCGTCGCAAGACGGGCTTTTTTCTTATTTACTCTCAATTGTGTTTGTCAGTTTCATCATATATAGGATGTTTTAAAATAAAACTCGACGTTCACGGACAATTCAGCTAAAATAACGGTATTATATGAATTCACGCTTTTTAGGAGGAGAGCTTGAAATGACACATAAAGTTGTGTTTTTACGCCATGGTGAAAGTCTGTGGAACAGGGAAAACCGTTTTACGGGCTGGACAGATGTGCCGCTGTCAGATAAAGGGACTGATGAAGCACGTTCAGCGGGAAAGCTGTTGAACGCCGAAGGTTTTAAATTTGACATGGCCTACACCTCATGTCTGAAGCGTGCGATCAAGACTCTCTGGATTGTGCTTGAGGAAATGGACCAGATGTGGATTCCTGTTATTAAAGACTGGAGACTTAACGAACGTCACTACGGTGCTTTGCAGGGTTACAATAAGGCTGAGATGGCCGAACGTGTCGGCGAGGCACAGGTTAAACTCTGGCGCCGCAGCTACGATGTGCCGCCCCCCGCATTAACACGTGAGGATCCCCGTTATCCCGGAAAAGACCCCCGCTATGCAGGTTTGACTGATTCTGAAGTTCCTTTAACTGAATGTCTGAAAGATACAGTGAAGCGTGTACTGCCCTATTGGCAGCAGGTTATTTGTCCACAGATAAAAGAAGGAAAAACTGTACTTGTGACCGCTCACGGCAACAGTCTCAGAGCCTTGGTTAAATGCCTGGATGGCATTGCCGACAACGACATAGTCGGACTTAATATTCCTACAGGCGTCCCTTTGGTATATGAACTTGATGAAAATCTGAGCCCGATTTCGCACCGTTATCTCGGCGATCCTGAAGCGGTCAGGGCCGCAGCAGAAGCCGTAGCAAATCAGGGGAAGAAAAAGAAATAAATTATATCCTAAATTAAACCTGAGTACTTTTCTGATGAAAAGAAGTTCCAGGTGCATTTTAATACTTGGCAGTTAAATATTCTGGAAAGCTGATTTAAATGCAAAATTTCTACTGGTATCTTATCTGTACCCTCAAAAGCATTTTTTCGTGCCTGCCGCATAAAGCGGCTGTCAGACTGGGTGCATTTTTAGGGCAGGTCATGTGGCTTGTTTCAAAAAAACGCGTAGATAAAGCTGAGCGCCGCTGTGTACGCGCTTTAAACATCGGCGTCACACTTGCACGTTCTATAGTGCGTGAATCTTACCGCAATATTGGCAGAGCAGTTGCAGAAACGCTGCGCCTGCCCAAGATCGCTGACCACGTAGAGCAGTATGTTACTGTTACGGGAATGGAAAACGTAGAAGCTGCGTTAAAAAAAGGCAAAGGTGTAATACTGCTCCTGGGGCATCTTGATAATTGGGAAATCGCTAATATCTATGTCTCCCGTTATCTTCCTATGAATGTAATCGCCGCCAACCAGCGTGATCCCAGAATCACTGACCTTCTCATGAAAATCCGAGCGCTTGCAGGTGCTCACAATATACAGAAAGGGCAGGGATTAAAGGGCGCCATCCGCTGTCTGCGCAATGGAGAAGTCCTTTGTATTCTCCATGATCAGGACGCTAAGGAAAAAGGCTGTGTTGTTCCTTTCCTCGATCAGCCGGCAAGTACGCCAGTCGGCATCACGAAGCTGGCGGCACGCTTTGGCGCAGCGGTTATACCTGCGCACATCCTGCGCTGCAGAGATGAATTTACACACAAAATCATTTTCGAGCCTGAACTTCACACTCCTGACGGAACAACATTCGGGGAAAATGAAGAATTGTCACTGAAATTATGCAATGACCGCATCAGTGCATGGATTCGGGAACATCCGGAGCAATGGCTGATCTGGATGTATCCCCGGTGGGCTAGTACAATTCCTGGTGATAAATAAAATGTATTTAGGCATTGACCCTGGGGTTCAGAAGTTTGGCTGGGCCCTTACAGAAGAAAACGGTTCATTTTGCGCATCAGGCATTGTACCTTCTGATGCGCTGAGTTTGTTTGCGCAGAATGCGGCACAGTCACCCTGTGAGCTGCAGCAAAGCCTTATAGAGGGTACCATACCTTCGGGAATACGTATACGAAGGGTATTCTGCGGCAACGGCACAGGACATGCACGCTTTCTGCAGGCTTTTGTATTCTGGAATTTTGACATACAGCTGGTCGAGGAAAAAAATACAACACTGGAAGCGCGCAAACTTTACTGGGTTATACATCCACCCAAAGGCTGGCGCAGATTACTGCCCTTATCGCTGCAGGTGCCGCCGCGCTGCATTGATGATCTGGCAGCATGCTGCATTTTAAGGCGGGCTCTGCAGTCAGAAACACAGTAATAAAGTTTTTCCATGTATGCAAAGGAGAGTAGAAGTTGAAAAGCACCAGTAGATTTTTGGAAATGTTACAGGAAGAAGTTGCGTTATGGTTTGCTGTTGCTAAATGGACACTGCTCGCTGTGCTTTCCGGCATTATGGTAGGTGCCGGTGTTACTGTTTTTGTTAAACTTCTTGAGTACTCTCTGGGAGTCACTTCAGAACTTTCCGGCTTCTGGGTTTACGCTGTTCTGCCACTAGGCCTTATTGCCAGCACTCTTTCGGTTCATTATCTTGCGCCGGATGCCAGTGGGCATGGTACGGAGAAGGTGGTTGAAGCCGTTCATGAACGTGCGGGACAGATTGACCTGAAAGTGGTGCCTGTAAAAATGCTCTCTACAATCCTGACCGTTGCTGCGGGAGGCTCGGCAGGCAAAGAAGGCCCTGCAACTCAAATTGCAGCAGGCTTGACATCCACATTTGCCCGTTGGATGAAATTCAACGATTACGATAAGAAGAAACTTGTTGTATGCGGTGTATCTGCCGGCTTCGCAGCTGTTTTCGGCACACCTGTTGCTGGTGCAGTCTTTGCCCTCGAAGTGCTTTATATTGGAAAAATTTTTTATGATGTGCTTTTCCCTTCATTCGTCAGCGGAGTTGTTGCATGGCGTACAGCACTCTGGCTGGGGCTGCGTTACTCAGCGTTTCCGATAGAGAAGAACCTGCCTGCCTATACAATGAGTAATTTTGGGTGGGCTCTGCTGGCAGGAGTCTTTTTCGGACTTGTTGCGCTTTGTTTTGTTGAACTGCTGAATTTCGGAGAACGTTTTTTTCATGATTTAAAGTGTTCAATCATCATAAAGGCTCTTCTCGGTGCCGCACTGATAATGCTTATAGTCTGGCTTGTCGGCCCTGAATATCTCGGCCTTGGCGATCGCCAGACAGGGGAGATCTTAAACGGACAATCCGTACCATATTCTGCATGGCTGTGGAAGACATTAATTACTGTAATCACACTGGCATGCGGCGGCAGCGGCGGCGTGGTTACACCCATCTTTTATGTAGGCGCTGCCGCAGGAAGCGCATTTGCTAATGTTTTCGGATTAAATCCAATAACATACGCTTCCTGGGGTATGGTCGGCGTTCTTGCAGGCTGTGCCAATGCCCCTCTGTCATCAACAATCATGGCTGTAGAGCTTTTCGGCGGCGCGGCGGCACCGTTTGCTGCCGTATTCAGCGTGACAGCTTTTATAATTGTCGGACACAGAAGTGTCTATCCAAGTCAGCTTCTTGAGCGTGCAAAATCATCTCTCCTCACGTTTCCACAGCCCGGGCACCGCATTGATAAAATGGAAACCATTGTTGAACTGGACCGTTCGCCATTACTGCATCGTCTTCGCCGTCACCACGACAGCAGACATCAGTAATAGTTTTACTG
>Ga0256869_1002028_pt1 | contig 10364 bp, 6 predicted proteins | sample RumenRJG_05RNA_FD_186096 | JGI IMG/M metagenome (GOLD analysis project Ga0256869, IMG submission 186096) | Metatranscriptome of bovine rumen microbial communities from Lethbridge, Alberta, Canada - Rumen RJG_05 (Metagenome Metatranscriptome) | ecosystem: Host-associated > Mammals > Digestive... | reverse complement strand
CTCGACGTTACTATATTCTTCTTCTATTGTTTCGTTATATTCTTCTTCGACTTCTTCTTCATAATCTTTGTCGTGACTTCCAAGATATTGGTGTCTGACAGCTTTAAATGACTCGTTAACATCGAAGTTTTCTAATACTTTTCTTTCCTCTTCATCGCTTCTAAGACCAGTTCCTGCTGGGATTAATTTACCAGCAATAACGTTTTCTTTTAAGCCATGTAATGTATCAACTTTGCCTTTAATTGCAGCATCAGTTAAGACTCTAGTAGTTTCTTGGAATGATGCAGCACTTAAGAAGCTTTCAGTTTCAAGAGCAGCTTTAGTAATACCTAAGACAAGTGGTGCAGCAATTGCAGGACGTTTTCCAGCAAGTAATGCTTCATTGTTAATTCTTGTGAAGTCTTGGACACTAACTCTAGTTCCTGGAATCATGATTGTATCGCCACTATTCATGATTAAGACTTTTCTTAACATTTGTCTTACGATAATTTCAATGTGTTTATCAGAAATTGCGATAGCTTGTGAACGATAAACTTTTTGTACTTCTTTAATAATATAACGTTGGACAGCTGCTACATCACTAACTCTAAGTAATTCTTTTGGTGAAATTGCACCTTCAGTAATCTTACTTCCGTTTTTAACTTCATCACCTTTCTTAACTCTTAAACGAGCTCCGAAATTAGTTTCATAAGTCTTTTCTTCGAGTTTATTTGCGATTGTAACGCTATATTTACCATTATTTTCAACGATGTTTGTAACAACACCAGAGATTTCACTAATCTTAGCTTCACCTTTAGGGTTTCTAGCTTCGAATAATTCTTGAACTCTTGGTAAACCTTGAGTAATATCGCCACCAGCAACACCACCAGAGTGGAAAGTTCTCATAGTTAATTGAGTACCTGGTTCACCAATTGATTGAGCTGCCATAATACCAACAGCTTCACCAACTTTTACAAGTTCACCTGTAGCAAGGTTAGTTCCATAACAGTGTACACAAACGCCATCTTTAGTTTCACAACCAAATAATGATCTAATTTCAAGTTCTTTATAACCATCTTTAACGATTACATCAGCTATTTTTTCAGTAATGAGTTGATCTTTTCCAATGATTAATTCACCTGTTTTTAAGCTATAAACATCGTGACAAGTAAATCTTCCAATAAGTCTTTCTTTAAATGGAACAATGATGACACCTTGTGAAGTATCAACAATGTCTTTAACAATACTACCATGGTCACTGTGACAATCTTCTTCTCTTACGATAACATCTTGAGAAACATCGACTAATCTACGAGTTAAATAACCTGAGTCAGCAGTTTTTAAGGCAGTATCAGCACCACCTTTACGAGCACCGTGAGTACCAGTAAAGAATTCGGCAACGTTAAGTCCTTCACGGAAACATGATTTAACTGGTAATTCAATAGTTTCACCTGAAGTTGAACCCATAAGACCACGCATACCCATAAGTTGTGCGAAGTTTGATTTACTACCACGAGCACCAGAATCTGACATGATAAATAATGGGTTGAATTTATGAGCTTTTAATTCACTCATAACGTCTTTTCCGATTTGTTCATTGATAGCAGTCCAGACATTAACGATTTGATTATGTCTTTCTTGATCAGTTAAGAATCCTCTATCATAAAGTCTTTCGATTCTAGCGACTTCTTCGTCACCTTTAGCAACTTTCTTATATTTATCACCTAAAACGTTAATATCAGAGATAGCGATTGTAAGACCACTAATTGTTGAGAATTTAAATCCTTGGTCTTTAATCTTATCTAAGATTGCACTTGTTTTACTTGTTCCATATCTTCTAAAGACTTCATCAATAATGTTGGTGATTTCTTTTTTAGTAATTGGAGCAATAAGTGGTTGTTTTTCAATGTATTCTTTAATATTTGTTCCTTTTGGAACGAAGAATTTGATTTGATCTGCCTTATAATTTGCCATACTTGGTTCATTGATGTATGGGAAATCATTAGGGAAGATTAAGTTAAATATCATCTTACCGACTGTAGTTATAAGATATGAATTATTCATTTCAGCAGTAAAGCCTGTTTTTCTTAAAGCTTTTCCTGGAAGAGCAATTCTTGTGTGTAAGTGAATTGCTTTAGTTTCATATGCTTTATAAGCTTCATCGATATCTTTAAATACTTTACCTTCAAGTTCTTTATATTCTTGATATTTAGCAGCTTCTTCTAAATCGCCGGCTGCTTCGAACTTTTTGGAAATAGCTTCAAAGTCATCTTTATTAGCTTCTGTTGTTAAATAGTAGTTACCAATTAACATATCTTGTGATGGAGCAACGATTGGACGTCCATCTTTTGGAGCTAAGATGTTATTTGAAGCAAGCATTAAGTGAAGTGCTTCTTCTTGAGCGGCTTTACCAAGTGGGACGTGAACTGCCATTTGGTCACCATCAAAGTCAGCATTAAATCCAGTACAAACGAGTGGGTGTAAACGAATTGCTCTACCATCAACAAGTACTGGTTGGAAAGCTTGAATACCTAAACGGTGTAAAGTTGGAGCACGGTTTAATAAGACTGGGTGTTCTGAGATAATTCTTTCGACTACATCGAGAACATCTTCATCACGTGCATCAATTTTCTTATCTGCTTGTTTATGTAATAAGACTTTTCCTTCTCTAATTAATACGCTAGCAATAAATGGTCTAAGTAAATTAATTGCCATTTCACGTGGAAGTCCACATTGATACATTTTTAAACTTGGTCCAACAGCAATAACGCTACGTCCTGAATAGTCAACACGTTTACCAAGTAAGTTTTGTCTAAATCTACCTTGTTTACCTTTTAAAGCACCACTGAGTGATTTTAATGGTCTTCCAGCAGCACCTGTAACAGGTTTACCATTTCTTCTACCATTATCAATTAAAGCATCAACAGCTTCTTGAACCATTCTCTTTTCGTTCATTAAGATAACGTAAGGAGCGCCAATTGCAATTAATTTCTTTAAACGATTATTACGAGTAATAACTCTTCTATATAAATCATTTAAATCTGATGTGGCAAAACGTCCACCATCAAGTTGAAGCATTGGTCTAAGATCTGGTGGTATAACTGGAAGGGCATCTAAAATCATCCATTCTGGTCTATTACCACTTCTCTTAAATGCATCGATAACTTCGAGTCTTTTTGTTAATTTTTGAACTTTACTATCAGAAATTTTCTTTTCTTGTAATTGTAAGAGTTCATTATTAATTGCATTAAATTCAGCATCTAAATCAACTTCTTTTAAAAGTCTTTTAATAGCTTCTGCACCTTCACCAAATTCAGCACCTGTGTGGCGTGAAATAAATTCAGTGCATTCAAAGAAATTAAATGGTTCATTAGGATTTTGAAGTCTTTCAATAATAGCTTCTCCTAATTTTTCATCGACTGTATCTTTTTCTAATGTTTCAAGAATTTCATTTACTACTGCAGTAAATAATTCTCTACCAATTCTATCATCGATGAATTCTTTGTATTTTAAGATTTTACTTGTTCCTGGATTTAAGCAAATATGAGCACTGAAGTAAATAATTTCTTCAAGTTGTTTTGCACTAACATCAAGGACAAGACCCATTCTTGATGGGATACCTTTTAAATACCAAATGTGTGAACATGGAGTAGCAAGTTCAATATGGCCCATTCTTTCACGTCTAACTTCTTTAGAAATGACTTCAACGCCACATTTTTCACAAACGACACCTTGGTATCTAATTCTTTTATATTTACCACAATGACATTCATAATCCTTGCTAGGTCCAAAGATTTTTTCACAATATAAGCCATCCATTTCTGGTTTTTGGCTTCTGTAGTTGATGGTTTCTGGTTTTGTAACTTCACCATGTGACCATTCTCTAATTTTTTCAGGGGAAGCAAGTCCAACTTTAATACTGTTTAAATTACTAACATCAAACATAACTTTCCTCCTTAGTTAAGCATATCATTTACAACATCTTGATCTGCTGCAAGTGATTCATCACGGGATTGAAGATTTTCTTCACCCCAGTTACGAATGGTTTTCATTGATTTTTGCTCTTCTTTTTGAGTTTGACGAGCTAAATCATCCATATCAATTACTTTACCTTCTTTATCTCTAAGTTCAACATTCATACCAAGAGCCATTAATTCTTTAGTTAAGACTTTAAATGCTTCTGGTAATGATGGACGTGAGATTGGTCTATTTTTGATGATTGCTTCGTAAGTTCTTCTTCTTCCGACTCTATCATCTGATTTAATAGTAATCATTTCTTGTAAAGTATGGGCTGTACCATAAGCTTCAAGTGCCCAAACTTCCATTTCACCAAATCTTTGACCACCGTTTTGAGCTTTACCACCTAATGGTTGTTGAGTAACCATTGAGTAAGGTCCAGTAGCACGAGCATGTAATTTATCATCAACCATGTGTACAAGTTTAATCATATACATGACGCCAACGTTAATTCTATCATCGAATTTTTCGCCAGTTCTTCCATCATATAATGTATACTTTCCATCAGCTGGACATTTAGCTTCTTTCATGATTTTCATGATTTCATCGTTACTAATTCCATCAAAGACTGGAGTTGCAATCTTAACACCACCTAAGTTTTTAAGTGCCATACCTAAGTGAACTTCAAGAACTTGTCCGATGTTCATACGGCTTGGAACACCTTGTGGGTTAAGCATGATATCAACTGGAGTACCATCTGGTAAATATGGCATATCTTCGACTGGTAAGATTCTAGAAATAACACCTTTATTACCATGTCTTCCTGACATCTTATCACCTTCGCTGATCTTACGTTTTTGAGCAACATAAACTCTAACCTTTTTCTTAACTCCTGGTGAAAGTTCATCACCGTTTTGTCTTGTAAAGATTTTTACATCAACGACTGTACCAGCACCACCATGTGGGACTCTAAGTGATGTATCTTTACCATCTTTTGATCTATCACCAAAAATGGCATCAAGTAATTTTGTTTGTGGAGATGGCTCGGTTGCACCTTTTGGAGTAACTTTACCAACTAAAACGTCATTTTCTTTAACTTCAGTTCCGATAATGACGATTCCATCTTTATCTAAGTGAGATTTATTTTCTGCACCTAAATTTGGAACATCGGCAGTAATCATTTCTTCACCGTTTTTAGTATCACGGCATTCGAGTTCATAACTTTCGATGTGGATTGTAGTGTAAACATCTTCTTTAACTAATCTTTCGCTCATAATAACAGCGTCTTCATAGTTATAACCTTCCCAAGTCATAAATGCGATTGTAACATTTTGACCTAAAGCAAGATCTCCATGATCCATTGATGGACCATCAGCGATGATTTCACCTTTTTTAACAACTTGTCCAACTTTGACAATTGAATTTTGGTTAATACAAGTACCTTGGTTGGAACGGCTGAATTTTTGAAGTTTATATACTCTAGTTCCTTCGTCTTCTTTAACTTCGATTCTAGTTGAATCAGTATAAGTAACAACGCCGTCTTTTACAGCAACAACTGCTAAACCACAGTCTTTTGCAATTTTATTTTCAAGACCAGTTCCAACATATGGAGCATGTGGTCTTAAAAGTGGTAAGGCTTGACGTTGCATGTTAGCACCCATAAGAGCACGAGTGTTATCATCGTTTTCAAGGAATGGAATACAAGCTGCAGCAACAGAAACAATTTGAATTGGAGATTCATCGACGTAATCGACATCTTCTCTATTTGCTAAAATGTTTTTACCATTATATCTAGCAACTACTTTTTCATTAGTTAATTTATTATTAACGATGTCATGAGTTGCTTGAGCGATAATGTGGTTATTTTCTTCATCAGCAGTTAAATATTCTGTTTCTTCTAAGATTACATTGTGTTCCTTATCATATTTTCTATAAGGAGTAGCAATAAATCCGTATTTATCAACTTTAGCATATGTAGCTAAATTGTTAATTAAACCAATGTTTTGACCTTCAGGTGTTTCAATTGGACAAATTCTTCCATAATGAGTGAAGTGAACATCACGGACTTCCATAGAAGCTCTATCACGTTTTAAACCACCTCTACCTAAGGCACTAATTCTACGTTTATTAGCAAGTTCAGCTAATGGGTTTGTTTGATCCATAAATTGTGATAATTGTGAACTTGCAAAGAATTCTCTAATTGATGTTGAAAGTGGACGAATATTAATTAAATCTTGAGCTGTTAAGTCGTGGCTAGCTTCACCTGTAATAGTCATTTTTTGAGTGACGTTTTTAGCCATTTTAGTTAATCCAAGTCTAAATTCACTTTGAATTAATTCACCAACACTCTTAATTCTTCTATTTGATAAGTGGTCGATATCATCGGTAGTTCCAAATCCATCCATTAAGTTAATGAAATAAGAGAAAATAGAGATTACATCACTAATTGTGACTCTTGTTTCAACTAAATTAAGGTCAGTTCCAATAACGTTACTAACGACATCTTTTTTATCAGTTCCATAAACTTTAACAACATTAACTGTTGAGTGAGTATCAAGTTTATCATTAACTTTTAAATTAACTGTATATCTTGTAGATTTTTCAAAGAATTCTTCATCACGTAATTCATCGATTAATTCTTTAGTTAAATAAGTATTTTTAGCAAGTCTAACTTCACCTGTTTCATCACTTATTAAATCTTCAGCTAAAATAGTGTCAGTTAATCTGTTATAAATACCTAATTTTTGTTTATATTTAAATCTACCAGCACGACCTAAATCATATCTCTTATCATCAAAGAATTTTTGAATTAAGAAAGTATGAACACCTTCATCAGTGATTGGTTCGCCTGGTTTTAATCTTTTGAAAATCTCTTTTAAAGCTTTTAAGCTATCTTTAGTGTCGACATCTTTTTCTAAAGTTTGTCTTAAACATTCTCTATCACCAAATAATGAGATAATGTCTTCTTCACTTAAACCTAAAGCTTTAAGGAAAATTGTAGCAAGCATTTTTCTTTGACGATCAATTCTTACCCAGAGGAAGTTTTTAACATCACTTTCAAATTCGAGCCAAGTACCTCTGGCTGGGATTAAATCGGCATTATAAATAAACTTACCTGATTTGTTATCAAAAGTTTTTGCAAGATAAGCACCTGGTGATCTAACAATTTGGCTAACGATGACTCTTTCAGCACCGTTAACAATAAATGTTCCACTTTCAGTCATTAAAGGAATTTCACCCATAAAGACTGTAGATTCTTTAACTTCACCAGTTACATTATCGTGAAGATATAACTTAACTCTTAAAGAGCTTGAATAAGTTAAATCTTTTTCTTTACATTCAAGAGCTGTATGTTTTGGAGGTTCAAGTTTGAAACCACCACTAACATATTCTATTGTTAAAGTCTTATTAATTCCGTTTTCGATTGGGAAAACATCTAATAAAACTTCATTGATTCCTTTTTCTAAAAAATTCTTATAAGATTCAGTTTGAATTTCAACTAAATATGGTAATTCAAGTTTGCCACTAATCTTACTAAAATTTATACGATCATTATTTAATTTTGGATAATCTTGGAAAGATTTCATTGTTTGGCTCCTTTATTTAGTCATTTTTAAGATGAAATATCCTTTATCTTTATTAATAATGGATACTTTCTTAAAAAGCGATTCAAGGTAAGTTTTATGAGATAACATACCTTTATCTTTTCTAATAACTATATAAAATACTCCTTTTTCTTTTAGCGATTTGTAAGCTCTTTGATACATATCGTATATTTGAGCTTTACCTGTACGAATTGGAGGATTTAATAAACAAACATCAAATTTATTTATCTCTTCTAATTCCTTATATATATAACCTTTAAGTTTATGCTTTTCTAAATTCTTTTTAATTAAACTAAGCGCACGCTCATTAATTTCTGAATAACTTACATCTAAGTCGGTGAAAAATAAATTTAAGGTTATACCAATAACGCCAATTCCTGCGCCATAATCGAGTATTTTACCTTCGAGTGGTTCATTAAGTAATGTTTTAATTAAAACTAGTGAACCATAATCGATTTTATTTTTAGAGAATACTCCATTATCACTTATAAGCGATATTTCCTTGTTATTTAAAGTAAAATTAATAAGAATTTCTTTACTTTCTACACTCGTATCACTTACAAAATAATGACTCATAACACTCTCTATAAATAGGCAAAAACCTACCCCTATAAGAGTTTTATAAGGGTAGGTTAAAAATAAACTTAAGCCTTGATTTCGATTTCAGCACCAGCGGCAGTTAAAGCTTTGCCGTGTTCTTGTGCTTCGACTTCTGAAATGTGTTCTTTAACGACGCTTGGAGCTGCATCAACTAATTTCTTTGCATCCATTAAGCCTAAACCAGTAATAGCTTGGACAGCTTTAATGACTGCGACTTTATTAGCACCAAATGATTTTAAGATTAAGTTAACTTCAGTTGGTCCTTTCTTTGTTTCTTCTTCTTCGGCTGGAGCTGCTGCTGCCACTGGAGCTGCTGCTGTAACACCAAATTCTTCTTCAATTGCTTTTACTAATTCGTTTAATTCAACTACTGTCATTTCTTTAACGGCAGCGATGATTTCTTCATTTGTTAATTTTGCCATAATTTTTTAATCCTCCGTAATCTAACAAATTATTTTCTTTCTGCGACTTGGCTTAATGAATAAGCTAAATTACGCATAGGTGCTTGTAATACACTGAGTAACATAGATACAAGACCTTCTTTTGATGGTAAATTTGCAATGGTGACAGTATATGCTTTGTCAACAACTTTTCCATCGATGATTCCGCCTTTGATGACTAATTCGTCATTCTTTTTGGCGAACTTTGTGAGTAATTTAAGTGATCCATCTGTAACATCTTTTACGAAGATGTAAGCATTAGGACCAGTAAGATACTCATCAATTCCTTCATGTTTTTCTTTTAAAGCTCTTTCAACAAGTGAGTTTTTAAAGACATACATGGAGGCGCCGTGTTCTTTCAAGTCTTCACGAAGTTGTGTGATCTTTGAAACAGTTAATCCACGATATTCACAAACTACCATGGCACTGTTTTTACTAGCAAGGTCAACAATTTCATTAATCAAAGCTTGTTTCTCGGCTAAAACGTTTTGATTCATGTTTTACCTCCTAATTTTATATATGAGGCCAATATACTTGAGGACTACCTCGGTAACATTATTAAGATTTCTCCGTTACTGTCTTGGGTATATAAGCCAAATAATCTATTTTTTATTTCTCAATTAAAACTTTAACTGAAGGACCCATTGTTGTAGAAAGTGTGCAGTTTTTAACATAAACACCTTTAACAGCGGCTGGTCTAACTTTTAAAATTTGAGCAATAATTGTGTTGACATTATCAACAAGTTTTTCAGTTTCAAATGATACTTTACCAATAGCTAAGTTGACGTTGCCATCTTTATCAGCACGATATTCAACTTTACCTGCTTTAAGTTCAGATACCATTTTAGTAATATCTGGACCAACAGTTCCAGTTTTTGGGTTTGGCATTAATCCTTTAGGACCTAATACTCTACCGACTTTACCAATTTCACCCATCATTTCTGGAGTAGCACAGATTACATCGAAATCAAACCATTTTTCATTAACGATTTTGTCGAGTAATTCTTTACCGCCTGCATAATCTGCACCAGCGGCTTTTGCTTCTTCTTCTTTGTGAGTAATAGCAACGACTCTAACAGTTTTGCCAGTACCATGAGGAAGTACAACAGTACCTCTGACTTGTTGGTCAGCTTTTCTTCCATCGATATTTAAATGCATATTAATACCGACTGAAGCATCGAATTTAGTAACGCTTGTCTTTTTCATTAGTTCACAAGCTTCTGCTACTGAATAAACTTTACCTTTTTCAATTAATTCTAAGGCTGCATTATATTTCTTTCCGTGTTTCATAAATGCCTCCTATTAGTCAACGACTTTAATGCCCATGTTACGAGCACTTCCTTCGATGATCTTCATTGCTTGTTCAATGTCGTTAGTGTTGAGATCTGGTAATTTGTATTCAGCGATCTTTCTAACTTGTTCTTTAGTTACTTTACCTACTGTAGTAGTTTTTGGATTTGAACTTCCTTTTTCAATTCCAGCTGCTTTAAGTAAGAGTCCAGTAACAGGTGATGTTTTAATTACAAAATCGAATGTTTTATCTTCGTAAGCTGTAATAATAACAGGAACGATTTCACCTTTTCTGTCAGCTGTTTTTGCATTAAAGTCTGTACAGAACTTTGGCATAACAACGCCGGCACTTGCAAGTTTTGGTCCTGGTTTAGCTTCACCGCCAGGTAATTCCATCTTGACTACTTTTGCGATTTTTTTACCCATTTTTAGTCTCCTTTCAAATAAGTTGTAGTGCGAAGAATCGCTCTTCTCCTACGTGTGCGTATACGCG
>Ga0256869_1002022_pt1 | contig 10376 bp, 9 predicted proteins | sample RumenRJG_05RNA_FD_186096 | JGI IMG/M metagenome (GOLD analysis project Ga0256869, IMG submission 186096) | Metatranscriptome of bovine rumen microbial communities from Lethbridge, Alberta, Canada - Rumen RJG_05 (Metagenome Metatranscriptome) | ecosystem: Host-associated > Mammals > Digestive... | reverse complement strand
TATCAGAAGCCTGAATCTCTCATCTTCTTCTTGAAGTTTGCATTCATCTTTGCATTCTTCTTTTTCTGCTTAGCTGCCTTGAGCATATCTTCTCTGCTCATTTCAGCCTCATCATCATCGTCATCGTCAACAGAAACAGAGTTTTTGGTCACTGCTTCTGCGGCTTTGATGAGATCATCTATGCTTTTTGATCTTGCGTTCTGGCCGATGGTCACACTGTTTACAGTCGATGAAGGTACCTCATTGACCTGTACAGATGTCTGACCAACGCCGGGCATTGCCATAGATGTCATGCCGCCAACGGTCTGAGCCTGGGTAAATGCACCTGCCTGGGGATATATACCGCCCTGCATAGGCTGCTGCATACCCTGCTGAGGATAGGTTCCCTGCATTCCCTGCTGGGGATAACCCATACCCTGCTGAGGATATCCTGCCTGTCTGCCCTGCTGGGGGTAACCCTGCTGCATTCCCTGCTGAGGATAGCCCATACCCTGCTGGGGATAACCTCCCTGCATTCCCTGCTGCGGGTAACCCATACCCTGCTGAGGATAGCCCTGCTGCATTCCCTGCTGAGGATAACCCATACCCTGCTGGGGATAGCCGCTCTGTCTGCCCTGCTGAGGATAGCCGCCCTGAGGGAAGCCCATACCCTGCTGGGGATAACCACCCTGCTGAGGGTAGCCGCCCTGAGGTATATTAAATCCTGCCGCACCCTGTCTTGTAGCGTCATCGGGCTGATCGAACATGGACTTAACGCCGCTGTCGATAGTCTTGACTTCTGAATCAGGTGCTGCTGCAGCTTCTTCAAAGAAGGGATTGTTGGAATCAACGCTGAATCCGTCTGCAAACTCTGCGGGAGCGCCAACGCTCTCGGTAGATGCAGCTGCGGTATCAGCTTCGGGAGCAACGTCAACATCAAAGCCGTTCATCAGATCCTCCATGCTGGGTTCAGCTGCAGGAGTCTCTGCTGCAACAGGTATATCTGCATCTGCAAGAGCTGCTTCGGCTACGGGTGCTGCTTCTGCAACGGGTACTATGTCCCTGAGCGCTTTGCTTTCCTCTTCAGAGGTAACAACAGCGCAGTCACCGTTTGCTGCGTTGGTCTGACCGAGCATTGCCAGACTTACCTTGCCTGTCTCAACTACCTTGGAATCCTTGAACTGCATAGTTATGATACCCTTTGCAGATGTTCCGTCACAGTAATCGATGAACCTCTTTACAGCAACTGTTTCTGCGGGAAGTATCTCTACCATACCGCCCCTTACTGTAACACTTGTTATACCGGTATAAGGCTGGTCATTGCTGTCTACTATTACGCATATTGCTGATTCATTTTCGGAAACATATTCAGGTTTATTATTTGTGATAATCTCTGCATACTGTTTTGCCAGATCGTAAAGCTCCTTGATTTCCATAATCCTTATCAACTGCCTTTCCTGTGAACTTGCTTATAGATCAGCCCTGCTGTGTGAAGAAGCAAAGCTGGTTCTTACCGCTTTCCTTAGCATTGAACATTGCAGTTTCCGCATTTCTGAACAGGTCATCTGCGGTCATTGCGTTCTCGGGGAAGCTTGCTGCGCCGTAGCTTGCTGCTACTGTGTAGATATTGCCGCCTATATTGATAGGCTCACTGAAAATACCGCTTATGCCTGCTGCGTACTTGAATATAGCCTCATTGGTCATACCGCTGCCGAGGATTATACCGAACTCGTCGCCGCCTATCTTAGCTGCGTAAGCCTTATCACCACAGTAATTCTGGATCTTATCGGCATACTGCTTCAGCAGTTCATCACCTATTACGTGGCCGAAGCTATCGTTTATACGTCTGAAATCATCGAGATCGATATAGATCATTACGCAGTCGCCGCTCTCTTTGATCTGCTTTTCAAGATTGGTCATGAAGCTTTCTCTGTTGGGCATACCTGTCAGCTTATCGTTATAAGCCAGATATTTCATCGCTTCGCCCTGCTGTTCGATGATACGGTTCTTCTCGATAGCTTCATGGTAGCTCTTTTCAAGTTCTTCATTCATCTTCTCGGTCTTGCTGGTGTAGAAATAGATAACAGTTGCGATACCCATAGAGATCAGAGTAACGATCAGACCGGGGATCGCCTTTGCGCTGTGTACCATTATCATCTGGAATATCAGCGTAAAGAATGTATTTACACCATTGAGTATCATAGCGGTGATATAACCCTTTTTCTGAGCAAACAGTACCAGCATAACGGTCACAACTACCTGTATCTGAGAGATAACACCCGCCATAGGATTGTTACCTTGTTTAGGAGCTGAACCACCTACGCTTGCAGGACGCGCAAGCTTTGACTGTATCAGAGCGCATGCAACATATACGAGTATACCTGCGATGATGATGAGCCATGTTTGGTTTTCTTTTTTCTTTTCCATCTTAAATAATTCCCCTATCCATTATAGATTTGATTCCGTCCAACTTCCACCCTAGAAGTTTGCGGTGTGAAGCTTTGCTTTTCTTTCAGCTGCGAGCTTCTTGTTTCGGTCGATCATCTCTTTGAGCAGATCTTCTTTTTCTGCTGCAAATTCTGGATCATAAACACAAGCGAGGGATATATCGTCCTCAGTTCCGAAATGCGATCTCTTGGTTATGTTTTTAACGACCGATGCCTCGATCGCAGGTGAATTGACCTGTGATGCGAGTATTACATGATAATCCCTGAAATCATACTCACTTCCGAAGGAGGTATAAAGTCCGTCGGTAGATGAGAACAGCGCTATAAGGCGTTTATCATCGATGTAGAAGCTTTCAAACATTGAAGCCGCATTTGCATTGCACATCGACGATGTGATATTCGCGGGATTAGCTTCCTCATACTCCATGGGCATGATAGCCTCGCCGTCTTCAAATATCGCCACGAAGCTGCCGTCACCTATCTGTACGCCAAAGGTGAAACCTCTGCCTGCGACTGCAGCTATCAGAGTAGTACCGTAGTACTGCTCGGGGTTTATATTCTCAAACTCATCAGGAGTAAAAGGCTTTTTCTCAACAGCTGTAACGGGGTTTTCTTCAAGATGTTTAAGTACCTTGGTATTCCACGCTGCAATGATCTGTCTCTCGATATTTCTTATTATCATTTTATGATTTTTCGGCAGGTTGGCTTCAAATGCATCAGCATCCTCATAGAACCTGTCGATAGTCTCGATGGTCGCCTCAACGGCACACCTAGAGCCTATATTGCTGCGAAAGTGTTTCTTGCTTCCGTGACCGTCCGCCACCACAGCAATAGCGTAACGGTCAGTTATCTTGTGTGCCGAGCTGTCCTGGCAAACTATACCCTTTGCCACATGGCTGGCACCCATAACTGATTGGCTAAAGCCACTAAATGACATTTCTAAACTCCACTCCTTCCGACAACCTGTGCTTTACCAGCCCGTATCGTAAGGAACATCGCCGCCATCCGTCTGATCGCCTACCAGCTCCTGGATCTGCTGGCCGAGCATTCTCTGCTTAGCAGCGTATACATCCTCTTCGTTAAGCTCCTCGTTGGTCTCGTCGGAGAGTGTCATAGACTTACTTCCTATCTGGGAAGCTGTTACTGCGATGATCTTTATCATCGATGCCAGCTGTCCGCCTGTATATGCATGAACAACGGTATCCTTGGAACCTGTGAATTCAGCGAGCATCTCATCGTTAGCCTCATCACCGATACCCAGTGCAGCCTTCAGACCGAACTTATACCAGCTGTTTGTCGAAAGTGCCTTCAGACCTGCCTTATAGTCATCGGAAGGATAACCGTCGGTCATCAGGAACATTACAGGTGCGAATGACAGTGAAGGCGAATTCAGGAAGCTGTTTCTGGACATTCTTGCAGCCAGCTCTGTAAATGCAGCGCCCATGCTGGTAACGCCCTGTGCGCCCAGTCTTGCCCACTCAAACTCCTCGATGGAGATAGGAGCGGAGTACATCCACCTTACATCTGTATCGAAGGTCAGTACAGCTACCTTAACATCGGTATCAGCCTCACCAACTTTTCTTATCTCGGGAATGAGCTCTTCCATAACAGTATTGAGCTGACCCATCTTCTTGCCCTTCATGCTTCCCGAAGTATCGATCAGGAAGAATATTACGAGGCTCTTTTTGGATACCGCAGTCGCACCCAGGGGATCATCGTCATCGAAATCCAGCAGATCATCGACTGTGGTATTTTCTTTTACATCAGAATTCATATTATTCATAGATCTATTACGCCCTTTCCTTAAAATTTACATACTAGCCTTGACCTTGCCGAAGTCAACTTCAAGATCTTTCCAGATCGGGAAGCCCTTACCCGGCTGTATAGGATAATATTTTCCGTCGGGGAGTTTTGCCTGCCAAGTATCCTCTGTGCAGTTCTTGATACCGAGCACGCCGGGCTTCAGCTTGTTCTCAACAAGTTCGCCCGCAACGGTCAGGAAATCATCACAGTCAGGATCAATCTCACACTTGTAGAATCTGCATCCCACATAAAGCGGCATTCTGTTATCCCTGTTATCAAAGCCGAGAGTAGTGAACTCAGTACCGCATTTGGGGCAGCGGAAGGTCTTTTCATCTATCTTTGCGAACATCGAAGTAAAGTTCGTTCTGCCGCATACGCACATGATGATCTCACTTCTCAGGCGGATAAACAGCTTCTGCCATTCATTCTCGATTATACGCTTATTGGGATCGGAGATGCCCTGTGTGAAAGAGAGTATGAAAGCTTCTCTTATGTACTTGGGATATATCCTCCAGAACTTTATAACGTTATCGTGTATACCTCTTACAGGTCTGTTTGTAGCGTTATCGGGATCGTATACGAACACAGCGTCCTGTCCGTAGTGTCTGAGTTCGGAAGACTCGGTCAGGCATACGTCCTTGACAACCTTTTCGCCTTCCATAGGGTCGCCCCTGAACAGCAGCTTGAAAAGAACGACTGCCAGCGAATACTTATCGGTCTGTACATCAGGCTTAGCGATACCCCTTACAACTTCGGGAGCCATATATCCGGGCTTACCGCCGATACCGAAGTTGCTTCCGTCAGGTGCGATGTTATCGCAGTCGCAGACGAGAACGGCGCCTGTATTCACATTGATGAAGAAACCGCCGTCGTTAAGGTCCTGATAGCTCTTGCCCACGCGGTGGAGCTGTCTGAAGGCATTAGCGATATTGATAACAGCTGTCACCATAGCGTAAAGGCTGGTGAATCTTACAGGCTGCTTGGTAGCTCTGCCTGTCAGCGGGTCGATGACCAGCTTGTAGGTATTGAGTATATCCACGAAGGAATCGAAGCTTTCGGGCTTCAGCTCCATGATATAGCCGAAGGTCCCCTGGTCGTTTTCCTTGGTCAGATACTTTGGCCACAGGAACTTATTGCTGGGAGCACCGTCCTGGATATTGTTCTTGATATTCTGTCTGAACTCCTTGGGACGCTTGATCTTATCAACATCATACCATTTAAGCGCCCATTTCTGGGAGTTGAATTCTACGAGGTAAACGATACCCTGACCACCGCTGCCGATGACCTTGAGGACTTTCGCTCTTCCTCCGAATTCCATCTCGACCTCCTGGCCGATCTTCAATTCTACCATCTGATATTTCCTCCGATTTCATCCTTATATTGGCTTCTGCTTCAGTCCCACGCCGACTGCCACGGTCTCATAATCGATATTATAAGTCAGACAATACTTATGAACATAAGAATTGACATAGCAGCGGATCGTAAGCGACGGACAATAAGAGAAAGCATTCTTGTCAATAAATTTTACGCTGTCGGGGAGGAACAGTTTTTCAAGCTTTTCGCAGCCCGAGAACGCCTCAACGCCGATACTGCTTACGGTATTCGGCACATCAACGACGGTCAGATTTGAGCAGAACTCAAATGTATTATCGGGTATTTCAAGGATACCCTTTGGTATCTTTATCATCGCAAGCTTTCCGCACTGGCTGAACGCGCCCTGTTCGATGACTTTCAGTCCCGCAGGGAGTTCGATGCCCTTGAGGTTCTTGCATTCGGAGAAGGCGTAGTCGCCTATTGCCATCATCGTGGAGGGAAGGCTGATAGATCTCATAAAAGTGAATCTGTCGAAACAGAAGCTGTCTATCTTGGTAAATCCCTCAGGTATCACGATATTTCTTGCAAGTCTGTGTCTGCCTGCGTCAGAGGTCTTGAAGATCTTGGTATCGATCTTCAGCTTGGGTCCTTCATCGACCTTTTCCTCTTTTTCGGTTTCTTCCTTCTTTTCTTCCTCTTTCTTGGTCATTGAGGACTGATAAGGCCAGCCGAGGGTATAAGTGAAGCAGGCAAGAACGAATTCAGCTGCATTTTCGGAAACGAACAGTTCGTTTATCATATAGCTCTTCGCACTCAGCAGAGCGTATTCCCTGTTGGTCTTTTCTTCTTTTACCATATTTTTCAGGACGCCCGCTCTCATGGCATTTACCAGAAGTCTGCGTTCCTTTTCATAACCGTTAAGGTAATCATTCAGGGTAGATACAAACTGAGTAGGATCATTGATAAGGATACTGCCGTGCTTTTCCATTATAGTTTTGAGTATATGCTGTATCTCAATGGTATTGTCAAAACCCTCGATATTCTGAGGTGCAGGAGCTCCGCATTCAGGACACTCTATGGCGTTCGGAGGCAGTTCGGCATTACATCTTTCACATTGCATTTTTCTTCTCTCCTGACATTAAAAATTTTATAGACCGGCTTTGATATTTCAGGTAAATTACCGCAATTTTCGCTTATAGTTTTTCACAGCACGGGCATTATCCCTTTAAAGCCCGTAAGAACTGTATAAACTTACGTTTTAAATACGGCGCCGCCATCAGCGGCATTGATGTATCGATCACTTATTAAAGACGGTCCGAAAAGGTAATTTTACATCCAAAAATTACTCTGATACATTTATTTCAGTATACCACTTTTTGATAAAATTTTCAAGTAAAAATGATATCCTTAAGTAGAAATTTACCGAAGATACACAAATCGAACGATTTCTATACACCGATTGACAATGAATTCGGCAAAAAGGGCGGCAAGTCCCGCAGTTTTGCAGGTCCCGGCCGCCCATAATCGGTATCATTCTACAGAGTAAACTGTATTTGAGGAAACGCCTTCCAGAGCATTGACCTGTTCTGCAAGATCTTCAATTGTCTCCTCGGGAGCATCGACAGCAACACTGATTATATTGATGCCTCTCTCCCTGTAAGGCACACCCATTCTTCCCACAACGTATTCGCTGTACTCATGAAGAAGAGCGTTCACTCCCTCAACGGAAGCGCCTTTTTCGACTATTATCGCAACTATCGCAACCTTTGAAGCCATAGGACACCCAACCTTTCCGTCAGTATCAAATCACGAATTTGATTATTTCTTCTCGCTCGCTTTGTGCAAAGTATCGTTTATCTCTTCAACGAGTTTGTTGATCTCGCCGATAGAAGAATCGATCAGGCTCGAGCTCTCGTTGGTCACGTTAACGTTGTCATCAAGAGCACTGAAAGCTTCGATAGTGGTTTCAAGTATGTTTATCAGCTGACTTACACTGTCTGCATCCATAGTTGAGTTGTCATGGCAGAATGCAACGACATTTGTGAGCAGATCCTTTACTACAGCTGCTCTCTCACTTGTCTTGGTAGTGGATTCGCCGATAGTGTCCATATTTTTGAGTATGCTGTCAACGCCTTCTTTCAGCTTATCCGAAAGTTCAAGACATTCGTAGGTGATCTCAGCCAGCTTCTCATGCTGTTCAGCCAGTTCGCTGTGTCTTGCCACCATAACGGATTTAGCGTGGATAACGCAGTTATCAGGTGTATTAAGACCTCTGTAAATAGCGATAGCCATTTCACGGCAGGATCTGTAGCCGCAGGCACGACAGTCGTAGTGCTTCTCATCCTCGGTATGCTGACCCATGCTCTCATAGATAGGATCAAGCTGTCTCTCGGTAGGAACAGGAGTAGGAGTAACAGGCTTGTAGTTTCTCAGGAAGTCGCTGAGTTTGAGTTCATCATCGAACTTTTTGAACATCCTGTCTTCGCCTCTGCCCATAAAGCCTCCCTTACGGCGGCCCTTGGCTTCTTTCTCTACCTCTTTCATGGTCAGCATGACATCGAACATAGTCTGGCTGGTATCTGTACCGGGGCCAACATTACATCCGAATTCGCATGACAGTACATCAAACACCTCAGGGTGCTTGAAATCAGGCATCTCGGCATACATATCCAATTCGGGATAAACCTTATTTACACCTTCCGATGTAGTTACGTTGATATCGGGATTATGGAGCCAGAGATTGTCTCTCAGTCCGCCCGGACGGGGATATATAGCACCCACCTGACCCTGCTGGTCATCGAATTTATACTCATAATCCTCAGCACTTGAAACAGGTATGGATATTCCGTTCTTCTCGAAATATTCATTCAGCTTTCTGAAAGTAACGTTGAAGTCAACAAGACCTGTCTCCTCGAATTCATACTTCTTCGCAACACAGGGCGACAGCAATGCTATGGGATTGTTTCTGTTCAGATACTTCCTGATATATATAGCGCTGCAGGAAACAGGGCTGTGTATAGGTGAAAGGTTAGCCAGCAGCTTAGGCTGGTAAGTTTCAACATACTTAACTATAGCAGAACATGGCTGAGTGATGATATTTCCGACCTTCTTCTGCTCTATCGCTCTCAGATGAGCCCATGTGCAGATATCTGCGCCGAACGCCTCATCGTATATGATACATCCCTGCTTGCGGAACCAGTCGAGTATGCCCTTCCACTTTGTGGGGAATACAGACTTGATCGACGATGAAACTAGAACTATCATCTTATCGCGCTTCATTCTGTTCATGCACTCATCGGTATCATCGATATAATCTCTCGCGCCGTGATTACAGCTTACTACGCACGCGCCGCAGCCTATGCAGCGGTCAGGATTTATCGATGTTATGAATTTACCGCCTTCGATCATCCTGGTTATGTTAGCCTCGGGTGCGGGACAAGCCCTCACACAGGCATTACAGCCCACACATTTTTCGGGCTTTACTATAATTAATTCACTCATAAGATTATGCACTCCTTACCAATATATTCCAGTTAACAGGATCTTATTTTTTCAGCGAATTAGCTTTCTTCATAAGATCTGCCAGATCTACGCCGCCTGATTTTTTATCACCGGCAGGTTTCTCGGCAGGAGCATCTCCGGACTTATCGTCAGCCTTCTCCTCGCCTTTGGTCTCACCGTCATCGTCCTTGTTCTTTTCACCGCCGATAGCCGCAGCCATCTTTGCCAGTTCATCAAGTCTTGCATTGGACTTTTTGGACTGCTCGGGAACTTTTCTGGGCTCGGGAGCATCGGGCAGCTCAGCCTCGAAAGTCTCGGGCAGCTTGAATTCGGGAACTCCGCCCTCGGTGAGTTTATTCTCGGTCGTCTTCAGCAGCTTCTCAGCTTCCGCACTCTTATCCTTGATAAGTGCGAAAGCATCATTCAGCTCGGTAAGATGTTTGCCCAGTGCTTCAACATCCTGGAGCATAGCTGCTCTCAGGTTATTGGAAGCCACCTTCATCTTCTCGGCAGAATTCTTGGATTCCGCATCGGTCTCGGCCGCTCTCTTTTCAGCCTCATATACTATCTCGGCAGCAGTATGGTTAGCATCATCGATCATTTCCTTGATGAGCTCCTCTGTCTGTGCCTTCTTTTCCTCAGCCTCTTTATTTGCATTGGCAACAACAGCCGTTGCGGAAGCCTGTGCTGCTATGAACACCTGGCTGAGTGCATTGGCTTCGTTATCAGATTCATATGCATTAAGCTTGGCTTTGATATCTTCCAGCTCTTTCAATGTATCTGCATGAGTTGCTTTCAGAGCTGTCAGCTCCTCGGCAAGCTTGGCTTTATCCTCTTCTGCTGCCTTGAGCTTTGTGGATGCAGTCTCATTCTGCACCTGAAGACTCGTCAGCTTGACTTTTTCCTGGGTAAGCACCGCTTCATGCGCTTTTTCCTCGGACGATCCCTTCTTGTATTCCTCAATGAGCATTTTGGTCTCCCTAAGCTCATTTTTAAGGTCAAAAAGCTGAGTGTTCAGAAATTCAAATCTTTTTATGACATCGTTTCTGTCATAGCCGCCGAATTCGACCGTTCTGATAAATCTTGTATCCGCCATTATATCATCCTCCTGATGCCAAACCGTCCGAAATGACGGAGGCAAGCTAATCAATTAAACGAAAGCTGTGCTCTTTGCTCAGTCCATTATTAATTACAATAATAGTATAAAACTTTTTTTCATAATTGTCAATAGATTTTTTCACAAAGAAAGAAAGTTTTTCTACGTTTTATTCAAAACAGTTCAGTTAGTTAAGTTTGGTCTTGTGAAACAGCCCAAAATTTGCGACAATCAAC
>Ga0256869_1002018_pt1 | contig 10379 bp, 5 predicted proteins | sample RumenRJG_05RNA_FD_186096 | JGI IMG/M metagenome (GOLD analysis project Ga0256869, IMG submission 186096) | Metatranscriptome of bovine rumen microbial communities from Lethbridge, Alberta, Canada - Rumen RJG_05 (Metagenome Metatranscriptome) | ecosystem: Host-associated > Mammals > Digestive... | reverse complement strand
TTCGTTCTACAGGGATTTTGCGCCCTTTTAAGTAGAATTGATGTCTGGTATAAACTGAACAAGTCAGATTTAAAAGTTCATGGCATGGTTTTAGCTGAAAATCTGTTCCATGAATAATTCAGGCTAGTCATTGTGCTGTATCGGCAGGATAGTATTCATGTAATACCATAAGAAAAATCCCGCCGCAGACAGATAAAATTACATGATGTGGTATGAATATGACAGATATTAACAGGCAGGTCGGCGTGTCCTGTTCCGAGAAAGACGGCAGTCATAATGGCAAAGGCGGTGTTACCGCTGGAAAAATTGTGGCGATTGTTCTTTTTATACTTCTGGGCGCGGCATTGGTTATTGTCCTCACACAGCCGATTTTCCGCATTTACGGAGATACAATGTCACCGAATCTGAAAGATGGCGACATTGTGGTAGCTTTGAAGGATGATACACCTGAGCCAGGGGATGTGGCTGCGATAGACTTCAACAGCAAAATTCTCGTGCGCCGCATAATTGCTGTCGGCGGAGATCAGGTTGAGATCGATGAGGATGGCAATGTATCAGTGAACGGGAAAGCCCTGGATGAGCCGTATCTGAAAGAGAAAAGTCTCGGTGAATGTGACATCAGTTTTCCCTATGGCGTTCCTGATGGGATGCTGTTTGTTATGGGAGATAATCGGAATGAGGCACCGGATTCCAGACTTGAAGAGATCGGCTGTGTATCAGACGATCAGATCTGCGGAAAGATTGTTTTCTGTGTCTGGCCGCTGTCGGATTTCGGAATTGTAAAGGGAATATAATTTAATAATTCAGAGGGGGATAAAATGCGTTTAATCAATTTTCAGCATCGTCAGAATAAGAGGATGCGCAAGGACAAAAGAGGAGGAATCAGACAGCTTCTGAGTATTTTGCTGATTGTTTCCTTCTGTTTTTCCATGATGTTTACGGACATGCCGGATGTCGAGGCAGCGGCAGTCAGCGAGTCTGAAATGGCAGAGACGGAGACGGCTGCAGAGAAGGGCAGTGCGCAGACCGAAACAGCCGAGACCGCGGAGACGGCTGCGCAGACGGAGCAGAAGGAGACGGCAGCCGCACAGCAGACGATGCAGGAAACGAATAACCGGCAGAATGAACAGACGGACAGCGGCGAAGACGAAATGGCTGCTGAGGAAACCGAATCTGATATGCCGGCGCGTACGCTTTATGCGCAGACTTCCGAGGAGAAGGAAGAAGACCGGATTACCGTATACGTTGATGCGCCGGAAGGCGCTCTGCCGGTCGATGCGCAGATGACCGTGAAGACGGTTACCAACAGCAGACAGCTCAAAAAAGCGAAAAAAGCTTCTAAAGTCAAGGGCGGACAGGATGATTCTACTGACGCCAATACCACAAGATTTGTAAAAGAGAAAGCTGCAGAGATTACTTTTAAGGATGCCGACGGCAATGAAATAGAGCCGCTGGTTCCTGTTCGTGTGTCTTTTTTCGCAGCGGATATTGCCAATGCAGCAGAAGATGCGACTGTAGTACATGTCGGCGATAACGGCAAAGCGAAGGTAGTCGGTCAGGTAGCAGACAGTGATCTGGATGCGGAACCGTCTGATGACGAGGTGGTTTTTGATGCGGACCAGTTCTCCGTCTATGCTGTAGTTTATACTGTGGACTTTGAGTACTCCGTGAACGGCAAAATGTACCAGTTCAGCCTGCCCCGAGGAGGATATGTGTCATTTACAGACCTCGTAGAAGTGTTGGGTATAACTGATGATACAGACTCTGGCAATAATGGGGCCGAAAACGAAACTGAAACCGCAGATAATGCAGAAGAAAACACTGCCAACAAAGGATCTGAAGAGATTAGTATTGTTCCTGATACGGAAACTGCTCTCACATTGGGCGATGTGAAAATCAGCGAGGATACAAGGAAATTCGTTGCGAATGTGGAGAGCGTGGAGTTCAGCAGTCCGGAACTGGTGGATGTCAGCAAGGTTTACGAAGATACCACGGTTGGCCAGCTAAAGGAAAGTCGTAGACTTGAGTGTGAGTACAGCGCAGAACTGACGGAAGAGCAGATTGCGGAAATCAATTCGCAGATGGTGGAAGCCGGAGACTGGGCGCTGATCAGCCTGCACCCGTTTACCAGCGAAGAGACGCTGACGGTAACCATGAAAAATGGGGATCAGTTTGCAGTGAAGGTGACGGATGCACAGATCTCCACGCATGTGATCACGGCAGACGGCGGGGATTATACGATCACTGTGACTTATGGGCCGGAGGCTGGCATTCCCGATGGCGCGGAACTGACCGCCAGTGAACTGCTGCCGGGGACGGAAGAGTATGAGGCGCATTATACACAGATGATTGCCGCAGTTGAGAGCGAGGCATCCGATTCGGATCCGGACGATGAGATGGATGCGGCATTTGCCGAACTCAGCCTGGAAGTCGTGGATCCGCAGCCGACAGTTGAGGTAGCGTTTGCGCGGTTCTTTGATATTTCCATCTGGAAGGATGACACGGAGATCGAACCGTTGGCACCGGTTCAGGTTGAAATTCAGTATAATGAGCCGGTAAGTGCCGATTCCGGTGCTGAGGCAGAAGTCGTCCATTTCGCAGAGGACGGCATCGAGCTGATCGATCCTAATACGGATTTGAGAGAGTCCTCCGGCGAAGGCATTTCCTCCTTTACCTATCAGCAATCCAGTTTCTCGATCTCTGCTACGCTGCTCAAGTATACGACGGGTATCCAGAACGGGAACTATCTTATCATCAAAGGCGCAAAAGTGAATGGCCAAGACCACTACTACGCGCTGAAGGCGGATGGCAGCACGGTTGAAGTGACGAAAAACGGCGATACGTTCACGAACACCTCCAACAATGCGGATGATGCCTTCTGGACTTTTACCAATGCAGGCAACGGTCAGTATTATATTCAGAATCGTTCAAACAGAATGAATCGCCTGGTGCTGTACAATAACATTGTGGGAAATTGGGATCAGAAGATCAATGTGGAAGCGCCGGGCGGGAGGAAAACCGTATATCTGAGAAACCCCAACAATACGCCGCTGCGGTTCAATGGCAATACACAGAAGTTTGTTTTAGGCGCTCAGAACGATAATGCAGATCAAGTCTACCTTGCCAGATTGAATTCTGAAATTCCGCAAGGCCGAGGCTATAATCTGACGCCGGCCGCCGAAACGGACCTCGGTGATCTGAACGCCTGGAAGGACAAAGTCGAAAACAGCAAGATCATCGTAGATAAAACTGCCAGCGTGGTCGACTATGACAACCGAATTTATCAGATTGACTTGAAGGCACTTTCCGATATCACGATCATCGCCAATAAGGTTGATCTGGAGCTGATTGTCGATACATCCCGTTCGATGTATTTCCCCGCTAATCTGAGTGCGATGTCCGACTATTACTTTACAAGTATAATGGGCAATGATTCACACAGCCTGGAAAGACAGCTGGCATCGCTGAATAAAAATCAGATTTATTATTTCATCGGCAATGGGGAACAGGCAACAGTCTATGCGTTGTACTATGCAGCTTCAGGGACGAACCTGAATGATCACACCGGTGATGAATGCTGGAAGTTTGTCGATGCATCCTATATGAATCCTCCGGATGCCGGAGCCATGAACCAGTCTGACAGACTGAACAGGCTTGTTGGCATGCGCATCGACGATCTGGCTTACAGTATCTGCAATCAGACCCGCGAAGGCGGCGGATGCAGGCTTTATACCGCGTCATCCTCCATCACACGCCTGGCGTATCTGAAAGAAGCCGTGCGTATTGCCAGTGAGATCGTTTATGCTGTCAACAAGGACAATCGAATCGGTCTTGTGACCTTCAACAGCAGTGCCAAAGATCAAGGATTTTTCAACTATAGTAACAGGAATAGTTTGTACAACAAGATCAATACTATTTCTCTTGCAGGAGGCACCCGGCAGGACCTTGGCCTTAAAGAGGGCAAGAGCCAGCTTGACAGCAATGGCAGGGCGGATGCACAGAAGATTGCCATTTTGATTACCGACGGCGCGCCTAATATGAAGGATAGCGATAACAAGCAGATCCCCAGTGACACAGCGTGGAGTATGATCAGCCAAGAAGCCGGCGCCCTGAAGGGCACCAATTCCTCCAATGCCAAACTGTACACGCTGGGTCTCAGTCTGGACATGGTCGGCGGCAACAACCAACGCAATCTGGACGGGCTGGCTTCAGAAGAGGACGGCGTCACCCGGCATTTCAACGCCAGCAACGGCCCTGATATTGTCAGGGCGGTCAAGGATCTGATCGACACGCTGATGTATGATGTTACCCTGGAAGCGGAAGTCACGGATGTGCTGGACCCGGCCTTCTACCCTGTGGATCAGAACGGCAATCCGATTGCTGCCGGAGATTACAAAGATGAGAATGACAAACGGTACAACTGGTCTGTAGTCACCGTGGACGGCGCACAATGCTGGAAGATCACGTATTATGACCAGGAAGTTGGCCGCGGCGAGAAGAACGCGGACAATACTATCAAGACGCCGGGATGGCAGAAGTCGTTTTACGTCAAAGCGAAGGAGGATTTCCTGGGCGGCAACGAAATCGAGACCAACCGATATAAATCCAGCAACAATCGCGTCAAGCCGACCAAATACGTCTACAAGGAGCGCGGCACTAATGCGACTAAAAAGGTGGATCCACCTTCGAACGCACCGTGGGGTAAATTTGAAAATACCCCCACCGTCAACGTCGACGAGCTGCATCTCACGGAGCACAGCACCGAATGGACGGTCTACATGGGCATCGAAGTGAAGCCTGAGGATCAAGTGAAGGCGTTGTGGGACGAGATTAAGGTTAAGCAGGTCGTTAAGACAAACGGCACCGCGAACAATGGTACAACCATCACCAAAGGCGACAAGAAATGGTATTCCAAGACCGATACGAAGGATACCGCTGCGCCTGATAAAGAGTATTCCAGCCTGCCGATCAACCGGTATTTCACGGACGTAGACTTCAACACGCTGCTCAACCAGCTGAAAACGCAAGACAGTGCAGAAAAGACCATAAACTACACGGCCTATGGACACCAGCCCGGTACGATCACGGTGAAGCTGGAAAAGAAAATCATCGATGGTGCGGTGGATGCCAACGTCAAGGCGCCCGGGCAGCACATCACTGACAAGGATGGCACCCCGGCAGAGAAATATACGATCACGGTGACCTATACGCCTAACAAGACCGACACTGGCTGTAATATCGGACATGTCACGACCGGAACGGGACAAGACGAGGTCAAGAGCGCGAATGAACATAAGATTAACGTATTCGTCAAAAAGTTGAAGCTCTTAAAAGCCGACCAGGGTGGTAATACGATCTCAAGCGATTCTGCTACATTTGTACTATACAGAAAGGCAACTAGTGATGAGATAGCTGATGAGTCTGTGGCAAAAACAGACCTGACCGGACTCTCAGGAAAGTATGTTACAGTACAGACTCTTACTACCAACGGTGGATCAGTGATAACAGGTGCTCTGCCGTTGTTAGCTGATAACGAACCATATTATCTTGTGGAAACAAAGGCTCCTGCCGGTTATATTATGCTCACAGAGCCTCTGAAAGTAACTGTTGATATGACAGATCATAATACATGGACAAAGCTTGCTGACAATAGTACGTCGCAGACAAAGCCTGATCCATATGTATTATCCAACTGGTTACAGGAAACAACAATAAAACTGTTGAAGTTGAACGATACTGCATATGATCCTACTCAAACGTCTACTTACAATCATAGCAATGACACAACGGAGGCATCGGTGACTTATAAGATCATAAATAACGCCGGTTATGAATTACCGTCCACCGGCGGCCCTGGTACTTGGCTCTTCACGATCTTAGGCAGCATACTGTTCCTTGGAGCGAGCGTACTGCTGTGGAGGAGACGGAGATCGATTTAACACAAGGTTAATGAAAGCCCTAATCCCCCAGCTATGCTGGGGAGAACGGAGTAAGCGGAAGCGGTAAGGATAAACTAAGAAAGCCTCCTATGATACAATGAGTAAGGTGTTGCGAGCCAAACTCAAAGAATAGGAGGCGGTCCAAGTGGACAGTAAAAGTTTATCACATACCAGATGGAAATGCCAATATCACATCGTCTTTATACCAAAGTAGTACGACTGGTTGATGGTGAACTTACCATTGTTGTCGGTAATGAACCCGGCACACCTCTTCCGCACACTGGCGGGTAGGGCAGTGCTCCGTACAGGGCGGTCGGCCTTGTGATGATGGCATTGGCAGGAATGGCAGGACTTGGTATGAGCAGACGCCGCAGGTACAGTCGGAAGAGGGGAGGCGATGCACGGGCATGAATGCAATCGGAATACAGCTCCCGTGCATCCGGGGCGCCTCGCCGATCCGCATCCTGGGATGGCCCGCACGGGAACAGCATAGTGATGCGGGCAGCAGGCTGCCGGATCAATTACAAGGCAAGCCGGACGGCTTAAGTTGAATTGTACGACATAAAAAAACAATTTAAACACACTTCGCAAGAAAATGAGTTGATTTTTGTAACGGTTTTGTGTCTGTTTGGATGCTATAATGTGGCCATCAGAAGAAAAAAGTCTGAGTTGACCATGTGTCTGAACAGGCACGAAGCGGAAAGGAGGTGGTTCCCGTTATGAGAGTGAGCATGCAGAGGCTGCCAGGCATCAGGGGCAAGCCGATCAGGTCCAAAGGGCGGGAATCGCCTAAAGAGGAGAGATTGGAGGAGAATCTGATCGAATCCGGGCACTTACATTAAGAAATATTTACGAAAAACGCAATTTCGGGCAGGTGCCGATATTGACATTAAACTAACGATTCTTTATACTTATAAAAACTGGCTTTGTTTTTCTATTTTTATAAAAAAAGCGAAGAGGAAAGGAAGACGATTATGAAACAAATCAAGAAGATGATAGCTTTAGTCATTGCCATGGTGATGGTACTGGCTATGGGAGTTACGGTATTTGCAGCGGAAACGGGAACAATTACAGTTACTCCGCCCACAGGAGTAGATGCTGCAGCCTCAAATAGCTATAAGGTTTACAAAGTATTTGACGCAACTGTTGATGCAACTGATAACACAAAGGTTAGCTACAAACTCTGCTCAGGTGATACACTTTCTGCAGATATGATAGCTGCTGGTTTTTCAGTTGATTCTGCCGGCAACGTATCGTATAGCAAGGACGAACTTGATGCTACTGCAATTGCAGCAATTGCAGCTTATGTAACTGAGAGTGACTTGGTTGCAACCTTAACGGCAACAGGAACAACGGCTGTTACTTCGAGTGCTCTTGGATATGGTTATTACTACATCACCACGAGCACTGGTACAGTTGTAACCATCGATAGTAACAATAACAATCCTACGGTCGATGATAAGAATACTGTTCCTGGTGTTGACAAGAAGATTACAGGCGCATCCAGTGTTGATGAAGACGGCAAGAAGGCACTTGCACAGGTTGGAACAACGGTAAATTACTCCGCTGAGATTACTATTGGTAAAGGTGCAAAAGACTATATCTTCCATGATACTATGGAGACTGGTCTTACCTACAACAACGATGCGGCTGTAACAGGTGTTGAGGCTGGAGCCACAACGTATACAGTTGGTAAAGAAGGTGACGACACCTTTACAATCACATTCAATAACGACTATATTAAGACTCTTGCAGTTGGTTCCAAAATCACTGTTACATATTCTGCAAAGGTAAATGATGATGCAATCACTACTGATCCGCTGAACAACACCTGCTATGTAAGCTACGGTGATGCAAATTCCAATAACAAAACTCCGACTTCTGAAGCAGATGTTTATGAAGCTAAGTTCACAGTCACAAAGAAGGACGGTAAAGGTGAACCGCTTGAAGGTGCTGGCTTTGTAATTAAAAATAGCGAAAATAAGTATTATAAGATTGAAGGCAAGGTTGTATCCTGGGTTAATAGTATTGATGATGCAACGGAGTACAAATCTAATGCTTCTGGTGAAGTCCAGTCTTTCACAGGTCTTGCTAATGGAACATATACATTGGTTGAGAAAACTGTCCCCACCGGATACAATAAGGCTGCTGATTCGACATTTACAATTGCAAAGCATGATTATACTGCGGATAATTTGGAGCAGAAAGCAACAGTTACCAATAATGCAGGTGCTGAACTTCCTTCTACCGGTGGCATCGGTACTACGATCTTCTACATCGTTGGTGCTATCCTTGTTCTCGGCGCTGGCATCCTTCTGGTAACTCGCAGGAGAATGAGCGCTAACTGATTAAGGGATAATTTCAAACCGGAAGTTTGAAAAGAATCTTAATAACAAATTGAATTGATAGGCCATGCGCTGAGCACTCAGATTAATGCGGGTGCAAGGCGCATGGTTTCTTTGTTTTAGTATGAAGTGTATTAAAATATCGATAACATATCTTCTGGTGTTCTGCGGCGTTATTTGCATTATGGTTGGCTTACTTATAGCAGCTGCAAAGATCCCTCAATCTGCCATTCAGGAAAAGATGCAGGAGACAGCAGATTACTACGAACAGGAACCACAATACACAAGTATTGTTGAAGGATCTAGAGGAACTTTGATCCATAACAGAGCGGATGAGACATGGCTGTCGATTGCATACTGCTACGATGAGTTGCACCCATTGGAATCGACGATTTGGGCAGGATATTATCTTGCACCGCATATGGGGCTGCATGAGAGTTTCTTAAATGCTGTCCGAGAAGAACTACATGCAGCAGGAAATCAGCAGTATTTGCGGTATTGGCATGGAGCAGCAGGTTTAATGAGACTACTTCATGTTTTCTGGAATATCAGAGAAATTGTTGTGCTCCTGGTTGTTTCAATAACGATTTTAACTGTAATCCTTATTTTTATGTTATGGAAGCATACCTTCCGCATTGAAGCGATGTGCCTACTGTTGTCCCTGATAATGGTCAGTGTATGGACGGTTCCATTTTGTTTGGAATATGTGTGGGTCTTTTTGTGCATGTTTATATCGTCAATTTTATGTGTGCAGATAACGATTAGGGGACAAGACCAAAAACTTGGAATTGTTTTTTTGATTACAGGAATGTTTACGGTCTATTTAGACTTCCTGACAGCAGAGACTTTGACGTTGCTAATTCCGCTACTTCTCGTACTAAGAGTAAGCAGAATTAGTGGACATTATGCTGCATGGGATAGATCTGTAAGGCTTTGTTTTTCTTGGGGAGTTGGGTACTTAGGTGCATGGGCAATGAAATGGGTAATCGCATCGATAGTGCTCGGAGAAAGCGTTATGCCTTATGTTCAGGGGCATATTTCCGAGAGGATAGGGGGAAGTGTCTCCCTTCCTCTTCAAGAATTCTTGTATCAATCCATATTGAGGAACATAAGATGTCTGTTTCCTTTTGACTACGGAATAATCGGTGCTATTCTATCATTACTTCTGATTGTTCTTTTTGCAGGGCCGATATATACGGGTAGGATTCGTATTAGGAATCATGTGAATAAACCTATGGTGATGTTATATGGCTTTATAGCATTGTTGCCATATATTAGGTTCCTGATACTGCATAATCACTCATATATACATAGCTTTTTTACGTTTCGTGCACAAGCGACAAGTGTACTTGCTTTCTGTTTTATTTGGTTAGAGATTACGGAAACTGTTCCTCGAAAGGCGGTACAGATGAATGCTTGATATTACCATTCTGATGCCTTGCTTGAATGAAGAATCGAACATTGCTTTTTGTATTGAACAGGCTCAAGCCTATATTTATTTCCGAGGGCTTTCTGGAGAAATTCTTGTCGTGGATAACGACAGTACAGACCGGTCTGCAGAGATAGCGTCCGCACACGGAGCCACTGTGATCAAAGAACACCGGCGTGGTTATGGCCGGGCACTCCGTACCGGACTGGCTGCCGCGAACGGCGAAGTGATTATTTTTGGTGACTGTGACAGCACCTACGATTTTGCCAATCTTGATCCACTGTATCTTCCTCTTGCAGAGAATAAGACAGATTTTATGACCGGCGACCGCTTCGGCGGTCAGATGGAAGAAGGAGCTATGAGCTGGTCGCACAAGCTCGGTGTGCCGTTCCTGTCCTGGTGTGGACGCGTGAAATTCGGAGTGAAGATCCACGACTGGCACTGCGGCATCCGGGGAATCCGTAAAGATGCTCTGCAGAAGCTGAACCTGCAAACAGACGGCATGGAGTTTGCCACTGAGATGATTGCGGAGGCGAGTCGGAAAGGGCTACGGATAGGAGAGGTGTCAGTTTCGCTGAAGAAAGCAAAGAATGAGCGACAAGAGAAGCTGCGGACAATCCGGGACGGGTTCCGGCATCTCTGGTACATAGTGAGAGCATAGGCCAG
>Ga0256869_1002003_pt1 | contig 10413 bp, 7 predicted proteins | sample RumenRJG_05RNA_FD_186096 | JGI IMG/M metagenome (GOLD analysis project Ga0256869, IMG submission 186096) | Metatranscriptome of bovine rumen microbial communities from Lethbridge, Alberta, Canada - Rumen RJG_05 (Metagenome Metatranscriptome) | ecosystem: Host-associated > Mammals > Digestive... | reverse complement strand
GAATTTGCAATGCAGGCAGCAGAGGTGCTGAATCAGAAGAAGGGAATCGGCATTAAGGTCATCGATATCGCCGGCAAATCATCGTTTGCAGATTATCTGATTGTGGCGAGCGGAGGTTCGGACCGCCAGGTAGCGGCTCTCTCCGACGCGGTGGAGGACCACTTCGAGGAGCTGGGCGTCACTCCCAGAAGTATCGCGGGCAAGAACAACACCGGATGGGTGCTGATGGATTACGGCGACGTGATCGTGAATATTTTCAATCCGGAGCTCAGAGAACGGTACAACCTGGAGCAGGTATGGGGTGACTGCAGTTTTGTGGAGATAAAAGATCAATAACAGGAGTTACAATAATGGACGAGAAGTATAATTTTAAACAGGTAGAAAAAAAGTGGCAGAAATACTGGCAGGAGCATGACTGCTTCCATACAGAGGAGGATCCGTCGAAAGAAAAATATTATGTTCTGGAGATGTTCCCTTATCCGTCGGGTAAACTCCATATGGGACATGTCAGAAATTATTCAATCGGCGACGTGGTGGCTCGTTTCAAGAAAATGCAGGGCTATAACGTGCTCCATCCGATGGGCTTCGATTCCTTCGGACTGCCGGCGGAAAACGCCGCAATCAAGCATGGAATCGCACCGGACAAGTGGACCTGGGACAATATTCACGAGATGGAAGACCAGCTGAGACAGCTGGGACTTTCCTATGACTGGGACCGGGAGGTGCAGACCTGCAATCCGGATTACTACCGCTGGATGCAGTGGATCTTTATTCAGTTCTTCAACAAGGGACTCGCTTACAAGAAGGAAAACCCGGTAAATTGGTGCCCAAGCTGCCAGACAGTGCTGGCTAACGAGCAGGTTGTGGACGGCTGCTGTGAGCGCTGCAAAACCCCGGTCGGCAAGAAAAATCTGTCCCAGTGGTATTTCAAGATCACTGATTATGCGGATCGTCTGCTGGAGGATCTGGATCATCTTCCGGGGTGGCCGAATAAAGTAAAGGTCATGCAGGAAAACTGGATCGGAAAATCCGTCGGCGCAAACATCGATTTCAAAATCGACGGAACCGATCGGGTACTGAAGGTCTTCACCACCCGCGCCGACACTCTGTTCGGCTGTACATACATGGTTATGGCGCCGGAGCATCCCTTTGTAAAGGAACTGGTGGACGGAACGCAGTACCAGGAGCCGGTGGACGAGTATCTGGACAAAGTCCAGCATATGAACGAGATTGAGAGAACTTCGACGACAAAGGAAAAGACGGGAGTGTTCATCGGCAGATACGCTGTCAATCCGGTGAACGGGAAGAAGGTTCCGATCTTCATTTCCGACTATGTTCTGATGGGATACGGAACAGGAGCCATCATGGCGGTCCCTGCGCACGACCAGAGAGACTTTGACTTCGCCAGAGCGTTCGATCTGGAAATCATTCCGGTCGTCGACCCGGGAAATCCGGACATCGATGTAAACGATCTGAAGGAGGCCTTTGCTGCCGAGGGTACTATGATCAATTCCGGACAGTTTGACGGCATGAACAACCGGAAGGCGATACCGGCGATGATCGACTGGCTCAATGAAAACGGTGTCGGGGAAAAGACTGTTAACTACAAGCTTAGGGACTGGCTCATTTCCAGACAGCGCTACTGGGGAACCCCGATTCCGATGATCTACTGCGACGACTGCGGATGGGTTCCGGAAAAGGAAGAAAATCTGCCGGTTCTGCTGCCCACCGACGTGAAATTCACCGGAAAAGGAGAATCTCCGCTGACGACATCCAGGACCTTCGGAGAGTGCAGCTGCCCGCGCTGCGGAAAAAAGGCCAGAAGAGAGATGGACACGATGGACACCTTCCTCGACTCCTCCTGGTATTTCCTGCGTTATTGCGATCCAGGGAACGAGAAGCAGGCGTTCAGCCGGGAGAAGACGGATTACTGGATGAACGTAGACCAGTACATCGGCGGAGTGGAGCACGCTATTCTGCATCTGATGTATGCCCGGTTCTTCCAGATGGCTCTTTATGATCTGGGCCTTGTGAAGGATCAGGAGCCCTTTGAAAATCTCCTGACGCAGGGCATGGTCAACAAGGATGGCAAGAAGATGAGTAAATCTCTGGGCAATGTCGTCAGCCCCGAGGAGATTATCGATCGCTACGGCGCTGATACAGCGCGCCTGTTTATCCTTTTCGCGGCGCCGCCGGAAAAGGAACTCGACTGGTCCGACACCGGCGTCGAGGGAAGCTACCGCTTCCTCAACCGTGTATGGAGGCTGGTCTATGACTTTGTCACAAATTATGACGTGAAGGAAACCGACTTCAGTGTCGTGACAGAGGATGGTAAAAAACTGAACTATATGTTGAATACGACGATAAAGAAAATTACGGATGATGTGAGCGGACGCTTCAGTTTCAATACAGCGATCAGCTCAATCATGGAGCTTGTGAATGAGCTTTACCGGTATAAGCAGCACGCGGAGATCAACGAACCGCTGTTCTGCGCGGCCGTCACCAGGCTGGTCGTAATCCTTTCGCCCTTCACACCTCATATCTGTGAGGAAATGTGGAGCGCCCTGGGACATACAGAGTCGCTGACCGAGGTCGGCTGGCCCGCCTATGATGAATCTGCGCTGGAACAGGATACCATTGAGATCATCGTGCAGATCAACGGGAAGCTGAAGGAGAAGATGCAGATCGCCAGCGGACTTGACCGTGCTGCCCTGGAGGAACAGGTCAGAGCGAACGAGAAGGTGCAGGCGCTGATCGAAGGCAAAAATGTGGTAAAGACGATTGCGGTTCCTGACAAGCTTGTAAACTTTGTCGTCAGGTAAAAGGGGAAGCAATCGAATGAGAGACTATAACAGCAAGAAACCGTCACGCCCGGCGCCGCAGAAGAGAAAGAGCGGCGCCGCAGCAGGCGGAGGCAGCAGAAAAAGGACGGAAAAAAGCAGACAGTCCGGCCGCACCAGATCAGCGGCTCCGGTATTCGCGGAGACCAGAGAACTGGGAAAGCAGCTGGGACTGAAGGAGAAACAGAAGACACAGAAGAAAAACCGGACTGCGGAGCAGACGTCCGCAAAAGCAAAGCCGAAGAAGGCGGCGACGCCAAGGAAAAAGGCGGAAAACATGAAGATCTTCCCGATCGGAGGTCTGAACGAGATCGGAAAGAATATGACGGTTCTGGAGTACAAAGATCAGATTATGGTCATCGACTGCGGAATGTCCTTCCCTGAGGACGAGATGTTCGGCATCGATGTGGTCATTCCGGATTTCACCTATCTGATCAACAATGCGAAAAAGATCCGGGGCGTTGTGATCACTCACGGACACGAGGATCATATCGGGGGAATCCCGTACCTTCTGAAGAAAATCAATGTGCCGATCTACGGAACCCGGCTTCCGCTCGGGCTGATCCGCAACAAGCTGGATGAGCACGGAATAAAGGGAGATCTGAGACCCATCAATGCAGGAGATAAGTTCAGACTGGGCGATTTCAAGGTTGAAGCGATCCGCACGACCCATTCCATCGCTGACTCTATCTGCCTCTGCATTGAAACGCCGGCGGCGCGGATCTTCCATACCGGCGATTTCAAAATCGATTACACGCCCATCGACGGAGAACCCATCGATTTCGCCAAACTGGCGGAGCTGGGCCGCAAGGGAATCGATCTGATGATGGCAGACAGCACCAACGTGATGCGGCCGGGATTCACACCGTCTGAGCAGGTGGTCGGGCAGACTCTGGACGGTATTTTCCGGGAAGCGAAAAACCGGATCATCATTGCCACTTTCTCTTCTAATGTACATCGGGTTCAGAAAATTATCGAACTGGCTGTACGGTACGGAAGAAAGTTTGCAGTTTCCGGAAGAAGCATGGAGAACGTGGTAAAACTGGCGGTAGAACTGGGATATCTGAAATTCCCGGCAGGATCCTATGTAGAACTGAACAAGACCAGAAATATTCCGGACAGTGAGCTCGTCATCATTACGACGGGAAGCCAGGGCGAGCCAATGTCTGCATTGGCAAGAATGGCGGACGACGAGCACCGCAATGTGAAACTCAAGAAGGGCGACATGGTCATCCTTTCGTCGACTCCGGTACCCGGAAACGAAAAAGAGGTGTCAAATGTCGTTAACAAGCTTTCCGAGAAGGAAGTCGAGGTTATTTACAATGAAGTTGCGGACATTCATGTTTCAGGGCATGCCTGTCAGGAGGATCTGAAACTGATTCACTCCCTGATACGACCGAAGTTCTTCATGCCGGTTCACGGGGAGCACCGTCATCTGGTGCGTCATGCAAAACTGGCGGAGGAACTGGGAATGAAGAAGGATAATATCTTCATTCTGAGCAATGGCGATCAGCTGACTGTGGACAAGAGAAAAGCGATTCAGTTCAAAAACGTGGTCAGTGCCGACGATATTCTGGTAGACGGACTTGGTGTCGGAGATGTTGGAAACGTCGTACTGAGAGACCGGAAGATGCTGTCGGAATCGGGACTGATCATCATTGTCGCCGCCATCGACAGGGCCAACGGAGTCGTGGTGTCCGGTCCGGAAATCGTCTCGAGAGGTTTTGTCTACGTCAAAGAACATGAGGAACTGATCGAGGCGGCCCGCAAAAAAGCTCTGGAATCCATAGAAGCGAATATCCGGGGCGGGTTCAAGGACTGGAATACCATTAAGAACGGCGTTCGGGACGACATGCGTAAGTTCGTGTTCAAGAGCACGCGCCGCAGTCCGATCATCATGCCGATTTTCCTGGATATATGAACCCGCTGCTGCCCGTTATGCTCCCGCAGATTTTAACGGGTGCATGAAAATAAATCGAGAGGTGATAACAGTATGAACGTGTATGATCAGGCTCACGGGCTGGCACAGGCCATTCGGGAATCTGAGGAATTCAAACAGTATGACGCACTGAAGCAGAGGATCGACCAGAATCCGGAGATCGCGGATGCGGTTCATGATTTTGAGGCGAAACAGATGGAACTTCAGGCCAAGCAGATGATGGGCGAAGCTGCCGCAGACGGAATGCAGCAGCAGATTCAGGATCTATATCAGATCGTCATGAAGGATCCCACTGCTGCGGCGTATCTGCAGGCGCAGATGCGGTTTTCTTTAATGATGGGAGACGTCTACAAAATCCTCGGAGAAGCAATGGGTATTGGCAATCCGCTCTAAATCTGCTATAATAGTTCATATCGTGAGCAGTTGGACAGATTATGTAACGGATCACGGAAAAATAACAGATAAGAAAAAGACAGATAGAAAGAGAGTTAAGACCAATGATAACAGCAGGAGATTTCAGAAAAGGCGTTACGTTTGAGATGAACGGGGAACCCCATGTGGTTCTGGACTTTCAGCATGTCAAACCGGGAAAGGGTGCCGCTTTTGTCCGCACCAAGTACAAGAATATCCTGACGGGAGCGATTCGCGAGGAGGCGTTCAACCCCAGCGACAAGTTCCCGAAGGCTCACATCGACACCAAGACGATGCAGTACCTGTACAACGATGGTGAACTTTACTATTTTATGGATCAGGAAACCTATGACCAGGTTCCCATCAGCAAAGATGATGTGGAAGAGGCGATGAAGTACCTGAGAGAGAATGACGAGGCGACGATCAAATTCTACAACGGAACCCCGTTCCAGGTAGAAGCGCCGAATTTCGTGGACCTCGTGGTGACAGAAACCGAGCCGGGCGTCAAGGGCGACACCGCGACGAACGTGACAAAGGCCGCCACAGTTGAAACCGGCGCTGTGATCCAGGTGCCGATTTTCATCGAGGAAGGTGAAAAGATTCAGATCGATACCAGATCCGGCGAGTATCTGGGAAGATCCAAGTAAACCCTCGGCATGAGAATGCGCAGGGCCCCGGAACCTTGTAAACTTTACAATGAACGAACATTCAAAGGGGCGTATTATACGCTCCTTTCTTCGTTTCTGACGCAACCTGGAGGAAATATATGAGTAAAAAAGCCAAAGCCAAAGGAAAGGGAACGGTCATAAAGGTGATTCTTCTGATCGTTGCGCTTCTGATTGTCCTCTTTCTCGGACTGATCATATACGCGAACAGTCTCGGAGGAAACGCCAGAGATTCCGGAAGCAAGACGATGATCACAGTGGCGATTGAGAAGGGTTCAACCACCAGTGATATCGGCGCGCTTCTTGAGAAGAAGAAGATCATCAATTCCGGCTCTGCATTTAAGCTGTACACTGCATATAAACGTCTGGACGGAACGTATCAGGCCGGTACCTACGCACTGTCCCCGTCGATGACTGCGTCGGAGATTTCGCATATTCTGCAGAACGGAAAGACGAATGACATCACCTTCACGATTCCGGAGGGCTACACGGAGTATGACATTGCCTCCCGTCTGGCATCTATCGGTCTTGTGGATAAAGACCAGTTTGTGTCTCTTCTGGAAAACGGCGGATTTTCCACGGAATACACGTTCCTGAAAAAGGCGCAGAAGGGCAAACACAATCTGGAGGGCTATCTGTTCCCGAGCACTTATACGATTCCGGCAACATCGGACGGCGATTTTATCATCAGCACGATGTTGAGCGCCTATCAGAAAGTGTTCACCGATGCGGACCGCGCCAAGGCCAAGAAACTGGGCTATTCTGAGAATGAGATCATCATCATCGCATCCATCATTGAGAAGGAGGCGGCGGTGGACGAAGACAGAGCCAAGGTCGCCAGCGTCATCTACAACCGTCTGGACGACGGCATGGCACTTCAGATGGATTCCACCGTCCAGTATGTCCTGAGTCTCAGCAGCGACCGGAAGAAAGATCTGTCTATTGATGACACCAAGGTGGACTCCAAATATAATACGTATAAGTACACCGGTCTGCCTCCCGGGCCCATATGCAATCCGGGCAGAGCGTCAATTGAAGCGGCGCTGAACCCCGCGAAGACCAAGTACATGTACTTCATTCTCAGCGACAGGCTGGATGACACCATGGTCTTTTCGACGACATATAAACAGTTCCTGAAGGACAAGGAAGCGTATTACAAAGCAAGAGACAAGGCCGAGAGCAAAAATAATTGATGGAGATGATAAATGCGGATGTCCAGACGTTTCTGAACCGGTATTACCGACCGGTCAGCGACGCTCTGGTCCCGTTCCGGGAAGCGGGAGAAAAGGACAGAATCCCGATTATCCTGAAGGAAACTGAATCTGTACTGACGATGCTGCTGAAACTGAAGAAGCCGGCTCGCGTTCTGGAGATAGGAACGGCGATCGGCTACTCGGCAGCATTCTTTGCCCTGTCCTGTCCGGAGACGGAGATCTATACCATCGAAAAAGATGAACTAGCGTATTCTGCGGCGCGTCTGAATGTGAAACGCGCCGGTGTATCAGACCGTGTTCATCTGTTGTTCGGTGACGGTCAGGAACAGATTGAGAAACTCAGGGATCGGGGAATCGCGGACATTGACTTTGTGTTCATCGATGCTGCCAAGAGCCATTACAAACGGTTCCTGGAGAGTGCTCTGGAAATCTGCGGAGACGGTGCCGTGATCGTTTCGGATAACATTCTGATGCATGGACTGACGGTATTCGAGTCGGCTGCGCCGGACGGAAAGCACCGCAGGAAACATAATACTAATCGGAGAAAAATGCGGGAATATCTGGATTTCATCACAAGGGATCCCCGCATGACCACATCGCTGATGACTGTGGGCGACGGCATGGCGGTCACCTTGTATGAGAAGAAATGAAAAAAATTGAGCTGCTTGCCCCTGCGGGGGATCTGGAAAAACTGAAAACCGCCGTAGACTACGGCGCAGACGCTGTCTATTTCGGAGGAGAGATGTTTTCTCTCCGGGCCGGCGCGGGAAATCTCACGGTTCCGGAGATTCGGGAGGGTGTGGAATATGCCCGTCAGCGCGGGTGCAGATGTTATCTGACCGTGAATATTTACGCGCATAACGAGGATATCGGACATCTTCAGACGTATCTCAGAGAACTGCGCGGGATTCCGATCGACGCGTTCCTGGTTTCCGATCCGGGCGTCATGGATGTCATTCGCGAAGAGTTTCCTTCTGCGGAGCTGCATCTGTCGACGCAGGCGAACATGACAAATTACAGAACCGCCGGCTTCTGGCACAGAATGGGGGTGAAACGGCTGGTTCTTGCGAGGGAACTTTCTCTTGCAGAAATCCGGGAGATTTCACAGAAAAGCCCTGATGGGCTGGAACTGGAGGCCTTTGTACACGGAGCGATGTGCATTTCCTACTCCGGACGCTGCCTTCTGAGCAGTTTCATGACGGGGAGAGACGCAAACCGCGGACTGTGCGCCCATCCCTGCCGTTACCGTTATGCTCTGACAGAGGAGAAACGTCCCGGTCAGTATTATCCGATCGAGGAGGACAGCCGGGGGACATATATCCTCAATTCCAAGGATCTCTGCATGATCCGTCATATTCCGGAACTTGCGGAGAGCGGAGTCGTCAGCGCCAAGCTCGAGGGTCGGATGAAGAGTGCGTATTACGTGGCGACGGTGGTTCATGCCTATCGCCGGGCTATTGATGCATATTACCGCGATCCGGAGCATTATGTGTTCCGGGAGGAGTGGTTCCGCGAACTCTGCAAGGTCAGCCACCGGGAATTCACGACAGGCTTCTATTTTCACGAGGCTGCAGCAGAGGATCAGAATTACGAAACCAGCGCCTACCGGAAGGAATACACTTTTGTGGGTGTGGTGCGCAGACCGGCGGGTGACGACGGATTCGCCGTCGTGGAGCAGAGGAACAAAATGACCCGGGGAGAGCGCATCGAGGTGTTCGGCCCGGACATCGGATTCTTCTGTCAGGAAATCGGAGAAATGTACGATCTGGAAAGCGGGGAACCGCTGGAATCCGCGCCTCATCCTCAGCAGATGCTGCGCATGAGGATGGAGCAGCCGGTGAAGGAGGGGTACATGCTCCGCCGGAAAATCGAAGAACCCTGAAGGAAACACAGAAAACAGTATCGGAAAAGGCTTTGCAGGGAACGCATTTATACATGGGATAATCAGTTCAGTAAGGAACAACATTATACATGGAATCTGCAATGCTGCAGGCATAGAGAAATGGAGTGAAGAATCATGACAACAGACCCGGATAGTCTGCCGTTATCATGTGTTATGGCCGTGGCGGCCGCGCTGGTCATACTGAATATGATCGTTATCATCTGTAATACCGCGATGGATTCAGTCAGCAGGAGCAAGGTGCGCGGCTGGATGGAGGAGGAACCGCGGGATCCGCGGGCAGAGAAGTTGTGGAAGCTTCTGGAGAAGCCCTCCCGTTACCGTTATACTAACAATCTGCTGAGTTATGCGATCACAGCCGCCGGCGCGGTTCTGGTTTTGCTGCTTCCATACAACAAAATCGTCAGCGTTCTCGTGTTCCTGGCCGTTATCGTATCTGTGGGTGAGATATTCCCCAGAAAACTGTCTTCTCAGCACGTGGAGTCTATCGCCCGGAAAATGGCGGGAGTTCAGACGTTCACTTATCATCTGCTGCTGCCGGTCACCTGGCTTGAACTGCAGATCGCCAATATCTTTCTGCGTATGTTCCGCCAGAAAACCGATGTGGACGAGCAGGAGTTTTCCGAAGATGAAATCATGTCCATGCTGGAGGTCGGTCAGCTGAACGGTGAACTCCGGGAGGAGGGCAAGAAGATGATCGGGAGTATCTTCCGGTTTGATGATGAGCTTGCCTATGAGATTATGACGCCGCGGACGGACGTGTTCATGATCGACATCACGGATCCGCCGGAGGAGTATGTGGATCAGCTGATGAAACTGAGGTACACCAGGATGCCGGTATGCAACGGCGGCGCGGACGATATCATTGGAATTCTTCATATCAAGGACTATCTGATCAAAGCCCGCGAGGAGGGTTTCGACAAAGTTGATATACGCGGAATTCTGCGCCAGCCGTATTTTGTGCCGGAAACAAAGAAAATCGACACGCTGTTCTTCGAACTTCAGAAGGAGAAGCAGCACATCGCCATTCTGATCGACGAATACGGCGGCTTCAGCGGAATCGTGACGATGGAGGATATTATCGAGGAAATCGTGGGCGATATAGACGATGAATACGACGAGGAAGAGGAGAGCATCGAGAAATTGGATGAGGATGATTATCTGGTAGACGGAAATACAGACCTGGATGATCTCAATGAGGCGCTGGGAACGGATCTGGAATCGGACCGCAGCGAAACCATCGGCGGATACCTGATCGATATGATCGGCGAAATTCCGCGGGACGGATACGTCAATCAGGAGGTGTCCTTTGAGCGGTACACATTCACGATCCTGTCCGTGAGAGAGAGACGGATTGAAAAGGTCCGGCTGCATATTGACCGGAATTACTCGCCTCAGGATGAGGATGAAAAAACAAGAGAAGAAAAGGAAGAGCAGAAATCAT
>Ga0256869_1002001_pt1 | contig 10414 bp, 9 predicted proteins | sample RumenRJG_05RNA_FD_186096 | JGI IMG/M metagenome (GOLD analysis project Ga0256869, IMG submission 186096) | Metatranscriptome of bovine rumen microbial communities from Lethbridge, Alberta, Canada - Rumen RJG_05 (Metagenome Metatranscriptome) | ecosystem: Host-associated > Mammals > Digestive... | reverse complement strand
CTTTATTTCTTCAAGATGCCCTAAGGAAATTAGAATGCAGCCTGCAGAATTTCGATAACCTGCTGTTTGCCGATTTTAACCGGTGTGTCAGCCAGTAAACGATAGTTCATGACATCGTCAGCAACCGCTTCGAAGATGTCTTCTGTGATCTTTTCGGAGCACTGTCTCTTAGCAGGATCCAGTTCGGATAATCTCATCGGAACGCCCAGATCTTCTGCCAGTTCGAATACCGCGTCAACTGCAGCGAAAGCAGCTTCTCTCAGATCCATGCCTTCTACGTTCTTGCCCAGAGCGATCGCGATTTCCTTGAACTTCGGCATGTTGCCTACAACTGTCTTTTCCATGCAGTAAGGCAGTAACAGGGAGTTAGCCGGACCATGCGGGATGTGCACGAAAGCACCCAGAGTCTGGGAAATGCCGTGAACAACGCCCAGGCCGCCGTTCATGAATGCAACGCCAGCGATGGTAGCAGCAACAGCCATGTTGCTTCTGGCTTCCATATCGAAGTTGCCAGCGCCTGTAGCTCTTCTGATGTTTGCGCCGATCATTCTGATCGCCTGCAGACCCATAGCGTCGGAGATCGGGTTGGATCTGTTGGAGATGAAGGATTCGATCGCGTGTGTCAGAGCGTCCATACCGGTTGTAGCGGTGATGAACGGAGGACAACCCATCTGTACCATCGGGTCGATGAACGCATACTTCGGAATCAGGTATTCATGAGTTACGGAAACCTTTGTCTTTTCCTGCTCATTGCTGATTACGGAAGCAGCTGTCATTTCGGAACCGGTACCGGCTGTGGTCGGGATACATACTAACGGCATGATCGGGTTGGTAACGGTCTTTGTGCCGCCGAAGAGGTAATCTCTTACGGAACCTTCGTTGGTCTGCAGCATGCAGATCGCCTTCGCTGTGTCGATCGGGGAACCACCGCCTACTGCTAATACAACGTCTGCGCCGCTCTTCTTCAGGATTTCTGCTGTGGAGTCAACGATTTCGATGGTCGGATCCGGAATCAGTTCGTCGAATACTTCGTATTCGAAGTTGTCAGCCTTCAGACCTTCTTCGATCATTGCGCAGATACCGGCAGCAACGATACCTTTATCGGTAGCGATGAATGCTTTGTGATAACCCATGCCTCTCAGGATGGAGCCGATTTCCTTAACGATACCTTCGCCAAATTTAACTTTAGCCGGCATCTTGAATTCAAAACTTCTCATGATAATCAATCCCTTTCTGAATCAATTTTGTCATTTAGTGACACAGCCTGTACACCAGGTGCACAGGCTGAGCACTATCATTAAATGATATTATTCTGTTTTTGTGTTGTGCAGATCACAAACGATGATTTATCACTGATTATGCTTTGTAAGCAGCAACAGCCTTTTCGAACTTCGCCAGGATCATGTCTAATTCATCCTTGGTTACGCTCAGCGGTGTGATGAATCTGAAACCATTGTGGTTTACGCCGCAGCCTGTTGTCAGAACGTGTTCTTCCTTCAGCAGGTACTGCTGTACAGCGTGCAGAGCTTCTGCATCCGGTTCGAATGTGCCGGGCTTGCAGAATTCAACAGCGGTCATCAGACCAACGCCTCTGACGTCAGCCAGAACCGGGTACTTCTTCTGCATTTCTCTCAGTTTTTTCTGGAGATATTCACCCATCTTAGCAGCGTTTTCAACAACGTTTGTTTCTTCCATCAGGTCGAGAACAGCGTTACCAGCAGCTGCGCAAACCGGGTTGCCGCCGAATGTGGTGCCGTGTGTACCAACATTCCACTTGTTCATCAGTGTCGGTGTGGACAGTACTGCGGACATCGGGAGACCACCGCCGATCGCTTTACCTAATGTCATAACATCAGGAACTACGTCGAAGTGTTCGGAAGCCCACATCTTACCTGTTCTGCCGTAACCGGACTGGATTTCGTCGAAGATCAGCAGGATGCCATTGTCGTCACAGATTTTCCGTACGCCCTGGATGAACTTCTTGTGAGGTACTACGTATCCGCCTTCACCCTGAACAGGTTCCATGATGATAGCAGCAACTTCGTTAGCCGGAGCTAAGAACTTCAGTGTGTTTTCCAGCATCCATAAGCAGTAGTCAGCTCTGCCTTCCAGATCTTCGTTAGCGATTTCTTTCGGGCACAGGATTCTCTGCGGATAGGGGCTGAAGTATACGCCGCCCATTAACGGTTCGTATCTTTCTCTGTAGTGAGAGTTGGAACCTGTAACGGTTGTTGTACCGATGGTTCTGCCGTGGAAGGAACCGGTCATAGCGATTACCAGCGGTCTGCCTGTTGCGCAGCGAGCCAGCTTGATAGCGGAATCATTCGCTTCAGCACCACCATTGGTGAAGAAAATGCTTGTCAGCTTCTTGTCGCCTGTGCCAGGAGCCTTTTCAGCCAGTCTCTTAGCCAGTGTCAGTGTGGAAGGATAGTTAGCCAGGTTGAAGGAACCGTGAATAATGTTCGCAGCCTGATCCTGGATAGCTTTAACAACCTTTTCCGGTGTGTGACCGAATACGTTTACAGCTATACCCTGTACGATATCGAGGTATTCGTCACCATTTACGTCTGTCATGTAGAGGCCATGAGCCTTTTCGATTACCAGATCGGTATTCTTAGCGAGTACCGGAGATAAATACTGTTTGTAATCTGCAAATTTCATTACCATAATTGCATCTCCTCCTTATGAGAATTGATTAAGATATTGTTTTTTTATCTAAAGGGGGCGGGGTCCGCCCCCTCTGATAACGATTAGTAAGTAACCTTGGAGCTTGTCTTCCACAGACCCATTCTTTCAGCTTCTCTTACGAGATCATCCTGGAATGCAGGATCAGCGATGGAGATGAGCAGTTCAGCTCTTTCCCACATGGATCTGCCCTTCAGGTTAACTGCACCGTTTTCTGTAACGATCCAGTGCGGGCCTGTTCTCGGAACGGTGATGGTAGCACCTTCCATGATTCTCGGTACGATCAGGGATTCCTTTGTGCCGTCCTTCTTTGTTAATGTGGAAGGTGTGCACAGGAAGGACTGACCGCCGTTGGATTTGTAAGCACCCAGTACGAAGTCAACCTGGCCGCCGTTACCACCGATGTGCTGCCACTTAGCAGATTCGGAGTTAACCTGACCCTGGATGTCAACCTGCAGGATGGAGTTAACGGATACGAAGTTATCCTGAGAACCGATAACGCCGATGTCGTTTACGTAGTCAACCGGCATATCCTGTACGATCGGGTTGTCATCTAAGAAGTCATACAGATCCTGAGAGCCCTGGCAGAATGTGTGAACCATCATACCCTTGTTCAGGTTCTTCTTCTTACCGGTTACGCAGCCCAGTTCATACATCTTCAGGTAAGCATCTACGAACATTTCGGAGTGAACACCCAGGTCCTGAACACCGGCGTTCGCCAGTTCAGTACCGATGTAGTTCGGCAGTCCGCCTACGCCCAGCTGCATGGTGGAGCCGTCTCTAACCTTTTCGATTACGTGAGAAGCGATCTTCTTATCGATTTCGTTAGCGTCCTTCGCCTTGATCTGCGGCATATCAACCGGATTCTGCTGTTCGATAACAGCATCAACTTCAGCGATATTCAGGGTTACGCCTGTGCCGTGAGCCTTCGGCTGTTTCGGGTTAACTTCTACGATAACGTGCTTTGCTCTCGGGATGATGCCCCAATATTCAGCAACCTGAGGCCCGATATTGAAGTTGCCCCATTTGTCCATCGGACCTACCTGCAGCATAGCTACATCGCAGGGTTCAATGGATTCGGACCAGTATTTCGGGTTTTCTCTGAACTGTACCGGGATGTACCAGCAGCAGCCCTGCTTGTTCATCTTTCTGTCCAGTGCGGAGAACTGTGTGGATAAATACTTGAAGTGTTCAGCTTTCGGGTCAGCTTCCAGGATTGCCGGCGGGAACGGGTAAGCCCAGATCGTTGTCATGATGATAACATCGTGCAGCTCTTCTGTTCTCTTTGCCAGAGCCTTATCCAGTTCTACAACCAGACCGTTGAACAGACCATAGTGAACTCTGTCGCCGGATTTAACAACTTTGACAGCTTCATCAGCGGTCTTTAACTTTTTCTTGTATTCTTCCTGTACGGTACTTAATTTATAAAAGTTGGCCATTTGTAATAATACCTCTTAATTAATTTTTTTATTGTGAATTAAAGTCTGTCTAAATTAGAATTCGAATACGATCGCAACGCCCATACCGGTACCAGCACAAGCAGAAGCGCAGCCCCAATGTACGTTGCCTCTTCTCTTAGCTTCGTAGATCAGTGTGGTGATCATTCTGGTACCTGTAGCACCTACCGGGTGACCCAGGGAGATACCGGAACCGTTTACGTTTACGATGTCTCTGCTTAAACCTAATTCTTTGATACAAGCATAAGCCTGAGCTGCGAATGCTTCGTTTAATTCAACCAGGTCGAGGTCTTTAACTTCGATGCCAGCTCTCTTACAAGCTTCCGGAATAGCGAACAGAGGCCCAATGCCCATGTAATCCGGATCAACGCCAGCTACGAATACGCCTGCAACTCTGCACAGGATCGGAGCGCCAACTTCTTTCGCTTTTTCTTCGCTCATCAGGATAACGCCGGAAGAAGCATCGTTCATGCCGGAAGCGTTACCAGCTGTTACTGTACCGCCATCCTTGAAGGAAGCTCTTAATTTAGCTAAACCTTCCGGAGTTGTGTTCGGCTTCGGATATTCGTCTGTATCTACGCAGATCGGATCGCCTTTTCTCTGCTTAACGTAAATCGGAACGATTTCGTCTTTGAATTTACCTTCTTTAATAGCAGCTGTAGCTCTCATCTGAGAATTGTAAGCCAGGTCGTCCTGCATTTCTCTGGTGATGCCATATCTTTCGGATACGTTTTCAGCTGTCATACCCATGGAGCAGCCAACGCCAGCAGCGGAGAGGGAGTCCCACATGGAGTCTCTTAATTCGGAGTGACCGAACTTCTTACCGGCTCTCATGTCAAATGTCATGAACGGAGCAGCTGTCATGGATTCTGTACCACCTGCTAATACGCAGTCAGCTTCACCAGACTTGATCTGGTAATAACCGAACTGTACGGAAGACAGGGAAGATGTGCAGTTTCTGTGGATGGTGATCCCAGGAGCTGTTGTTACCGGGCAACCAGCTTTTACTGCGCAAACACGACCGATGTTGTTTTCTTTGTATGTTCTCTGATAGTTTTCACCCCAGATAACTTCTTCGATCATGCCTTCGATTCCGTCAACGCCGGATCTTTCGAACAGAGCCTTCATTACCGGAACTGTCAGGTCTACGGGTAATACGGTTTTGAACTGACCATTGATGGTACCAATAGCTGTTCTAGCTGCAGCTACTACTACTACATTTCGCATAATATTTTTTCCTCCTAAGAAATTTTTTTGTATTACAGCCCTCCGGGAGGTTCTCCCGGAGAGCATATAATCACTATTTACCGATATAGTTCGGTTTTCTCTTGTCAACAAAGGCTCTCATGCCTTCCTTCTGGTCTTCCGTCGCAAAGAGTCCGGACCAGATGTCCGCTTCTCTGTCGATGGCGCCCGGGTTGGCTTTGCCGTTGTTGATGGCCTTTTTCGCAGCCTTCAGAGCCAGTTTCGGTCTGCTGGCCAGTTTTTCCGCCAGTTTCATTGCTTCGTCGAACAATTCTTCCTTTGGAACCACTTTGGTCACCAGGCCGATCCGCAGCGCTTCGTCTGCTTTGACCTGACCGCCCAGAAGGATCATTTCCTTCGCTTTCGCTTCGCCGATCAGTCTGGGAAGTCTGAAGGTACCGCCTGCACCCGGCATGATGCCCAGTGTGATCTCAGGCAGACCGACTTTTGCATCTTCGGAAGCGATCCGGAAGTCGCAGGTCAGTGCTAATTCCAGGCCGCCGCCCAGTGCATAACCGCAGATAGCTGCGATCGTGGGGATGCTGAGGTTTTCCAGTTTGTTGAAGGTCTCGGAGAAGAGGAATTTGCTGGCCTCTTCCGGTCCCAGTTCAACCATGGCAACGATATCAGCACCTGCAGCGAAATTGCCGTCGCTGGTTAAGATCAGAGCGCGAACTTCTTCGTCTGCCTTGATTTCTTCCAGCTTTTCATCGATCAGATCCACTACTTCTCTGCTCAGAGCATTGAACGCTTTTGGTCTGTTGATTTTTAATACGCCAACGACGCCGACTTTTTCATATAAAACAAGATCTTCCATCGCGTGAAACTCCTCTTATTTAGCAGGATATTCGTACCAGCCTTTTCCTGTCTTTCTGCCGTATTCGCCTCTTGCATAGTGTTCTACCAGGCCCGGGGACGGTTTGTCAGCCAGGTCGCCGGTCAGTCTGTACTTCTGCATGAGTACATCGTATTCGAGGTCGATACCGGTCATGTCAAGCAGTTCCAGCGGTCCCATGCTATGGCCGAGTGCATTCTTTACAGCGTTGTCGATGTCTTCTACAGATGCGATGCCCTGATCGTAAATGTAGCAAGCTTCCTTGGTCATTGCGGAGAAGATTCTGTTAACGATGAAGCCGTAAACTTCCTTGTTAACTACAGACGGAACCTTCTTGATGGACTTAACGAAGTCTACCATGATGTCAATGATTTCCGGGTTTACGTGAGGCCCTTTAACAACTTCGACGCACTTCATGATGAGTGCAGGGTTGAAGAAGTGCAGGTTGCAAACATTTTCCGGGTGCTTTACAGCGTCGCAGAATAAGGAAGCAACGATGTAGGAGCTGTTGGAAGCGTAGATGCAGTGGTCAGGTGTGATAGCGTCTACCTGAGCCAGAACCTTTTTCTTTGTGTCGATAACGTCTGCTACAGCCTCGATTACCAGGTCAACGCCTGTGCAAGCCTGTGTCATGTCTGCTGTGAATGTCAGTCTGCCCTGAATTTCGTCAGCTTCTTCCTGAGTCATCTTGCCTTTTGCAACTCTCTTTGCAAACCAGTCATCAGAGAAAGCCTGAGCTTTGTCTACTGTTGTCTGTCTTCTGGAGTAGCCGTGAACTTCATAACCGCAGATTGCACACTGCATTGCGATCTGATTGCCCATGGTACCGAGTCCGACCATAGCGATTTTTTTGATTTCCATTGTAATCATCGTCCTTTCTGTATTTTATTTTTTATTAAACGATTCAAGGGCGAACAGTGCCGCGCCTAAAGCTCCCGCCGCCTGTGGATTCGGGCAGACGGTTATATCGTATCCAATGTGTTCCTCCAGGCAGCGGACCACGCTTTCGTTCTGCGCAACGCCCCCCGTCATTACAACGATTGGAGTGATACCGATTCTTCTTGCCAGACCGGCGACGCGGGACGTAATGGAGTTGTCCGCGCCTCTGGCAACGTCCTCTTTGGCGATTCCCTGCGCCAGCTGGGAAATGACCTCGGATTCGGCGAATACCGTACATGTATTACTGATCTCGATCTCTTCGGTCGATCTCATGGAAAGATCCGACAGCTCGTCCAATTCTACATTCAGGATACGCGCCATAACTTCCAAGAATCTTCCCGTCCCTGCAGCGCACTTTTCATTCATTACAAAGTTTTCCACGTTGCCTTTGTCGTTCAGCTTGATTACTTTTGCATCCTGACCGCCGATATCGATGATGGTGTGTGCGCCGGGTATCAGATGTGCAACTCCTTTGCCGTGACAAGTGATCTCTGTAATCTGCTTATCTGCCTGGGTATAGGTAATTCTACCGTATCCGGTGGCTACCGTGTAACTGATCTGATCCTGTGTGATGCCGACTTCTTCCAGTGCTTCGCCGATCACCACCGCCGGACCGTTGGTTCCGGTGCCGATGTTTTTTACCTTGATTGCCAAAACAGTCTGGTTTTCGTCAATGATTACCGCTTTTGACGAAGAGGAGCCGATGTCTATTCCTAAAAAATACATTTACCTGTTTCCTTTTCCTCAGAGATTATTATGCAAGAGTCTCGGCGAATGCCTGGATTCTTGTCTTGTACTGTTCTACGGAATCCATCTTCTGTTCGATTTCCATGTACAGATTCGGGATCCCTGCGTCGTCCAGCGCGTCTCTGACGAATACATAGTCGTATTCTTCCGGATCGCAGAACTTCATCGCGCAAACAACAACGCCGTCCGCGCCATATTCCTTCACCATCTTAACGAGGTCGGAACCGTGGTTCTTTTCTTCGTCCAGGAGGAGAGGATCTGCATAAGCATCGGAGATTCTCCATGCCATTCTGTCATATACTGTGCCGCCTGTTCTGCTTTCGGTTCTGAACATTCTGGATTCCTGAGCCAGATCGTCGCCGACGATGCATACGTTGTTGTCTTTGAATGCATCCAGCAGAGCCAGAGGTTCAACCATGATGCCTTCTACCATGACCTTCACGCCCTTGAAGTCTTCTGCCGGAGCAGCTTCGATGGCAGCGTTCAGAGCTTCCAGTTTTTCCGCATAGACCTTCTTGTCCATGAACTGAGCAGCTTTGATGATCAGGTGTCTGGTGGTAGCATTCAGTGTAGCCGGCATTTTGCCTACCAGCTTCACGAATTTTCTGCTGGCAGCTCTGTATGCTTCATATACTTCCCATGCAGCTTCCAGGTCCGCTTCGGTGATCTTCTTGCCGGAGATGGCTTCCAGTTCCGCCTGGACCTTTTCGAATTCTGCGATCATGTAGGTATGAGCAGCTTCGATCTTTCTGTTCTGGGGATAGTACATGTAGATCTGCGGCATTTCTTTTTCTTCTACGCTCCAGTCTTCCGCGATGCACTTCAGGGTGTCGCAGTAAGCAGCCATGATCACGCCGTCCAGGAGTTTGTAGGTGCCTCTCATCAGGTATTCGAAGTTCGCCTTGATGAGGGAGCAGCAGAAGCTCTGTAAATATTTTGTCGCGTTATTGATATCGGTCTGACCGCCCCACATGCCGACCGGCAGCATGCCTGCAGCATAGACGATCTCTTCCGGAAGCTGATACGGGAACATGCCGATCAGTTTCTTACCTGTTTCACTCTTTAATTTTGCAGCTGATTTGCCGGGATGTAATGCAACCTCTTCAAATTCAGCGATCAATGCTTTGATATCAGCAGCCATTAGCCCTTTCTCCTTTCTTCTTTCTTGTTTTCCATGGTTTCTAAGAACGCCTGGATTCTGGTGTTGTACTGTTCCGTAGAGAATGCTCTCGGGTCAGTCTGGTCACCATCGAAGAGAACGGTGGCAACGCCGCATTTTTCTTCGATCTGTCTCTGCTGTTCGAACTGTCTGAAGTCTAACAGTTTGCAGCTTCTGTTGGAGTGGAATACGATTCCGTCCAGATCAAAGTCATTGACGATACCGGTGATTCTGTCGATACCATTCTGGATGTTGCTGTTGCAGTAAATGGAGCTGTAAGCCTTGGCCATGCCTTCTACATCGCCGTTTTCGTACAGGATCGTCCAGGAATCCGGATATGTGGATGTGACCATGTTGATCCCGTTGTTCTTCAGGCCTTTATATGTAGGTCCGAGATACGGCCAGCATGCGATGCCATCCCACATTACTCTGTACTTTTCTTCTTCGCCCGGCTTCCACGGTCCGAGACCGGCAGCAGCCTTTTCTTCCAGTTCTTCTTTCCATCTCTTGAAGAGTTCATAACCAGCCTGGGTACCTCTGTTGGTAACGATACCGGCCATGTAGTTGAAGAGGTCAAAGCCGCTCAGCGGAGACGGTTTTGCTCTGGCTACTAATGTAGCGTCCTTCCACATCTGGGAAGTCTTATTGGACTGTTCCATAACAGCGCTGAATTTGTCATAGTCAAACTTCTTGCCTGTGATGTTTTCCAGCTTTTTGATCGCTGTTTCGATCTGGCCCTTCATGTACTTCGCAGCGTGGGGCTGTACATCGTAGGTGTGATTGAACGGCAGGTCAAAGATGATGAGCGGAATGTTCAGTTCTTTTGCCAGGTTTTCATACCATTTCAGTACGGTGTGGCAGATGTTGCTGCAGCTGTAAATGAAATCCGGCATCGGAATGTTTTCAGCTTCCGCATACTTTAACTGAGCATAACCGAAATTTACACGTGCATAGGAGCACAGGTCGATGGAATAGCCTCTGCCTTCAGAGTTATCGATAAACTTCTGTGCTTCTTTTCTGGCGCCGATAGCAGCCGCGTGGTTTTCCGGATATACTACGCTGATATCCATTGTGGTTAATAATTCCTGTGGAGCGATCGATGTAGCCCAAGCAACGAGTTCGCCGTTTTCCTTTGCTTCCATCGCACTCTTGTAGTGGTTCGCCATCAGATCATTCAGCATCTGTTTTGACGAAAGCTTTTCTTTCTGTTCCAAAGATAGTACCCTCCTTCATTGTAACGTTCGAACATATACACAAAAGCATAACTAAACACCGTCAAAGGGATGCGCTTTTGATAAAACCTTTAAGTATATATGCATCTTTTCGCCGGCTTTCATTATCTTCTGG
>Ga0256869_1001998_pt1 | contig 10418 bp, 5 predicted proteins | sample RumenRJG_05RNA_FD_186096 | JGI IMG/M metagenome (GOLD analysis project Ga0256869, IMG submission 186096) | Metatranscriptome of bovine rumen microbial communities from Lethbridge, Alberta, Canada - Rumen RJG_05 (Metagenome Metatranscriptome) | ecosystem: Host-associated > Mammals > Digestive... | reverse complement strand
TAAATGCATCAAATAATGAAGCAGAATTATTTCATACTATTATATTTTTTGCTAGTCCTGGTTACTCTTGGCGCAAGTGCTCAAGTGATGAATCGCCCTGTCGGGCAGTATCCTGGCAATCCGAGCGAGTACTACGGACCAACACTGGAGAAGGGCTATGGCAATAACGATCTTGCATTATACCACACGGTATATCAGTCATCGTCATGGGATTTCAACTTGACTTCACAATTGTTGACCGATGGTATCATAGACGATCAAATGCCTGCATGGCTCAACGTGACGACACCCGAGGGACCGCTGCCCCCACACAAGCGCGAAGCCTGCATCGACGGCAACGAGTGGACATGCAACATCCTGATGGGAGGCGACACTTGGCTACAATATGACTGGGAGAACATGACCATCGACATCGACGAGGTGGAGATGGTGTGCAGTATGGCCTATCGTGAAAACGCTTCACAAGGTTTCAAGATCAGGCTACTCACTTCTAAAGACGGGAAAAAATGGAAAGTGGCCGATGTATGGAAAGGCGACTCATTGCCTGGTGAGCCTTCACGCCGTCGCGTGCACAGCGACCCCAACAAGAACAGCGGCGACGACCTCTTGCCCACTCGCAACATCGACCACACCTTCAAACTGAACGGCAAACCATTCTCCCACATGAAATTGGAGATGGTGACACCCGCGGCCGCTCACTGGACCATCACCGAACTCAAGATGCGCAAGGACGGCAATCGCGCTAAGGGGCTCCTGCCTTCGGACCACTTTGTTAGCGCATGGCGCAGCATGGGGATTGAAAATGAATGGGTATCCGTGGACCTTGGCAATCAAGCCACCATTAACGGTATTGGCTTGGCGTGGATCAACAAACCATATAGCGGCAATATCCAGGTCAGCGATGACAACATCAACTGGAAAACGATCGCAATACTATCCAATAACAAAGATGAACTTATCAAGTTGGATGATGTGACGGGACGGTATGTGCGCATCAACATGATTGAGCCCAATCACAACAGGCAACCGTTCTGCCTCAAGGAGGTTATCATCGCGGGCAAGGGTGGCACGAAGGCTATTCCACATGAGGCAGGAGGCTGGGAAGGCAACAAGTGGTTGCTCAATGGCGGTGACTGGCGCTTGCAACGCGCATCACATGCTGGCCCGATGAATGGTCCTCAATATATTACCCACAATGGTTTTTATGAGGAAGGATTGCCTGCAACCGTGCCTGCAACAGTGCTATCGAGTTTTGTCAATGCCGGGGCACTGCCCGACATGAACCATGACGACAACCTGATGCTGGCTTCGGAATCGTTCTTTAACGGGGATTTCATCTATAAACGCTCCTTTGACCTGCCCCAGGAGATGCAGGGCAAGCGCGTGTTCCTCAACTTTGACGGCATCAACTGGAAAGCAGAGGTAACGCTTAATGGCACCAACCTGGGACGCATCGAGGGAGCATTCAAACGCGGCAAATTTGACATCACGCCCTTCCTCAAGAAATTTGACAACGAACTGGAGGTGCTCATTATCGCCAATGCCAATCCCGGAGGCGTGAAGGTCAAGACCGAAAAGAATACCGACTACAACGGCGGCATCCTTGGCGCCGATAATCCCACATTCCACGCCACCATTGGCTGGGACTGGATTTCGACCATCCGTGGGCGCGACATCGGCATTTGGGACGATGTTTATCTAACTGCATCAAGCGACGTCACATTGAGTGACCCAGTAGTAACGACCACACTAGCCGCCCTCGATACCCTAGCCAACATGACACCTGCCGTCATGCTCACCAATCATGCGCAGCAGGCCGTGACAGGCACCCTGCATGGCCACATCGGAGAGATTTGCTTTGAAAAGCAAGTCACGCTCGCTGCTGGAGAGACCATCGAGGAATCATTTAATCCTAGCGAATTCCAGCAATTGAAGGATCAAAGGATGCACTTGTGGTGGCCCAACGGATATGGAGAGCCCTATTTGTACGATGCAGGCTTTGAGTTCATCATCAATGGGCAGCAGAGCGATGCCATCAAGTACAAAGCAGGCATACGTGAGGTGAAGACTGTTGACAAGGACACTAAATTGAAGATATATATCAACAACCGCAGGCTGGTGCCTCTTGGAGGCAACTGGGCCTTTAGCGAGAACAACCTGAATTACCGTGGCCGGGAGTTTGATGCAGCCATACGTCACCACCAGCAGATGAATTACAACATGATTCGCAACTGGGTGGGGATGACAGGCGACAGGGAATTCTATGAGGCCTGCGACCGCTATGGTATCATGGTATGGCAAGACTTCTGGCTGGCTAATCCTGCCGACGGCCCCGACCCCGACGATGAGGCAATGTTTATGGACAATGCCCGCGACCTGGTGCTGAAAATCCGTAACCATCCGTGCATCGCCATCTATTGCGGGCGTAACGAGGGCTATCCCCCCAAAACACTCGACGATGGTCTGCGACAGACGGTTTCATCACTGCATCACGGATTGGATTACATCTCCAGTTCGGCCGATGATGGCGTGAGCGGCCATGGACCGTACAACGCATTGAGCCCTAAGGAGTACTTCGAGAAGCAGACAGGCAAGTTGCACACCGAACGCGGCATGCCCAATGTCATGACCTACGAGGGATTGAGCCGCACACTTGAGGCCGAGCACCTGTGGCCTCAAAACCTGTATTGGGGCCGCCACGACTACACGATGGAGGGTGCTCAGCGCGGTGCCTCGTTCAACCAACTGATCATCGATAACTTTGGTGAGCCAACATCGGCTCAAGAGTTTTGTGAATGGGCTCAGTGGATCAACTATGAGGGTTACCGGGCCATGTACGAGAGCGGGAGCCACGACCGCATGGGACTGCTCATCTGGATGAGCCATCCCTGCTGGCCCTCGATGGTGTGGCAGACCTATGACTACTACTTGGAGCCCACCGCTGCCTATTATGGGGTGAAACACGCCTGCGAACCCTTGCATGTGCAGTGGAATCCCGTGAGCAACCACGTTGAAATCGTCAACCGGTCGGCAGGACGCCAGCAGGGCATCGTCAAGGCTAGTGTTATTGACTTGAATGGGAACACCCTCTGGGAACAGGTCCAAGGCTATGTCATCGACGAAGACATGAGACTTGACATGATGCAGGTGGTAGTACCCAACGACATCGCTGGTGTCTATTTCCTGCGGCTGACCTTGACCGATAACAAGGGACAAGTGTGCTCGATGAATGATTATGTGAACGCCACCGATGGGGACGACCGCACCGCGCTTCATGACTTGCGACAAGCCCAGGTTAGCGCCACTGTCAATGGCAAGAATATCACATTACGTAATCATGGCAACTCACCCGCCGTGATGATGCGCCTTAATCTCAAGGGTGATGACGGAGAGCAGATTTTGCCCGTTATCTATAGTGATAATTATTTCCACCTGATGCCTGGCGAGACTCGAACCATCGGTATTGACTGGAAAGTCGAGGATGCCCGTGGTTGCCAGCCTGTCGTAGAAATCAGTGGCATGAATGTTACTAAAACGACTGTACAATTATGATTAATCGCACGATAGTCACTATCATCACATTGGCGCTTATCGCGCTTAGCGTTAACGCCAAGAACAAATATCCTTTTCAAGACGCCTCGCTGCCCATCGACCAGCGTGTAGAGGACTTGCTATCACGCATGACACTTGAAGAGAAGGCAGGACAACTCGTGTGCCTCATGGGCTGGAATTATTATCAGATTGACGGGAGGAAAGTGACTGTCAGCAATCAATTCCGCCACCAGGTCGATAGCATGCACGTGGGAATGTTTTGGGCTGTGTTCCGTGCCGACCCGTGGACACAGAAGACCCTTGACAATGGCCTGAATCCCGCTCTGGCGGCCGAAGCGGCCAATGCCATGCAACGCTATGCCATCGAGCATACAAGATTGGGCATTCCCATCTTCTTGGCCGAAGAAGCGCCACATGGCCACATGGCCATCGGAGCAACCGTGTTCCCCACTGGACTGGGCATGGCAGCGACATGGGACCCAGAGTTGATGCAACAGGCGGGAAGTGTTATTGGCAAGGAAATCAGGCTGCAAGGCGGACACATCAGTTACGGGCCCGTGCTGGATCTGGCGCGTGACCCCCGATGGTCACGAGTCGAGGAAACCATGGGAGAGGATCCCTACTTGAGCAGCGAGATGGGGGCCGCAATGGTTCGGGGCTTGGGTGGAGGAGACCTTAGTCTTCCCTACTCCACCATCACAACGTTGAAGCACTTTATCGCATACGGCACGACCGAGGGCGGCCAGAACGGAGCCTGCAGCATGGTAGGGCCGAGGGAATTGAAGCAAGTGTTTCTGACTCCCTTCAAACGCGCCATCGACGCGGGCGCATTATCGGTCATGACCGCCTACAATTCACTGGACGGCGTGCCCTGCACATCCAACCGCCAGTTGCTCTCCGATGTGCTGCGCGGGGAATGGAATTTTAAGCGCGGCATGGTCGTTAGCGACCTGTTCAGCATTGACGGACTCAAGGGGACGCACCACACGGCTGCAAATTGGCAAGATGCTGCTATTCAAGCACTACAGGCTGGCGTTGACGTCGATTTGGGCGGAAACTGTTTCACCGATCTCGTTGATGCCGTTAAAAACGGAAAAGTAAAGGAAGCAGCGCTCGACCAGGCCGTTGAGCGCGTGCTGCGGTTGAAATTCGAGATGGGACTGTTTGAGAATCCCTATGTCAATGCCAGAACCGCTCAACGAGAAGTACATGCCACGGCTGCTGTAACCGTGGCCCGTCAAGCAGCCCTAGAGTCCATCACCCTGCTCAAGAACGATGGCACACTGCCACTGAGCAAGGATAAGAAAGTGGCGGTCATTGGGCCCAATGCCGACAACGTCTATAACATGCTGGGCGATTACACCGCTCCGCAGCCCGATGGCAAGGTCGTTACCGTCTATCAGGGCATCAAAGCGATGCTTGGAGATGCGCGTTGCACCTATGTCAAGGGATGCGCCATCCGTGACACGACCGAAAGTGACATCCAAGCGGCAGTAGATGCAGCCACGAGTGCCGATGTGGTGATTGCCGTAGTGGGTGGATCATCGGCCAGGGATTTCAAGACCTCCTACGAGGACACCGGGGCCGCCAGTGCCGAGCAGCAAACTGTCAGCGACATGGAGTGCGGCGAGGGCTTCGACCGCGCCACGCTCGACCTGCTGGGCCGTCAGATGGAGTTGCTCGAGGCATTGAAGAAGACTGGAAAACCGCTTGTTGTCGTCTATATTGAGGGGCGTCCGTTAAACAAGAACTGGGCTGATGAGAACGCCAATGCCCTGCTCACCGCCTACTATCCCGGAGAGCAAGGTGGCAACGCGATTGCAGAGGTGCTCTTTGGCGACTACAATCCATCAGGACGATTGCCCATGTCTGTGCCTCGCCATGTGGGACAACTGCCCGTCTATTACAACAAGCCCGCACCAGCAGCCCATGACTATGTGGAAATGTCAGCCAAGCCACTCTACCCCTTCGGTTACGGCTTGAGTTACACCACGTTTGAGTACAGCGACCTCACCGTGACAGGGCTTGACGCGACATTCAAGGTGACCAACACCGGCAACCACAAGGGCGACGAAGTCGTGCAACTCTATCTGCATCAAGACTTATCAACAGTCGTGCAGCCTGAGAGGCAATTAAAAGCCTTTGAGCGCATCACCCTCGATCCAGGCGAAACCCGTGTGGTGACGCTACATCTTGACTATGACGACCTTGCCATCGTGGATGCCAATATGAAATGGACTGTGGAACCCGGCACTTACCATGTCCTAATTGGACCATCCAGCAAGGACATCCGCCTGATGGGACGGATCACCATCCCCGACTAAACAAGGGTAGCAGAACACTGATAGGTCTAAAAATTACATCAAAAGAACCGACCCTATTTTACCCAGGAAAGGGGATTATAGCAAGAGCGCCGTGACGTTGATGTCGCGGCGCTCTCGTATAATAGATAATGTGTCTCTGTCAGGCTGAGGGGATTACTCCTCGTCGAGCAAGATGTGCATCACCTCGATGGCACTCTTCATGACGTTGGTGCCAGGGCCGAAGATAGCGGCAACACCAGCCTTATAGAGGTAATCGTAGTCCTGCATGGGGATCACGCCACCAGCGGTGACGATAATGTCCTCACGACCCAACTTCTTGAGTTCCTCGATAACGGCGGGAACCAGGGTCTTGTGACCAGCGGCGAGTGACGAAACGCCAAGGACATTAACGTCGTTCTCGACGGCCTCACGGGCGCTCTCCTCAGGAGTCTGGAACAAGGGACCCATATCCACGTCAAAGCCGCAGTCGGCATAACCGGTAGCAACCACCTTGGCGCCACGGTCGTGTCCGTCCTGACCCATCTTGGCAATCATGATGCGCGGCTGACGGCCTTCCTTCTTGGCAAAGAGAGCGGTCAAGCGGCGAGCCTCCTCGAGGTCGGGATCTGATTTAGTTTCTGCTGAATACACGCCTGAAATAGTTTTAACAACTGCTTTGTAACGTCCAACGACTTCCTCGCATGCGTCTGAGATTTCACCCAGCGATGCGCGGTCCTTAGCAGCCTCGACAGCAAGTTCGAGCAAGTTGCCCTTACCGGTCTTGACACACTCGGTGATGGCAGCGAGGTCGGCCTTAACCTTAGCCTCGTCACGGTTAGCACGCAACTTCTTGAGACCCTCTACCTGCTCTTTGCGAACCTCGGTATTGTCAATCTCCAGAATGTCGATGGGATCCTCCTTCTCGAGGGCATACTTGTTGATGCCGACGATGGTCTGGCGGCCACTGTCGATGCGGGCCTGAGTGCGGGCAGCAGCCTCCTCGATACGCATCTTGGGCACGCCGGTCTCGATAGCCTTGGCCATACCGCCCAACTTCTCGATTTCCTCGATATGAGCCCATGCCTTCTGCACGAGTTCGTTGGTCAGAGCCTCTACATAGTAGGAACCTGCCCAAGGATCGATGACCTTGGTGATGTAGGTTTCCTGCTGGATGTAGATCTGGGTGTTACGGGCGATACGAGCCGAAAAGTCGGTAGGCAGTGCGATAGCCTCGTCGAGGGCGTTGGTGTGCAACGACTGGGTATGACCCAGGGCGGCAGCCATAGCCTCGATACAAGTGCGGCCCACGTTGTTGAAGGGATCCTGGGCGGTCAGTGACCAACCAGAGGTCTGGCTGTGGGTACGCAGCGACATCGACTTGGGATTCTCGGCACCGAAACTCTTCACGATCTTGGCCCACAACAGACGACCTGCACGCATCTTGGCGATCTCGGTGAAGAAGTTCATCGAGATGCCCCAGAAGAATGACAGACGGGGAGCAAAGGCGTCAACCGACAGACCAGCATTCACACCAGTGCGGATGTAGTCCATACCATCGGCCAGCGTGTAAGCCAACTCGATGTCGGCGGTAGCGCCTGCTTCCTGCATGTGGTAACCCGAAATCGAGATCGAGTTGAACTTGGGCATATACTTAGAGGTGTACTCAAAGATGCTGGCGATGATCTGCATCGAGAACTTGGGAGGATAAATGTAGGTGTTGCGCACCATAAACTCCTTCAAGATATCGTTCTGGATAGTTCCCTGCATCTCCTCGAGTTTTGCGCCCTGCTCCAGACCTGAAACGATGTAGAACGCCATGATGGGCAGCACGGCACCGTTCATGGTCATGGACACTGACATCTTGTTCAAGGGGATACCGTCGAACAGGACCTTCATGTCCTCTACCGAGCAGATCGATACACCTGCCTTGCCGACGTCACCGACCACGCGGGGGTTGTCAGCATTGTAGCCACGGTGGGTGGGAAGGTCAAATGCTACTGACAGACCCTTCTGGCCCGAAGCCAGGTTGCGGCGATAGAAGGCGTTGGACTCGGCTGCGGTCGAGAAACCAGCGTACTGACGGACGGTCCACGGACGGAACGGATACATCAGCGAATAGGGGCCACCCAGGAAGGGAGGAATACCGGCAACAAACTCCAGGTGCTCCAGACCCTCGATGTCCTCGTGAGTATAAATGGGCTTAATGTCGATCAGTTCGGCATTCTTCCACACCTCGCCCTTGGGAAGGGGATTGTGCTTTACATTAAAAGCATCGTTTGCAATATCTATATTCTTAAAATTCGGTCTCATAGTCGTCTCGTCATTTTAACAGTTTAGCGTTGAAGGCTTTTAATGTTGCAAGCACGTTGGTGCGCACGTTGATGAAGTGCTCAATACCCAGGGCCTTGAATTCGTCGGTCTCGGGACCAGCCAGAACGAGTTCGGCACGGCCACCAAGTTCCTTAACAGCCTCGGGGATCAGAGCGGCATACTCGTCGTCACTGGAGCAGAGCACGACAACGTCGGCCTTCTTCTCCATAGCGGCGTCCATACCCTCCTTGACGGTCTTGAAACCGTTGTTGTCGATGAGTTCGTAACCAGCGCAGGCAAAGAAGTTGTCGCTGAACTGGGCACGGGCCAGACGCATAGCCAGGTTGCCAATGGTGAGCATAAACACCTTGGGAGTGTTGGCGGCATGCTCGGTCTGGAGACGAATCTCCTCGAACTGCTCGGCCAGACGCTTGGTGTTCAACTTCACGGCACCCTCAGCCTCCTCGACGTTGCAGCCGCAGTGGCAGCAGCAAGCCTCGCGGGCATCGGCCTTGTCGGCAGCCTTCTCGGTGAAGTTGGGGAACTGGTTGGTACCCAGCAACTGCTCACGGCGCTTGGCCACCTTGTCAAAGCGTGCATTGGCACTGGCGTTGACGGCGTTGATGATGTCACCACTCTCAAGAGCAGCCTTGAAGCCGCCCTTGTCCTCAACCTCGAGGAAGAGTTTCCAACCCTGCTCGGCCAGATTCTTGGTCAGCATCTCCACATAGTAGGAACCACCGGCGGGGTCAACGACCTTGTCGAGGTGGCTCTCTTCCTTGAGCAGGATCTGCTGGTTGCGGGCGATGCGCTCGCTGAAGTCGTCGCTCTTCTTATAGGGAGCGTCAAACGGGGTAACAACCAGTGAATCAACACCTGCCAGGACGGCACTCATGGCCTCGGTCTGGCTGCGGAGCAGGTTCACATAACTGTCATAGATGGTCTGGTTGAAACGGGTGGTCTCGGCATTGACATTCATCATGCACGAGTAGTCGTTTGCGGGCTTAAACTCCTTAACGATCATGGCCCACAGTTCGCGAGCAGCGCGGAACTTGGCAATCTCCATGAAGTAAACGGTCGAAACGCCCATGTTGAACTTGATGCGGTTAGCCACCTCGTCGGCGGTAAAGCCTGCCTCGGTCATCATGGCCATCCACTCAGCACCCCAAGCCAGGGCATAACCCAACTCTTGGTAGATGTAAGCACCGGCGTTGTTCAGGGCCAGCGAGTCAACGCTGAGCACGCGCAGGTGAGCGACGGGCTTAACGGTGTTCATCAGGTCGGTAGCCATCTTGACGATGTCACCGGGGAAGGGCTCGCCGTGCTTGAACATGCGCTTGAACGGGTTGAAGGCGATTGAGCCAACAAAGGTGTCCTCGCAGCCAGCCTCCTTACACAGGGCTACTAACTGCTCGGCATAACCCAGAGCGCACTTGGGGCAGCACTGGATGTTAATTTCACAAGCGGGAAGGACGATGCCACCCAGCAGGGCCTTGAGGTCCACGTCACCACCATGGAAGCGGAAACCGATCGAGTTGATACCCTTGTCGAGCACCTCGAGGGCCTTGGCGTTGGCAGCCTTTACATCTTCGCTGTTGACGTCGATGTTCTGGCGCACCTTCCAGTCGTTGTTGTAGCGGGTTCCGCGGACATAGGGGAACTCACCGGGGAGTGATTTGGTCTGCTTGAGGTCGGCAATGTCAACGCTGCGATACAGCGGCTGGGCATTGAAACCCTCGTTTGTCCGCCAAACCATTTTCTTCTCAAAGTCGGCCCCTTTCAGGTCAACTTCGGCCTTGGCACGCCACTCCTCGGGAGTGACAGGCGCGAATTGGTCGAACAATTTCTTTTTTGTTTCTGCCATAAAAAATTGAAAAATTATATAGTAACCTTAAAATTTTAAGTATCTGTTTTGTCAATCTTGAAGTCGTCGATTGGCAGATTGAGCACGCAACTGCCTGGCGGCGCTCCATAACAGTCGGCAAAGGTACTATTATTTGCCGAATAAATATCAATTTTCAGCATTAATCATTATTAAAAAAGAAAAAAAACAATACCTGTGACGGAGTTTAGCGGAAACAAAAAAAACTGAAGACCACAAAAAAAAACAGGGAACAATATAGCAGTTGACCCTGAAAAGTTTTTAATGCTCATTTCGCTAATGAAGCGAATTTCACGTAAATAATTAAATATTTCGCATCAGATCAGTCATAACTTGTGTAATTCGCATTAGCCCCGTAGGGTCTGGCGGGG
>Ga0256869_1001997_pt1 | contig 10419 bp, 1 predicted proteins | sample RumenRJG_05RNA_FD_186096 | JGI IMG/M metagenome (GOLD analysis project Ga0256869, IMG submission 186096) | Metatranscriptome of bovine rumen microbial communities from Lethbridge, Alberta, Canada - Rumen RJG_05 (Metagenome Metatranscriptome) | ecosystem: Host-associated > Mammals > Digestive... | reverse complement strand
TGGTATTTTGTATTAGTTAGCATTCATTCTTCTGCGAGTTACCAGAAGGATGCCAGCACCGAGAACAAGGATTGCACCGATGATGTAGAAGATCGTAGTACCGATACCACCAGTGCTCGGAAGTTCTGCGCCCTGCTTATTCTCGATGTCAGCATCAAGTTCTCCAGTAGGTGTTGCATCACTTCCTGTTCCAGTCATAACAGGAGTCATTGTAAATTCAGCGCCATCTGTTCCAGTCAGCGATGTGAGCTTCGGATTATCTGCTTCAAGTTCATGAGTAGCAGAAATTGTAAAGATCTGATCAGCAAGAGTGTTATAACCTGTAGGAGTTGTTGACTCTACAAGTTTGTAAACGCCAGCATCGATACCAGAGAATGTGAACTTTGCGTTTTCAGCTGTTTTTTCTCCCTTAGTATAATCAGCTGTTGCCTTAGAAGGTTTGTTAGTTCCATCACCCAGAGTAGTTACATCAGTCCAAGTACCTTTCTTACTATTGTAAGTGTCTGTACCATTTTCGTTTTCGATAAACTTATAAAGTGTGAAATCAGCACCGGTCAAAGGATTTTTCGCTTCATCTATCTTGTTAAATACAGTTTTATATGTGAATACAATATTTGTATCCCACGGTGTATCGTTTGTATCAGGTGTTCCGCCTGCTGCCTGATTCGGATTTGAACTGAAATCAACTTTGTATTTGTTCGGGTTACCTGCAGAACCGATAACGGCGGCGTTATTAAGTGTAGCAGTATACTTGATAGTGATAACATCGCCAGCAACAAGTGCTTTCTGTGCATCCGTAGCTGTAGAAGCCTTCAGATCAGCAATAGTATACTTGTAAACTTTACCTGCAGAAGGTGTCATATAAGCAGAGGTTGCAGTCGCGTCAACTGCGAAAGCACTACCAATATCCGTACCAGTTTTGTCAGCTGCACCATAATAGATTTTTGCGTCACCATTGTAGGTAAGGCCAGCAGACATGTCATCGCTGAAGGCTACATAGTACTGCTTATAGTTTGCATAATCTGCCGGCAGAGTCATCGTCAGCGTGTAAGGAATGCTATCACCAATATCGTAGTCAGCAGAATCTTTCAGTTTCGAATAATCCGTGCTGTCAGAGTCATTCTGATCATCGACATGCTTTTTGGACTCTACTGTACCCTTCTTCGGGGTAATTGTGATGTCGTTAAATACAGCAACAATGTTCAGAGATTTTGCATCACCATCTGCAAGAGATGCTGTTGTGTCAACAAGCAGATAGTAGCCGGGAACAACATCAAGAGTGTTGTCCTTGTTAACAGTTCCTACGCCGGCTGCATTCTCTTTCAACACAGCTCCAGCAATTGCATTGATCTGTTGATTCGATAACCCGGTTGCTGTAATCGCGGTAATAAAATCATTTACAGTTGCATAGGTTGTTGTTGCAGCCGCATCGGAACCCCATGCTGGATTACCAAGTTTACTTTCACCGGCAATCAGCGTACCAGTTAAAATCTGGTAAACTGTATAAGTATGTGTATCAGTTGTTGCTACAGAAATAGTGTACTTTCCATTTGCGTCCGCTGCGTTGCCATCTGCAATCGTCTGACTTGTCGGAACTGTTGATGTTGCAACAGGTGCGTCGCCATCAGTAGTAGTCGGCGTATCGTCTGCGAACACTGCCATGCTCATTGAGAGCACCATTACCATGGCAATTGCTAAAGCCATAATCTTCTTCATGTGTTTCATATAGTTTCTTCCTTTCTTGGGTTTTCGCCCATTTGTGTTTTTCAGGGCGAATGCCCTAGGTTGGGAATGCGAAGGGTTTTGTCTTTTTTTCTCCGCTCCCGGTCTGCGGGTTGCTATCATTCATTCGTTGAGATGTCCTCCCGTCGGCAGGGCTGTCGGCCGAAAAGGCGTCTCGAAATGTTTTTTACGATGCCATTCTACCAAAAAGGTCGCAATCAAAGCGTCAAAACTCACTAAAATGTGCGGTTATGTACTGTGAGGTGAACGACTTTTCGGCAAGTCGGTATCGATGAACGATCTGTGTGGTCTGTGGAGGGCGGAGCCCTATGGAACGCCCGAGTCCTCCGGCCGCGCTCTGGGGCATAGAAGCCCGCGGGGCTGCGGCGTTCCCCGCGACCGGGGAGCTAATGCCTGATTTTTCATATTTGTCCTCCTCTGTTCAGGGAGAATCCGGCTGCGGTAAAAGCCGCAGCAGACAGTAAAGCCAGATTAGCATCTTATATTATATTACACATTAGTCTGTTTTGTCTAGCGATTAATGTAGAGCCGTCGTTTCCGGAAAAGACCGGCTCCGGCCATGCCCGCAAGCAGGATGCCAAGGAGGTAGATCCGGTTGGTTCCGGGGCCGCCGGTGGAAGGAAGTTCGTAGGAGTCTTCCGGGCGGTTGATGATCTTGCCATGATTGAGCGCATTATCTCCACCTGGCGTATATGTTGTTCCGTTTTCTCCCTTATTCGCATACGTAGGATCCTTGTATCCGCTTACCTTCTCGTACTCAACTGCGTAGTAATCCAGAATCCCAGATTCGCCATTTACAGTCCCGTATCCATCAAGATTCGACAATTTAAACATGAATGAATCTTCCTCTTTTGCAAGTGTAGGTGAACCCACACTAGGTGTGATTGTAAATCCAGAACTTGTTTTTGTAATCTCGTAAGCTCCGATTTCCTCTTTCTTACTCGTATTCGGAGCCAAATACTTATAAACCTTCACTTTAATAGTTGTGTTGTTAGGCCAAGAATCGACAGTATCGCTACTATTGTGCCACTCCTTTGTGAAATCGAAATCTTTCGTTTCTACTATCGTGTTCTGGATCGTCACACCAGAACCGATAATAGAATCACCTGTCACTTCAGTACCATCAATAGTGACCTTCGTCACTGACAAGTTTCCGTCATCATCAGGCCCAACTGTAACACTGATTGTTTTGGCTGTTGTATCATATTGAATATTAGTCTCCGTCCCCTGCCGTTCTGTCACCGTGAAGGTATACGTTCCAGCCGCTTTGAATGTAATTGCGCCAAAGGTCTCCTTATGACCAGTTGAACTGGACGTTACAGTCTTTTCCGTAGAACTTGGCATGATGACATTTTGTGCAGCCGTTCCGGTTGTCGTGTTTGCCAGATCGAACGTAAAGCTCTTTCCGTTCCAATCTTCTGCTGATGCATCCGAATCACCTTTCTTTAGACTCTTTGTGACGCTCGGAGCATAGGTAGGATAGTCCATAGTATTAGTGATAAGACCAGCTTTTTCTTCTTCAGTCGCTTTACCATTGTCAGGAGAATAGGTCGCGCTCGTGACTTCCAGTTCGCCAGATGCACTTGCCTTTTCGCTCACTACAACGGTAAGTCTTACCTTCTCATTACTGTAGACAATTCCATTCTTCTTATCATTCTGTGTGCCGGCAGGCTCCACCTCCTCAATCTCAAAGATGTATGTTCCTGGTTTTTTGAAATCAATCTTATCAAAACTAGCAGTTTTAGCATCTTCTGTCGCCTGTGCTTCACGACCATTCATTACAATGTCATTTCGGGTAAGAGCCACCTTGTCAGTTCCGCTTCCTTGATAGCCTTCCACGAAGGTCAAGTAGAAATCGAAGCTTGTGTTTGCAGGCCAGGGGCTGACCTCTTCGTTACCTACCTTCAGGGACTTAGTCACTTTCGGGGTATACTCTGTATCCTTGAAGTAGCTGTTGGTGACGGTAGTCTTCGCCGTCTCTCCCTGTACCACAGTGATGTCGCCAGTACCGGAAACAGTCCAAGTGTAGCCAGCTACAGAAGCGTCCTTCTCTGAAACGATAAACTTACCAGGGGTCAGTGGCGCCCACGTCTTTTCATCATTCGCACTGAACGTCTCATAGTGCGGTACCTGTCCGTAGTTCGTTCCGTCTGTTCCAAAGTAGTTGCCCTCGGCATCCCTCACAGCAATCTCATAGGTCTTGTCTGTGGGTGCTGCGCCTGCAACGGCTTTCTTGACTTTTAATTCACCTTTCTTTAATCGGTTTACGAACGTAACATTACCACCCAAAGGTGCACTGTACGGAAGTCCAGCAAGCGTTGCTGAAACATTGCCTTCGTCATCGATCTCAACCTGTTCAAAGTTCTCTGCTGCCGTCTCCTGTACTGTATAGGTATAGATGTTTCCATTCTGATCCACAGCAGGTAGTTTGCTGATCATAACAGACCAAGGCAATTCCCCCTGCGTTACTGTGGCATCGGCATAATCTTCAACGAATTCATGCGAAACAACGTGGTCGTACGCTACTGTCACCGTTCCCACTTCAACTGCATCGCCATCCGGCTGTTGTCCTTCTGCAGGTGTAAGTATTGCGGCAGGCTCCTTCTGGATACTGACAGATAATTTGGTCTGGCTACCGTAGTCAGGCTTAGTTTTCAGATCGCCAGAAAGCTTCACTGTCGTGTCGGTCACCTCTACAAAATAATCTCTCATCCAATCATACTGGGTCGGATTATATGTATTAACGCGATAAGCATCCGTGTAAGATATCAATCTCCCTCCCTCGATGACCATACCATCAAGTGGAGAATCTTCCGCGTTGGGGGTACGGTCTTTTATCTTCACAGTGACTTTGATCGTCGCTCCAACCTTAATATTCTGTGCGATGGACTCAGCACTTACGCTAGTTCCAGCCGCCTTAAGCCCACTATAGTCTATTCTAGCTGTTTCTGGTGGCGTTACGATATACTTATCCCGCTTGATAGTATATGTAATTGTTCCATCTTCTATATTCGAGGTGATATCATCTCCGTTAGCTGCAAGCCACTTCTTGTCTACCTCTAACTTTTTATCAACATTAACCGCGGTAATCGTGTTGCCCTCGAAATGGTACTCAGCTTGATAGTTTGCTCCATCCGGTTCCTTTATGAAGTAGGTATATGTAACCTCCTTTTGTTCACTCCATCCCTCATGCTGTATAGTAGCCATTCCTCGCTTTACATATTCTCTGGAAATAGCCGACCATCCGTTCATTTTATTCAGTTCTAGCGTCTCAACCTTAGTTACATTCTCCAGGCCTTCTATGTCCGCTTGAGTAACTACCTGAGTACGCCCGACTGCTGAAATATTCTCAGAAGACAAAACATATGGATAAATCTGCTGAATCTCCATGCGAATATTTCTGTTACCAGAATCTGTAGGGGCATCGAACTCGAATATGATCTCATTGTTTGCAGTATCGATAGTCTTCGTTACAGTGCCAAGTGCGACATCTTGATTGCACCTTACGCTCACTTGAGCAGTACTGATAGTATTGTTATTTTGGAAACCTAGCGCCTTAATTCTATATCTAATTCGATCTCCAGGCAGACAGAGCAAACTAGTATTACCCGAACCGTTTTCCCCATCTACCAGAGTAATCGTGTACTGCTGCCCTGCATCTCTAACGGTACCATCAGATTCGTAGATAGTTCCTCGCGTCAACTCACCAGGATATCTATACACATCCACCGTCACGCCATCATCCAGTCCCATCTTGCTGGTAATATCATTTCCTTCAATGTCTACCCACTTTTTCTGAGCCTTAACCCTAGTCGTAGGATTGTTCGTGTTCGGCTTATTGGTCACCGTCGCTGTAGTACTTCCGTCTTCATTCGTGACATACTCGTAGGACGGGATATAATCGCCGGGATCGACCTCCTCCACTTCATAGTGATAGTAGATCGGGATGTGGTTATCGAAGGTCATAGTAGGCAAATTTTGAAGCTTGCCATTTACAACAACATTCTCAATAGTCTTTCCGTCCACAACAACACTCTCGACATCCTGCAGATGCCACGAATTACCATCCTTTACAATGGTAAAGGTTGTTGCCTTGTCAGCTGTTGTCGCAGGTCTAATAGAACCGACCTTGTAGTAACCGCTCAGTTCATCCTCGACTACCTTGCCGGCCTTATCATAGGATGCAATCTGTTTTATTCTGACATTAACTGATGTCACTCCATCCGGGTCTTTAGGCTCCAGCAGGTCATTCAGATAAACCTTTGTTGCCTCCAGAGAGGTGGTATCCGGCGTATCACTTATGTTCTGCTCCTTCGTTTCTTTGAAAGGAATAACTACAACCTGCTTGCCATCAGGTGTTGTAGGTGTAGAAGAATTCCCCTCGCTTTGGAAATAGAAGTATATCGGTGTTTCATTGCGCAAGAAACCAGCAGGCGCTTCAATCTCTACCAACGCATAGACCTTGTCAAATTCAAATTTGTAGGACCCTGCAGCATCCTTCAGGATGCTGAAACGTCCGCGCGCATTAGTCGTATAAGTTGCCAAGGCGTCACCTGTAGGATTCCAGGCAGCGTCCTTTACTGCAAACACACCGAACTTTGCTCCTGCCACCTTATAACTTGTCTCTCCCTCAGCGTGCTTGAAAATATTCAGCTCAGAAGGGATCTCATAAGTGTTCGTCACATCAACTTTATTCTCAGTGTGATTGCTAACGTCCTCCGCGGAAATCACGACGGTAGCGTACCTCTCGTCCTTATTTTCAGAGGTATTGTTCGCTTTAGCGTCTGCATCGGTATCAGTAACCTGATAAGTTGTTGTCTTGCAGGTGGCATCATCGACAATTTCCCTTACCTTGTACTTGCCCTCAGGCAGATCGCCGATGGTATAGGTATACTTACCATCTTCACCAGCGATGAACTGATCGTAAGTAATGGTGCGCCAAAGGGTTTCAGTAATCTCGCCGCCTTCCTCACTGATGGTATAGATCTCGAACTTAATGGCGGCTTTCTGGTCATCGGTCATCTTACTGGGATCGATATTTCCTTCGAAGTTCTTCTCTAAAGTGAGGACGCCGTCCTTGCGATAGTCCTTCATAGTCATGACATCACCGTTGTGGTAGGTCCATGCCTGAACAATCTTACCGCTTCCATCCGGCGCGACCACCGGGCTGCTTGTGTAGTTAACGTAGCCATCCTTGGAGATAATAAAGCTATACTTGGTCGGATCGAGTGCGTATCCTTCGGGAGCCTTTGTCTCCAACAGGTAATATCGCTTCTCTGGCTTCAGGTTAAATCCAAGTTCATCAGTACCCATGACGCGTACTACGCCCTTCTGGCTACCGTCCCTGCCGTCAGATGTGGTCACGACATAATCGCTATAACCAATAATCTCGTTATTGTCATCCAGAACAGTTCTTTTCACCGGTGTTCCACTGATGATGTTACCGTCAGCATCCACTTCATCTGCTTCGTACAATTTGAACTCAGCACCACCCAGAGCATTGCTGTTCACGTTGCCATCTGCTTTATAGATATAGACAGCATAGTTTGTACCGTATCCACTGGCCTCGCTCTCGTAGTCCTTGTCGCCACCGTCCGTCTTCTCAAAGCCAAGCAGTTTCGCGGTATTACTGTAATGAATCTTTCCATCCGAACCAACCTCACCTCTTGGTGTGGCTCGATACTTAATGGTAACAGCCGCTTCATCGGGAAGATAGAAGGTCAGCCTGTTTCCTTTCATATTGAAATAAGGTGCAGTGACCGGGTTGCCATCGGCATCCGTAGTCTCAACGGTCTTGTCACCGGCCACCGAAACGGTAACATCCTGATACCTGACGCTGAGGTTGGTCATATCATCTGTGAGCACCAGCACACCGTCATCGGACAGTTTCAAACCTTCTTCGTTTACCTTGATAGTAAATTCCAGCTTGCCATCCACTGTATTATGAGTCTTGTCAAGAATATTGGGCTCATAATGAACGAATACTTTATCTCCGCCAAAACCAACCACTTCATTTCTGAGATTAAGTGCTTTACCAGTTGAAATAGCTTTGTCTCGCATTTGATTTAGTGTCGCTAAGTCCTTTACCTGCAGACTATAGTTGACACGATAATACTGGTAGAGATTGCTGTTGTTCTTCGGCAAGTCATTCTGATAAAGTTTAAAGATGATCTTATGGTTATCAGCATCATAAACAGCAGAATCGCCAAGTGCAGTCTCACCATTTTGCTGGCTATTCTGGTCGCCGCCATACACCTTGGCACTGCCGGAAACATAGGCTAATTGTTCGTCAAAGGTATCTGTAACAATCACATACGGACCTTTGCCGTCATTGTCATTCTTAACTTCTGTGTCAGTATACGTCGTTCTACCACTGAACAGGTCATCAGAGAATACACCTGCCACGAAATTATAGGTATACTTAGGTAATCCATCTACATCCCCGTCTCTGCGACCTGTTTTCTTCATGCTCGGTTTATCAGGTGTGAAGTAGGCATGGCCCTCCCTGTCAACGAAGTTAACTTTGTTGTCATGCGTCTGATTTGTCGTAGTGCCATCCTCATTATCATTCATCCAGCCAGGATCGCACTTCGTTTTAATTGTCAAAGTAATATCGCGGGCTTTATAGGTGTCCGGATCTGACGGATTGCCATTAGCCTTCAATCCAGGATACGTTCCGTCTTTTGTGAAAGTGAAAAGCACAGTTCCATCATTGTTTACAGTAACTTCAACAGTTTCCCCTGATAACAGTCCAGTTACCCAATTATCGTCATGCCCGGCGTATGTATCCTGATAACTGCCCGTGCTGGGCAGAGTCTCCGTCAACACTGCCTTGTCCGCAGGCACGCCGGCAGCAGGCACTGTAACATGAATCGTCCATGTTACAATAGTGCCTTCAGTAGTTGTTTCTTTGCTTGTATATTCTTTCCAAAGGTTATAACGGTTTTCAGGATTCGGGCTTACATTAGACTGACCGTGTCCCTCATTTCCGCGATTATCTTTAGTATCATTCTTTATTGTTACACCGGAAGTAGCATCTCCGATGTCATAGGTTGTGTCGTAAGTAATAACATAATGATACTTTTTGTTTAAATTGCCGCCATCTGTAAAGGTTGAAACATCATAACTCCATGATTTTCTATCATTAGCCAGAATAGGCTCCAGATCGACATAGTCATCTTTAACCAATGCGCCTGTAACTTTGTCGGTAACTACAATATGGAGCTTATCGCCATAGGTCATACCATCACTGGCCATACGGTCGGTAATGGTTTTCAGTTGATTATCAGTACCATAATCACTGTCTGCCTCGATCTTCCAGGTTGTTGTTGTGACGCCGCCATTCTGTGAACTCGAAGCAGCACCTTTATAGATTCCGGGCTTGCTGACTACATGATCCAGGTCATGGTTCGTAATGGACGGTTTTCCTGGCCAGGTAACCGTATTATTAGCGCCAAGGTCATATGTGCCGTTCGCGTTATTGACTAGCTGAGACTTGTTAATTGTAGCCGTATACTCAACAACATATGTCTTTCCGTCTTCAAGATTGCCCGTCGTCATCTTGAAGCCGTTGCCTTCCTGTGACTTCTGCCAGTCGGTGATCGTATTATTACCTTCTTTGACAGTAATCGAACTCAAGCCATCAAAAGTCAGACCGGTTCCGTTAATGATGTCAGAAATCTCAACACCGCTTGCAGCGCCGTTTGAGCGCACTTCCAAACGGTATTTTACTTTGGCAGTAGATGCATCGCTGTTCCAGTCAATCAGACTGCCGCTCTTAGTGACATTGACATCCGGTGTGTTATCAACTTTGACCTTTGTATCAGTCTTGCCGTCAATCACATACTCACTCGACTGACTGCTAAATTTTCCAGTCACACTAACCGTAAACTTAGCAGTAGTGATATCTTTCAGTTTCTTATAATTAGGATCATTCTCGTTAAATTTTATTCTTATCGTGTCACCAACCGTCTCCATCTGGTTGCCAGTAATCGTAAAATTCTCACCGGCTTCATTAACAGTAATATTGAAGGTGCCGCCAGTTTTAAAGGTGACTCCAGGAGGCAGATTCAATGTCATCCAATTGTCATTGGAGAACTGGTATTCTGTCTCACTTTCCTGGAATGTCATATTAACGGTATAGGATTTCCCGGGTTTAACTGTATAACTCCCTGTAGCCGCATCCCATTCCGCACCGGAAATAGTCAGATCAGTCAGGACATCATTCAGGCTGGTGGTGTACTGAAGGTCTGTCACCTTCACCGTGACCACATCCCCATTCTTCATGGTGATGGTCAGATCTTCATCTGTGCTAAACGGCTGCAGACTCTCCAGCTCCCAGTCACCCTCCACAGGGGTAACCTTAACTAAGCTCTCATCCGAGAACTGTACATTCGCCACTTCCTTAAGGAAGCTATCTACGCTATTAAATGCCGCTTTTTCTCCGTTGTTCGTATCGCCAATTATACCCAGCACTTCTATGAGGTCTGACAAAGCGATTTTTTCGCCTCCGGGAAGGCTGAACTGGTACATTTTCCCGTTCACGGAGTACTCGAAGTCCACGGTGTAGACAATGGCATAGACCGAGAAGGAGTCGGACTCAAACGAAACCGCGTTCTTCGCGTCGGACGAGGCAGCCTCGCTGCTTGTGCTCTCGATGGTTTTGCCGTCGGATTT
>Ga0256869_1001996_pt1 | contig 10422 bp, 9 predicted proteins | sample RumenRJG_05RNA_FD_186096 | JGI IMG/M metagenome (GOLD analysis project Ga0256869, IMG submission 186096) | Metatranscriptome of bovine rumen microbial communities from Lethbridge, Alberta, Canada - Rumen RJG_05 (Metagenome Metatranscriptome) | ecosystem: Host-associated > Mammals > Digestive... | reverse complement strand
GAAAAGCCTATCCTCGGCGTTACCTCTTCGATGGTGCTCCGCAAGATGGACTCCATGTCCAAATACCTCTGCACTCCCGACCAGGCACTCGAACTCGTCCCAGCCCTCTGCCCCGATGTGGTGCTCACCCTCGGTGCCGGCGACATTGACCGCCTGGTGCCCCGTCTGGAAGCTGTTTTAAAAGAGACTATGCTATGAAAATGAAACGCTCTGTCAAAATATCGCTCATTGTATTGGGTGCCGCGCTGCTGGCCGTGCTGGTAGTGGTGCTCAACGTGTCGCGTTCCAACTCGCAGGTGCGTGGCCTCGAAGCCGACATCCGCTACGGCTCCACCCCCGTGCTGGTCTCCGGTCAGACGGTGGTCGACAGTGTGGTTGCCGCACTCCCCACCCTGATGCAGCAGCAGGTGAAGGCTGTCGATTGCGAAGCCGTGGCCGAGGCGGCGCGCCGTGTGCCGTTCCTCACCAATGTCAGCGCCTCGGTCAGCGTCAGCGGCCGTGTGGTGGTGCGCGCCGACCAGCGCCGACCCATCGCTCGCCTTTTCCATGGCGACCGCGAGCGCTACCTCGACCGCGAGGGTGCCGTCTTCCCCGTCTCACGCGTGGGCAACTGCAACGTGCTGGTGGCCGGTGGCGACTTCACGGCTCCCCTGCGCCCCGACAGCCTCGACGCACAGCTCACCGCCCTCTGGCAGGTGGCCTCCTACCTCGACTCCGAAAGCCGCTACTCCAAACTCATCGACCAGATATTCGTCGAGCGCGACGGCGACATTATGATGGTGCCCAAGGTGGGCGACCACGTGGTGGAACTGGGCGATGCCAACGACCTCGACGGCAAGTTCGCCAACCTTGTGGCTTTCTACCGCAAGGGCATGCCCCGCGCCGGCTGGGACACCTACTCCAAAATCAGCCTCAAATTCAAAGGACAAGTAGTTTGCACAAAGAAATAAATCAAAAATACAGACACATTATGGAACATGAACTTATTGTAGGCCTCGACATCGGAACCACCAAGATTGCCTGCTTTGTGGGTATGCGGGGCGAAACGGGCAAGGTGAAAATCCTTGGTTTTGGCAAGACCGACTCGAGGGGTGTCGAGCACGGTGTGGTGAAAAATGTGGCCGAAACGGCCGAGTCCATCAAGCGTGCCGTCAACGATGCCGCCGACCAGGCCAATGTAGACATCGACGAGGTGTGGGTAGGTATCGCCGGTCAGCACATCAAGTCGCGCCCCTCGCAGGGCAGCGTGATGATCCCTGCCGAACATCGTCTTATCACACAGGAGGATGTGGACCGTCTCATTTCGGAACAATACAATACCTTGCTCGAACCCGGCGAGGAGATTATCCACGTGTTTCCGCAACAGTTCATCGTCGACCGCGAGGAACTCAGCCGCGAGGTGTCGCCCGTCGGCGTGGCCGGCAAGGTGCTGCAGGCCAACTTCCACATGGTTACAGCCAACAAGCAGCATCTCGAGTTCATCAAGTATGCCGTCCAGGATGCCGGCCTCACTATCAAGGGTGTCGTGCTCGAACCCGTGGCTTCGGCCAAGGCGGTGCTCGACGAGGGCGACCGCGATGCAGGCGTGGCCATGGTCGATATCGGCGGTGGCACTACAGATATTGCCATCTTCCACGACGACATCATACGCCACACTGCAGTCCTGCCCCTGGCCGGCAATGCCATCACCAACGACATTCGCGAGGGTTGCAACATCATGAAGCGCCAGGCCGAGAGTCTAAAGGTGAAGTTCGGTTCCTGTCTTGTGCAGGCTGTATCGGAAAATGACATCATCTCCATCCCTGGCATCCGCAGTCAGAATGCGCGTGAGATATATATGAAGACCCTTGCCAGCATCATCAATGCCCGCACAAAGATGATTATGGAGCAGATAGACTATGAAATCAAGCTCTCGGGTTGCCACAAGAAGCTCATCGCCGGCATCACCCTTACCGGCGGCGGTGCCCAGCTGAAGAATATCAAGGAGCTCTGCGAACTCATCACCGCTACTGATACCCGTATAGGTATCCCCACCGAACACCTTGACAAGGACAGTGTCTCGTATACAGAGCTTGCCCACCCGATGTATGCCACCGGCATCGGCCTCGTCATCTGCGGCCTCGAGAAGACGGAGCAGGAGGGGGCCAGGGAGTCCAAGACCGCCAAGGGAAAGACCGACCTCTTCAAGGATATGGAGGAGACGCCCGCCCTGGAGCCTGCCCCTGAACCCAAGCCAAAACAGCCAGAAAAGAAGGCTAAACCAGGCAAGGGACCCAAGGATTTCTGGGGCGCTATCGAGAAGAAACTGGGTGAAATCTTCGACGAAAATATAGAGTAGTTAATTAAGTTGTTGAAAACTAATTGGTAATATGACTCGTTGAGCAGGAATAAGTTCGTATCTTTACAATGTCTTTTTGAGTGGTAATATTCGAATAACCAATTAGTATTCAATCAGATAGAAATACACAAGCACATGGAAAACAACATAAATCCGGCCAATCAGCCCACGCAACAGGCCACATTCTTTGCATTTGACTCGCCCAAGGGGCAGTCGTCCTACATCAAAGTCATCGGTGTAGGCGGTGGCGGCGGCAATGCCGTCAACCACATGTACAAGCAGGGCATCGAGGGTGTCGACTTCATTGTCTGCAACACCGATATGAAAGCCCTCAACGCCAGTCCCGTGCCCAATAAGATACCGCTGGGCGACCTCGGCCTGGGTGCCGGCAACAAGCCCGAGCGCGCCAGACTGGCCGCCGAGGCCAAGCGCGATGATATCCGCGAAGCTATCAGCCACAATACCCAGATGCTCTTTATCACCGCCGGTATGGGCGGTGGCACCGGCACCGGTGCAGCACCGGTTATTGCCGAAATCGCCAAGAGCATAGAGCTCGACAACGATGAGAACAAACGTATACTTGTGGTGGCCATTGTTACCCGTCCTTTCGGTTTCGAGGGACGCCGTCGCCGCGAGCAGGCCGAAGAGGGTATCGAAGAGCTGCGCAAGCATGTGGACTCCATTATCGTTATCAATAATGACAAGCTGCTGACCGAAAAGAATATGCGCATCAGCGAGTCGTTCGGCAAAGCCGACGATGTGCTGCTCACCGCTGCCAAAGGCATCGCCGAAATCATCACCGAGAACGCCTATGTCAACCGCGACTTCCAAGACGTCAATACCGTCATGGAACATTCCGGCACGGCACTCATGGGCACCGGCAGCGGCGCAGGCGAGAACCGCGCCCAGGAGGCTATCGAGGCCGCCACGACATCGGTCCTGCTGGACGACAGCGACATCCGCGGAGCCAAGAATGTGCTTCTCTACTTCACCTATTCCTCGCAGCGCGAGATGACCATGGAGGAGATGGAGGTGATTACGGACTATGTGCTCGACAAGACCGACGGCACGGCCGACATCATCTGGGGCGCCGGTCCCGACGAGAGTCTCGGAGATGAACTCAAGGTTATCCTCATCGCCACTGGTTTCGAAAAGTCGAACCTGGTGTCCGAGGAGCCGAAGCGTTACGAGCTGCCCAAGGACGAGCCTAAGGACGAAGTCAAGCCCCAGCCGGCTCCTATGGTCGAGGATCCCTTCGCCATCGAGCTCATCCACCGCGCCCAGGAGGCCGTGAAGGCCGAAGCCCCTGCCCAGCCTGTCAATGAGGCCGAGGCCGACGTGGCTGCGCATGTTAGCCGCGTGTTTGTGCTCGACGATGACCTCATCGAGTTTGAGCAGCCCGTCCAGCCTGTGAACCTCAAGCCCGAGGTGAAGGTGGACTCCATGGTGGACGACATCCACATTGTGGCCGCTCCCGAGGCTGAAGCCGTGGTAGCCGAGGCTCCTGCCCCGCGTCCTGCTGTGGCCGAGACGCCCCGTCCGGCTCCCACGCCCATCAGCGAGACACCGGCCCGCAGCGCATTCGAGAGCATGAACGATGTGAAGCTTGCCAACGACCGTGCCAAGCGCATCGCCTATATCAACAGCCTCCTCCACGGCAACCCCAGCGGTGTCGATGCGGTGCACGCCATGTCCACCCAGGAGATTACCGGCGCGGAGCTCTACGAGGGCAACGCCTCGGGTGTGCGTGAAGCTGCTTCCGTCGTCATCCGCAAGGACGGCACGATGGGTCGCAACGGATGGCTCGACAACCAACCCGATTGATGCCTTGAACCGCAAACTGATAGGTATACTCTGCGCCGTCGGGGCGGCCGTGTGCTACGGCACCAACCCCCTGGGAGCGCTCAATCTCTACGCCGAGGGCATGAATACGCCCTCGGTTCTCTTCTACCGTTTCGGCCTGGCGTGGGTGATTATCGCCGTGGTGATGCTCTGCCGCAAGGAGAGCCTGCGGGTAACGCGGCGCGAGTTTCTCACCCTCAGCGCCCTCGGGCTGCTCTTCATCGCCTCGTCGCTCACGCTCTACCTTTCGTTCCGCCTGATGCCAGCCGGCGTGGCGTCCACTATCCTTTTCACCTACCCCGTGATGACGGCCGCTATCATGACCCTCGTCTTCCGCGAGCGCATCACCTTGCCCACCGTGGCGGCCATCGTGCTGTCGCTGGCTGGGGTGCTGCTGCTCTACTGGGGCGACAGCGGCGGCGCCTTGAGCCTTGTGGGCGTGGTGCTGGTACTGGTGTCGGCGTTGACCTATGCGCTTTACATCATTGTGGTGGACGAGAGTCCGCTGCCCATGTCGGGCTTCAAGGTCAACTTCTACGTCTTGGCATGGTGCGCCCTCGGCATGGTGTGCTACGGCCTGATGAGCGGTCAGCCGCTGATGCTGCCGCCGTCGCCCAGGGCGTGGCTGTGGGTGTCGTGGCTGGCTGTAGTGCCGGCTATCATGGCGCTGGTGATGATGGTGTACGCTGCCAAGTACCTGGGCTCCACCCCGACGGCTATCCTTGGGGCGTTGGAGCCGTTGACAGCGGTTCTGATTGGCATCCTGGTGTTTGCCGAACCCTTTTCGCTGCGGTTGGCCACGGGCATTGTACTCATCCTGGCGGCGGTGGCGCTAGTGGTGCTGACCAAGGCGCGTCGCAATGGCGACAAAAAAGGGCAGCCATCGTCATGACCGCCCTGGGGTTCTCTAGGGGAACGGTAGGGGTTCTCTAGGGGAATACAAAGGCAATGGAAGCTTATGGAAGCTTATGGTAGGGTGCCCTTTTTTTTTACTTTTTTATCACCTTCGACAGGGCGTCGGTCTGGCAGTTCACCTCGCGTGGAATGCCTATGTAGGTCAGCGAGCTGACACCCGTGAGGTTCACCCTCAGGCTCTCGGTGCACTGCACCACGACGTTGCTCGCCCCGCTCATCTCGCCGCGCACTTTCTTGGCGGTGAAGTTCTTGGCATCCAGGCCGCTGGCACCGCTCATGTCGAGGTCGAGGGTCATGAATACGCTGCCGGTCATCAGTGCCGACGAGGCGCCTTTCGAGTCGTACTCGACCATTCCGGCCTCCACGTGCCCGTGGAACCACGAGGCACCGCTCAGTTCGATGTCCACCTTCTTGCCCGTCAGGTTGCCCTCGAAGCGCGAGGCGCCGCCGATGTCGAGTTTTAGGGCGTCGCCGTTCAGTCCTAGCGGGGTGGTGAACGTCGAGGCGGCCGAAAGTTCCACCTTGGTCAGCCGCGGGTTGTGCGGCAGGATGACCCGGGGGCGCTCCTTGAGGCGGTGCTGCCCTTTGAGGCGGATGGTCAGTTCGTCGTGCTCCACTTCGACCACCACCTTGTCGTGCAGGTGGGCGGGCAGGGTTACGAGGGCGGCCTTGACGGTGTCGCTCACCACCACGTCGAAGGCCGACTTGACGTCGAGCCGCGTGTAGGTGCCGCTGATGGCGTAGGTGCGGCTCTCGGGACCCGTGCCGGGGGATTTCTTCTTGCGCTGTGCGTTGGCGTCCACGCTGCCGACGGTCATCAGCAGGCAGGCTGCCACAAAGGTAACTAGTGTTCTCATAGGTGTATCTTTATTTTATTCTTAAATTCTTGGTTCTTACTTCTCAGTTCACTGCGTAAACGCGTATCTCACTATGTTGGAGCCCATGCGGAGGGCTTTCTGGCGCGTGGCCTGGCTGTCGCCGTGCACGTCGGGGTCTTCCCAGCCGTCGCCCAGGTCGCACTCCCAGGTGAAGAAGCACACCAGCCGCCCCTCCCACACCAGGCCGTAGCCCTTGGGTGGCAGGTTGTCGTGCTCGTGTATCTTGGGAAGTCCGTTGGGGAAGTCGTACTTCTGGTGGTAGATGGGGTGCGAGAAGGGCAGCTCCACGAAGTCCAGCTCGGGGAATACGCGCTTCATCTGCGGCACCACGTACTCGCGCATGCCGTAGTTGTCGTCGATGTGCAGGAAACCGCCGCCGATGAGGTAGGTGCGCAGGTTCTGCGCCTCGCGGTCGGAGAAGACCACGTTGCCGTGGCCCGTCATGTGGAGGAAGGGATAGTTGAATATTTCGGCACTGCCCACCTCCACCGTGGCCGCCTGCGGCTGCAGGCCCATCTGCTGGTCCTGGTTGCAGAAGGCGATGAGGTTCTTCATCGAGGTGGGGTTGGCGTACCAGTCGCCTCCGCCGCCGTACTTGAGCAGGGCCAGCTGCGGTTGGGCGGGCAGCACCAGCCACATGGATAGGAATGTCAATATGAGCAACGGGCGTTTCATGATTTGTCGTTAATGAAGTTGAATGCCGCCACGGCATAGAGCGCCGCCGTCTCGGTGCGCAACCGGCTGGAGCCGAGGCTGACGGGCTGGAAGCCGCATTGCAATGCCAGGGCGATTTCCTCTGGGGAGAAGTCGCCCTCGGGGCCTATCAGCATTGTGGCCGCCTGGCCGGGCTTCAGCGCTTCGCCCAGGGGTGTGCGCGGCTGGTCGGCCTCGCAGTGGGCGATGAGTTTTATCGAGGGGTGAGGTGTGGGGCGTGAGGAGTTTAGCCACTCTTTCAGCTCCACGGCGGGGTTGATGCGGGGAAGGGTGAGGTGCAGGCTCTGCTTCATGGCGCTGAGGGCTATCTTGTGCAGCCGCTCGGTCTTGAGGAAAGTGCGCTCGCTGTGGTCGCACTGCAGCAGGGTGATTTCCCCCACGCCCATCTCGACCGCCTTTTCCACCAGCCACTCCATGCGCGACGGGTTCTTGGTGGGCGCCACGGCCAGGTGTATTTTGAGTTCGGAGTTTTGAGTTCGGAATTCGGAGTTGATAGCTTCCACCACGCAGGCTTTGTCGCTGGGCTCCAGGATGGTGCAGTGGTAGAGTGCGCCGCGGCCGTCGGTAACCGCTATGGGGTCGCCCTGGCGCAGGCGCAGCACACGCACGGCGTGGCGGCTCTCCTCGGGGTCGAGGGTGCAGAGGCTTCCAGGGGTTATATCGGGGCTGTAGAACAGTTGCATGGCGTGTCAGGTTATCATTCCGGAGGCAATCACGAGGTGCGCCGCCGCGTCGTAGACGGTGGCATACTGGCCGGCGGCGATACCCTGTATGCGGTCCGCGCTTTCGATGAGGGCGCTGCCGTCGGCATTCACCGTGAGGCGGCCGGGGTGGAACTCGGGCGTGTGGCGTATCTTGAACATAATGTCCTCGCCGCCGGGGTTCAACCCGCTCAGCCAGCGGAAACCGGCCAGGGGGATGCTGCGGCCGTACTGCGCCTCGGGGTCGTAACCCTGCGAGACGTACAACACATTGTTCTCGATGTCTTTGCGCACCACGAACCAGGGGCCGCCGCCGAGGTAGAGCCCCTTGCGTTGGCCGATGGTGTGGAACCAGTAGCCGCGGTGCTTGCCCAGCACACGGCCCGTCTCCAGCTCCACGATGTCGCCCTCGCGCTCGCCGAGGTACCTCTTTATGAAGTCGTTGTAGTTGATTTTGCCTAGGAAGCAGATGCCCTGCGAGTCCTTGCGGGTGGCCGAGGGCAGGGCGGCGCGGGCGGCGATGGCGCGCACGTCGGACTTCATCAGGTCGCCGATGGGGAACATCAAGCGCTCTATTTGCCTGTATTCCAGCTGCGAGAGGAAGTCGGTCTGGTCCTTCACCGGGTCTTTGGCCGTGGCCAGGAAAGTGGTGCCGCCGAGGATGTCGGTGGTGGCGTAGTGCCCCGTGGCGATGCGGTCGTAGCCGTGGCCGCGCACCTCGTCGAAGGCGCCGAACTTGATCAGCCGGTTGCACATCACGTCGGGGTTGGGCGTCAGCCCACGGCGCACGGAATCAATCGTATAATTCACCACACGGTCCCAGTACTCGCGGTGGAGGTCCACCTCCTCGAAGCGGCAACCGTACTTCTTTGCTATCCACTGCGTGAGCTCGATGTCCTCCTCGGCGGGGCAGCTGATGTAGCCCTCCTCGTCCTCCATCCCGATACGGATATAGAAGATGTCGGGCGTGATGCCCTGCTCCTTCAGCAGGTGCACCACCACCGAACTGTCCACGCCTCCCGATACCAATGCGGCTACATTCATCTCCTTTTTACAATTTACAACCCTCTATAACGCCGTTCCGTCCCGTATATTGCCCGTATGTTCCAAAAACGATGCAAGTGTGTGGAATACAGCGAGTTGTGCTTTTGGGCAATTTTTCGTCAAAAAATCGGAAAATGTCCGAAAAAGGTGGGTTTGCAACTGGTTGGAAAACAGGGTGTAAGAGGCACCCTCTTCTTCCTCTCTTCGGCCTTGGTTGGGGGATGGTTAGTGGCCGCATCCGACCACTAACCATTGGGAGGGTGTTGGCTACTTTTTGACGAGCTTGAGGAGGGTGGCCTCTGCGGCGTTGTCGTGTCGGGTCCTGATGCGGACGACGTAGGTGCCGGAGGGTAGGGTGGAGACGTTGAAGGCGGAGGTGCCGTTGAAGGTCTGCAGCACACGGCCTTTCGTGTCCAGAACCTCGATGGTGGCCACTTCGGCCTGTAACCCAAGGATTTGTACCGAGCCGTCGGTGGGGTTGGGGGAGAGCGTGAGGCCGTCGGCCTCGATGGTGTTGATGCCCGAGGTGGGTATCGAGTCGATGGCGCAGGGGGTGCTCCAGTCGCTCCAGCCTTCCCAGTCGCCCGCAGTGCAGAGCCCGCGGACGTAGACGCTGTAGGTGAGGCGGTCGTCAATGTCGGTGTATTCGATGTAAGGGGTGGTAGTCGGGGTAATCAGTCCCGCCTCGGGGTCGCCGTCCGGCGCGGTGCGCGAGACTTCCCATATGACGTTGGCGGTGTCGGTCCATTCCACGCGCACCTTGAGGCTGTCCCTGGAGGCCACATGCGGCTCTCCGGGGGCGGTGCAAACGGTGTCCAGCTCGCCGACGGTGTCCACCTCAATGATGGGGAAAACCAGCTGGAACCGCTTGTGTGTGAAGTAGTGCCATGTGTTATCGAGCCTTGAGGAGTCGTAATATGTGAACTCGGGCATGACCGTTGCGCAATCCTTATATGTTCCGTTGACATCCATGGAGGTGTAGGTGCAGTAGTCCCACATGTGCGATGTAATATATGAAAGGATGGCGAGGCCATTGGGGCCGCTGATATCGATGTCCGGAACGGCGCACCCCAGGTAGAACGAGTCGGTAACGGTGATGGCGCTGTCGAAATAGTATTCGCGCAGCGAGACGATGGCCGTGACGTCTTGCATCTCGTCGCAAGAAGCCGCACCACCCCTTCTGGGCAGCTCCATGTAGCGTTTGGGATGGGTCAGATAGTCGTCCGTCCAGCATACGCGCGCTTTCTCCACCAGACCGCCGGCGGTGGCGTCGAACAGCACATAGTACAGCGTGCCGTCGATGGAGGTGTCCAGGTCCTCTTGCATAATGCTCCTGTCGAGTCGAGCCCAAGTCGATGCAACGCCAATCACCTTCAGCGGAGTGTCGGTGGTGTGTTTCATGTAGCCGAAGGTGCTGAAAGCGGTGCCGATTACGCTGTCGGTATGGCCTGTTGCGTTGAGGGTTGGCCACCAGCCTTTTTCGTAGTGGTAGATGGGGCAGCGGCCGCGCACTGTGTCGCCGACCCGATGGTAATAGTCGCTCTGGGCGGCAACGCTGCCTGCGAGAGCCACAAACGATAACAGAAATAGAATCCTTTTCATGTTTTTTTGTTTTTGTGGCAGATACCTGTGCCGGTTCATTTTGTGTTGTGGTCGAGGAGTTGCCTGAACAAAAGAAGCGCGGGTATCGCAGTTCATCGCTCATCCCGCGTACAAGGCCTTCGCATTGCCCACCGTCTGGAGACAAGCAATGCCGAAGCCCACGCTGTAGGCGCAACATAATACTATGGTACGCCATACCATGAACGATGGCAATTGCTTTATCTTGCAGACGGGTATGAGGTTGCGAAGTTCTGTACGCCGCAGATAAAACGTTTCGCTCAACGATTCTTTGTTCAATATCCTATCGCCCACCCTCTACGTATATAGGATTGTGCAACGCATTGGAAGTCAGCGCTAACTGCCGCGTTGCAACCCGCCGACGCTTCGG
>Ga0256869_1001994_pt1 | contig 10424 bp, 7 predicted proteins | sample RumenRJG_05RNA_FD_186096 | JGI IMG/M metagenome (GOLD analysis project Ga0256869, IMG submission 186096) | Metatranscriptome of bovine rumen microbial communities from Lethbridge, Alberta, Canada - Rumen RJG_05 (Metagenome Metatranscriptome) | ecosystem: Host-associated > Mammals > Digestive... | reverse complement strand
TGCTACTTGCTCATAACACTATATAAAAGCCTATCCTATGCAGTTTTGGTGAATTTTCATAAATCGCATCTTCCCAAAGTCGTTACAGTTCACATACTCGAAAATTGTAATGTTAATATCCATTCATCGGATTTAAATCATAATATACACTTACTTGTCGAAATGCCTCGGAATAATGCACAAAACCTTCCAAGAAAGATTTTATCTCTAACACACTCTCTAATTGTTTTGCTTTTATGTAAAGCAATTTTCGATAGCGCTCACTTACACGATAAACGGTAGCATTTGCAGGTCCTATGATTGTTACTCCATTGGTTTGTTTTTCTACCGCTGCACCTTTCAAAAACATAGCAGCCTGCGTTACTTTTTGTTCTGATTTTGAAACTACCACGATAGCGAGAATAACACCAAATGGCGGATATTCTAGAATCTTTCGATAAAGCATTTCCTTTTCATAAAATCCCACATAGTCCTGATTTTCTACCATTTTTAAACTATAATGTTCTGGCTGATAGGTTTGAATAATCATTTTTCCGGCATCCTTTCGCCTGCCTGCACGTCCTGCAGCCTGATAAAGCAATTGAAAGGTTCGTTCTGCACTCCGAAAATCATTCATATTTAACGATAAATCTGCCGCCATCGCAGCCACCAACGCTACATTTGCAAAATCATGCCCTTTTACAATCATCTGCGTGCCAATCAGAATGTCTGCTTCCCCAGCGTTAAACTGCTGCAATATTTTGCTATATTCTCCCTTTTTGGAAGTGGTGTCTCCATCCATCCGAAGAATACGAGCATTTGGAAATTCTTTCCTTGCGTACTCCTCAACCTTCTGCGTACCAATTCCAAAAGCAGCAATATACGGAGACCCACAAGAAGGACATTTTTTAGGGCGTTTTTGTACATATCCACAATAATGACACATAAGCATGTTATTTTTGTGTTCTGTCAGTGAAACATCACAATGTGGACAATGCAACACCTGACCACAAGCCCGGCAAGAAACAAAACCTGCATATCCTCGACGATTGATAAATAGCAACACTTGCTTTTTTTGTGTTAAACACTCCCACATTTGCTCTACTAAACTTCTGCTAAAAATAGACATATTTTTCTTTTTGAGTTCTTCCCGCAAATCCACGATAGAAACCTCTGTATCCAAACTTCCATTTGCCCTTTCCTCCAAAGTAAATAACTGGTATTCTCCAGACATTGCTTTGTAATAGCTTTCAATCGATGGTGTAGCAGAACCCATAAGAACCATTGCCTCACACATTTTCGCCCTTTGAATTGCAACTTCTCTCGTATGATATTTCGGTTGATTTTCATTTTGATAAACAGGTTCATGCTCCTCATCAATGATGATAAGTCCTAATCTTTCAAACGGTGTAAACAATGCGGAACGTGGTCCAATTACAATATCTACCTCTCCATTTTTTGCGCGTTCATACTGATCTGAACGCTCTCCTTCTGACAATTTAGAATGTAATACGGTAATACGATCTCCAAAACGTTGATAAAAACGTTCCATCATCGACACGGTCAAAGCAATTTCCGGAATCAGAAAAATAACTTGCTTTTTTTGTGTAATTACATCATCCATAATTTCCATATATATTTCTGTTTTTCCACTTCCCGTTATACCGCGGAGCAAACATGGTTTCAGCTTTTTACACTGCACGTTTTCTATAATAGCATTCACAATACTTTGCTGTGCCTGTGTAAGAGTAATACAATAGTCCTCTGAAATATGGATGGGAATCGGATTTCGATAAACTTTTTTAGTCGAAACAACCAATATACCAAGTCGCTCCAATGCCTTAATTGCATCTCTGCTCACTTGATGCTCTTTGATTGCCTGTGCCATCTCTATGGTAGAAAATTCTTTTAATACAGTGGCAAGACGTAACCGTGCTTTATTCCCCTTTTTTTCACATTCTTCTATAAATAAGTCTAATCGACTTTGCTCTACGACTAAATGTAAATACTTTTTTTGTTTTTCTTTCACTTTACGTTTCACTGGTAAAACGGCACGTAATGCATCGTTCATCGTAGAACCATATCTTTCCCGCATCCAAGCTGCAAGTTGAATAAAATGACTTTCTAAAATGGTTCCATCTGTAATTACACTAGAAATTGGTTTTATTTTTTTCGGATCAAACTCCGAGGTAGAAGACAATCCTAAAACAAACCCTTTGATCTGCCGATTTCCTGCACCAAAAGGAATGAGCACCTGTGTACCAATTTGTACACAGGATTCCCATTCCTCCGGTATCGCATATTCATATATCTTATCTAGATTTCCATGTGAAATATTCACGATTACGCTTGCATACTTCATCTACTACTCCACTTATTTTTTTAATGCTTCCACAACTTCTTCCATATGCATTCCACGAGAACCTTTTACAAGAATGGCATCTCCTGCTTTCACATTTAAAAGAAGATATTGCTCTGCATCTGCTTTATTTTCGAAGTCCTCTGCTATTATATTACTGCCACAATCCTTTATCGCTCTGCAAATTTCTTTTGCCTCTGTTCCAACCGTTACCACCATATCAATTTGATGCCCATGTCGCTTTGTTTCTGCTAAAAAGCTGCCAACATCATAATGGCATTTTTTCGAAGAAACACCTAATTCCAATACGTCTGCAAATACCAAAATTCTTCGCTGTATCCCTTCCATGTCTAACAACATTAATGCACCGCTTTTCATAGAATCCGGACTTGCATTATAGGTGTCATCAATAATTTTTTTTCCATTACATTCATAAATTTGGCCACGCATACTGATCGGTTTATAATCTTCTAATCCTTTTTTTGCCTCAGAAGGGTCTATCTGAAATTCTTCTGCAACAGCTAATGCAACTGTGGCATTGTATATATTATGTTCTCCAAGAACCGACAATGTAACCATTTCTTCTTTTGTTGCAGACTTATATTTAAATTGCTGCCCTTCTCCCTTTCGCACAACGTCTGTTGCCTGAAACGCACAAGAATCACCCTGTCCAAACTCCTTCACAATACAGTTTGAAAACTTTTCTATTGTTTTCGCATCAAAAAGTGCTGTATCTATCGGCTGATTCTTCTTTTTCTTTGCCACAAATTCTTTCATCTCATGAAGTAAGCGGTCTTCACCATTAACATACAAGGAACATTCTCCAGAAAAATAATCCATAATGTTCGATTTTTCCTTTCGAATATTTTCCTGAGAACCTAATTGTCCAATATGTGATACTCCTATATTTGTCATGACTGCCAAATCTGGTCTTGCAATAGCTGCTAATCGTTCCATTTCTCCAACTTCACTCATTCCCATTTCAATTACCGCAACCTGCGTATCTTCCTCTAGGTAAAACATCATCAAGGGCAATCCGATTTGGCTATTCATATTTCCTTTTGTTTTTAAGACATTGTATTTTGTGCCTAACGCTGCTGCAATCATCTCTTTGGTTGTTGTTTTTCCCACACTACCGGTAATGCCTACAATTTTTACATCAAACAAACTACGATACCAAGCTGCTGCCAGCTGCAAAGCCTCTGTCGTATCCTCTACTTGAATGTAAACTTTTCCTGGAAGAAATTTACTACATTCCTTTGCTGTAAAAGTAGCCACTGCACCAGCCTCTAATGCCATATCGATAAAGTTATGTGCATCCACACGTTCTCCTACAATAGGAACAAACAATGCTCCCTTTGTAATCTCCTTTGAATTTGTGCTAACAGAGGTAATAAGCGTATCTCCTGCCCCAGAAAGAATCGTTCCATTTACTGCCTTTGCCAACGCTTCTGCATGAATTTCCTTCATGTTTTCCTCCTTACTGAATCTTTTCTTCTTCCTTTACTTGTGCTACTAATTCTCTCTCATCCATATGATGTTTCTTTCCCTTTATTTCCTGATAATCCTCATGTCCTTTTCCTGCAAGTACAATTACATCACCCTCTTGTGCATGCACCATACAATAACGGATAGCTTCTTTTCGGTCTGCGATCATTACATACTTTCCATCCGCTTTCTTTACACCCGTTAAAATATCATCCATAATTGCCTGTGGTTCTTCATCTCTTGGATTATCTGATGTAATAACCGTTAAATCTGCAAGTTTAGAGGAAACTTCTCCCATTTCATAACGGCGAAGTTTGGAACGATTTCCGCCACAGCCAAACAAACATACCAAACGTTTTGGATGGTATGCCTTTAAAGTTGTAAGCAAACTTTCCAAACTCATAGCATTATGTGCATAATCAATCATAAGAGTAAATCGCTTTGATACTGGAAGTAATTCCACTCTTCCCTTTACACGAATTCCTTCTAATGCAGATTGAATCGCATCTTCTTTTACTCCAAAATGACGACAAATCGAAATTGCTGCCAATGAATTATATACACTAAATTTACCAGGTACATCAATTTCTACTGGCATATTTAACAAACCACTCATATTATAGGAAACACCTAAAAATCCAGGTCTGTGAATCAGTTCTACATTTTCAGCACGCAAATCTGCTTTTTCAGAAAAGCCAAAACTTTCCACCTGACAGGTATGACCTTCTAATACTCGCTCTGTATGCTCATCATCCATATTGACAATACCTGTTTTACACTGTTTAAATAACATTCCTTTGCAATGTAAATACTCATCAAAATCCTTATGCTCGTTTGGACCAATGTGATCTGGCTCTAAATTTGTAAAAATACCATAATCAAACACAAAGCCACCAACTCTATGTAACTTTAATCCCTGAGACGATACTTCCATTACCACACATTCTATACCTGCATCTACCATTTCACGAAATGTTTTTTGCACAACATAAGATTCCGGTGTGGTATTGACCGCCGGAATGTGCTTGTCTCCAATAATCGTTTCAATCGTTCCGATCAGCCCTGTCCGAAAACCAGTTTTTTCCAAGATAGATTTTACCATGTAGGAGGTTGTCGTTTTTCCTTTTGTACCTGTAATACCAATTGTTTTTAACTGTTCTGCAGGATTTCCAAAATAAGAAGCTGACATACATGCCAATGCAAGACGGGTATCCTCTACCTTTATCACTGTAACGTTATCTGGAACGGTCACTTCTTTCTCTACTACTACCGCTGCAACTTCCTTTTGTATTACTTGATCTATAAAATCGTGTCCATCTACTACTGCTCCGCTAATACAAACAAATGCTGCATCTTTACAGGCTTTTCTGGAATCAAACACTAATTCACTTACTTCTCTATCAATAGTACCTTGCACTACTTCATACTTTATTTTGTCTAATAAATCTGCTACTATCATTTTTTCCCTCCTACTCTCATACGGATTTTACTATTTTGTCGCTATTCTACCGTAATTTCACCGTCAAATACTATTGTTGCAGGTCCTGTCATAAATACATGATTTGTCTTCTTGTCATACTCTATCTTTAAATCTCCACCAAGCAAATGTATTATGACTTCCTCTTCTGTTTTCCCGTTTAAAATGCAAGCTACTGCTGTAGCACATGCTCCAGTACCACAAGCAAGTGTCTCTCCAGAGCCTCTCTCCCACACTCTCATGTTTACTTCTTTTTTATTTAATATTTGAACAAATTCTGTATTCACGCGTTCTGGAAACATTGCATGTTTTTCAAAGATAGGTCCGATTTTTTCTAATGGTAATGACGCAGTATCATCTACCCAAACAACAGCATGTGGATTTCCCATAGATACGCAGGTCATTTCGTATTCCTGACCATTTATTTTTACTTTTTCACCAATCATTTTTTCTTTCTGCCACTCTACTGGAATCTCTTTTGTATTTAAAATCGGTTCACCCATATCTACTTTTACCGTTTTTACTTTTCCGTTTTCCACCTGAAGGTCTAAATATTTTATCCCTCCTTTTGTTTCAATGGAAATCCTAGTTTTATCCGTCAATCCATAATCATATACGTATTTTGCAATACAACGCACACCATTTCCGCACATCTTTCCTTCTGAGCCATCCGCATTAAACATACGCATACGAAAATCTGCCTGTTCCGATGGACAAATTAAAATTAATCCATCGGAACCAATCCCAAAATGGCGATCACTGACCTGCACTGCCAATTTGGAAGGATCGTCAACCTGTTCCTTAAAACAATTGACATATACATAATCGTTTCCGCAACCATGCATTTTTGTAAATTTCATAAACTTTCCCTCTTTCTTTTACATACGATCTGGAGCTTCCATACCTAATAAATCCACACAAGTTTCTAATACACCTTTTGTAAGACGTATCAATGAAATCCATGATTTCTGACGTTCTTTATCTTCTTCTGCAATAATTTTGTTTTCATGATAAAATCTTGCAAACGCATTGGATAATTCATAAATATACTGACACATTTTATGTGGTGCGTTTTCTTCAAACGCTGTTTCCATCATATCATTGAATTTTGAAAGTTCTAGCATCAATGCTGTCTCACTATCGCTTACTGGTGCAGCTAAATCTGTACTTTCTGGTAATTTTCCTATTTTTTCTTCATACTTTGCTAAAATAGATTTAATACGAACAATCGTATATAAAATATATGGACCTGTATTTCCTTCAAAAGATGCAAAACGCTCAATATCAAAAACATAATCTTTGGAGGCTTGATTGGATAAATCCCCATACTTTAATGCTGCTACTCCAACTTTTCTTGCAATTTCCTTTGCCTCTTCTTCGGATACCTCTCGGTCTGCTACTTTATCATATACGGCATCTGTAATGAGTTGTATTAATGTTTCCAATCTCATAACGCCACCTTCTCTTGTCTTGAATGGTTTTCCATCCTTTCCATTCATTGTACCAAATCCAAGGAACGTAAGTTTTGTATCTTCTCCAACTAACTTTGTCTTTTTCGCACAACGGAATACTTGCTCAAAATACAATTCCTGTCTTTTATCTACCACATACGTAATCGCATCCGGCTGGAACAATTTCATACGTTCTACAATTGTTGCTAGGTCCGTCGTATTGTAAAGCGTAGCACCATCCGATTTTAAAATCATACATGGAGGAATTTCTTTTTTATCGGTTTCTTCTTTTACGTCTACAACTAATGCACCATCGCTCAAATAAGCATAACCATTTTTCTTCATATCTTCCACCATGTCTGCAATATATGGCTGTGCATCACTTTCCTTTTTCCACAAATCAAACTCTACATTTAACTTTTCATAATTCTTTTTCAAATCATTTACGGATACATTTAAAATATGCTCCCATAATGCATGATATCCACGTTTTCCGCTCTGTAAAAGGAAGGTTGCATTTTGTGCTTCCTCACGATATTCTGGATGCTCTTTCGAATATGCATTGGCATATGGATAAATTTCTTCCAGTTCTGACATAGTAAATGGGGCTTCCTTTGGATATTCTCCTGTAAAAGTATCGTCAAAATAAACCCAATCCGGATTTCTCTTTTTACATTCTGTAATGATAAGTCCCATTTGAAGTCCCCAGTCTCCTAAATGTGCATCACCAATTACTTTATGTCCCATAAACTTGCCAAAACGTTTTATACTTTCACCGATGATGGCAGAGCGCAAATGTCCTACATGCAGTGGTTTTGCAATATTAGGTCCACCATAATCTATAATAATTGTCTTAGGATTCTTTGCTTCCTCTACACCATATTTTTTGTCTGCTGCCATTCCAGAGACATATTTTGCCAAGCAGTCACCACTTAATGTAATATTAATAAATCCCGGTGCGACTGCAACAATGGACTGAAAAGTATCACTTTCCTGCAAGAATTCTACAACTTCCTGTGCAATCATAATTGGTGCTTTTTTATATTGTTTTGCTGCTGCCAATGCACCATTACACTGATACTGGCATAAATCCGGACGATTTGAAACCGTAACATTACCATATTTTTCTTCATACCCTGCTTTTACAAAAGCCTGAGTCACTTCCTTTTTTATCTCATTGATTAGCTTCTCCATTACTCTTTGACCTATCCTTTCGCTAAATTATGGTTTATCTACACAATACGATTCACACCTCCTATAGAGGCAAGTAGATTCATAGTTATTACCACTATACCACATTTCATTTATAAAGTAAAACTACCTAGAAAAACATTCTTTTTTATAGCAGCTTGACCAATAACCTTTTACTGTGCCAAACAAAACGCCTTCCTTTTTCCAGGTAGTTTTTTTCTTTTTCTATTTGTAATTATGTAACAATTCGACCGGGCAGAAATATTACGAAATTATTGAAACCAAAATCCTTTAAAATTATTTTTTTCTACAAGCAAAACATTTGGTAAATCATGACTAAATTTTCGAATCATTCTACCTTTTTTATCATATTCTGCATACTCTTTTATGCTTCCATAATTATAAATATTTCGGTCTCCGTAAAATTGCATACTTCCCTTATCCGGTGTATAACTTACTTCTTTTTTTTCTTCTTTACTATATTGTGCATTCGCTTCATCGATCAAATATTTATCCACATATGAACACTTTGCATCTCTTTGTTTCGTTCCAATGCCTTTATAATCTGTCCAGTTTATTTTCGGTCTGGTAGCACTATACCCATAATTACTGTTCCATACATATAAGTAATACTGCCCATCGTCTAACTTGCTCGAGGTTTCTGTCTGTATACAAGTCGGACGAAACGGTGCATAAAAGACTTCCTCTGCCTTTCCCAAATCAACCACACTGTTTGCCTGTGCCTCTTCCTGTGCTACATCTGCCTCTTCCTGCCCTGCTTTTGCCAGAAGTTTCTTTTCGTATCCACTCTTTTTCCAGACTTTTGTTTCCCCAATAATAAAGGAAATTCTTGGAGAACGACTGTTGATATTTATAACCTTAAAAATAGAAGATAATTCACGAGAACTGATAAGCACCTCATCACTATTTACCTGTGTCACACTAGTTAAATCAATCCAATTTATTTCCTTTTGCTTCTTTTTCTTCTTTGCTTTTTTCAACATCTGAGGCAAAAGTTTTTCCATAGAAAATAATTCCTTTACCTCTCCATTTTGTAAATCCAACGAAAGCAACGTATCTCTGACTGATTTGCTCTTTTTACCAGTTTTGGTTGCTAAAATCCATAAATCTCCATAACCATTGTAAATAAAATCTTCATACTGATTATACTTTCCTAAGGAATAAACCTTCTCCACTTCTCCTAATGGTCCAACTGCTACTATATGTTTTTTATCAATGGCATAATACATTCTATTATCTTGCAGCAAAACCCTTTGTGATGCAATACTGTTCAACGGAATTTCTCCTCGAAGGACACCACTATTATCATAGAGCAAAATAGATTTTTTTCCGAAAAGAGTATATAATCCATTGCTCACTTGCTGTTCGCTTCGTCCAGAAGAAACTGTAATTTTTGTCTTTGCTCCAGATTGCGATGCAGGAACATCAATCGCATACACTTTTCGGTTACGCAGTTTATCGTCCTTGCCATACAAATCTAAAATCAACAAATTCTTTCTTCCTGGCACAAATCCCGTTACCTGATAGCTATGTTCCCTTGTCAAGTTATCTTTTTTACCATTATATAATGTTCTTGTAAAGTTTGGTATTTTCTCATCCTCTACCTGTACCGTATAACGAATATAGGTATCTTCAGTAGCCATAAAGTACAAATACAGCGATAGATGATTTGTTCCATATGGATCCCATTCCATCAAGGGATTATTAAAATCATATATGATCTTTTTTTTGCATTTTTCAATGTGTCGATTTTGTTTATCCGTATATTCTATCGAATAGATTGTTTTTGTATCTTTTGCTTTTGTATCCATTGCAGTATTTTCAATTTGTCTTTCATCAAACACTTCTTTTTGGGAATCCTTTGATAAAATATCCAATTCTTGTCGTTCTAAGCGTTTCTGTGCATCCTGTATTTTTTTATTCTGTCGATATCCAAAAAAACAAATCCCCCCTAACGCCAAAACCATAATAAGACTCGTGATCAATGCTGTTTTTAATTTTTTCTTCATTCCTATCCCTCTCTCCCTTTGTCTTATGAAATAGCATAGATGATTGCAAAACTTTATTTGTTTTATACTTTTATGTGCATAATCTACAAGAACTAAGCCAAAAATTTTGTAACTACTTATACTTAAAACTAAGCCGAAGTAAACTCAGCAATGTAGGATCTGCATGTTCCTCATATAATGTACTTTTTATATATGACGGACAATCCGTAATAATATTGTCTACCCCTAATTGACTCATATATAACGCATTTTTCTTTGAATTTACTGTCCATACATATATTTCTTTACCATATTTATGTGCCAATAAAACAATTCTCTCCGTAACCATCGACGCACGCATACTTAAAAAATCAATATCCTTGTCTAAATAATATCGACCATATGCGGAAGATAATATATACCCTGTTTGAATTTCTTTATGATATTCCTTCACTTCAGATAAAGCCTTC
>Ga0256869_1001990_pt1 | contig 10428 bp, 8 predicted proteins | sample RumenRJG_05RNA_FD_186096 | JGI IMG/M metagenome (GOLD analysis project Ga0256869, IMG submission 186096) | Metatranscriptome of bovine rumen microbial communities from Lethbridge, Alberta, Canada - Rumen RJG_05 (Metagenome Metatranscriptome) | ecosystem: Host-associated > Mammals > Digestive... | reverse complement strand
GCCTCTTTAGCTCAGTTGGCCAGAGCACGTGATTTGTAATCTCGGGGTCGTTGGTTCGAATCCGACAAGAGGCTCAAGACAACACTTGGGTAGATTCCAGAGTGGCCAAATGGGGCAGACTGTAAATCTGCTGCTTTATAGCTTCGGTGGTTCGAATCCATCTCTACCCACAAAACAAAACTGCGGAAGTAGCTCAGTTGATAGAGCATTAGCCTTCCAAGCTAAGGGTCGCGAGTTTGAGCCTCGTCTTCCGCTCAAGTAAAAAGAAACATTGCCTGTGTAGCTCAGTGGTAGAGCGCATCCTTGGTAAGGATGAGGTCGCGGGTTCAACTCCCGCCACCGGCTCAAATCAAATTACGGCGAAACTTCGCCACTCGATGGGAATAAAACGCACCGAGGGGGCGAAGTGAAGCGTGTAAATAATGATTGTAGCAAGTAAAAATCATTTTATCAAAAAATAAGTTAAAGTTATGGCAAAAGAGAAATTCGTAAGAACCAAGCCGCATGTAAACATCGGTACTATTGGTCACGTTGATCACGGTAAAACTACCCTTACCGCTGCTATCACCAAGGTGCTCTCTGAGCAGGGCTATTCTAACGAGGCCGTTCGCTCGTTCGATTCTATCGACAACGCACCCGAGGAGAAAGAGCGTGGTATTACTATCAACACTGCCCACGTGGAATATGAAACCAAGAATCGTCACTATGCACACGTTGACTGCCCTGGACACGCCGACTATGTGAAGAACATGGTAACTGGTGCTGCTCAGATGGACGGTGCAATCGTTGTGATCGCTGCTACCGACGGTGTTATGCCTCAGACTCGTGAGCACATCCTGCTGGCTCGCCAAGTGAATGTGCCTCGCCTGGTGGTGTTCCTGAACAAGTGCGATTCTCCCGATGTTGACGACGAGATGATCGAGCTCGTTGAGATGGACGTTCGCGAACTTCTTTCAGAATATGGCTATGACGGCGACAACACTCCTATCATCAAGGGTTCGGCCCTGGGTGCCCTCAATGGCGATCCCAAGTGGACTCAGAGCGTGCTCGACTTGATGGACGCTGTCGACGAGTGGATTCCACTGCCTCCACGCGACATCGACAAGCCCTTCCTGATGCCTATCGAGGACATCTTCTCGATCACTGGCCGCGGCACTGTTGCTACTGGCCGTATCGAGACCGGTGTTGTGAAAGTGGGCGACCCCGTGCAAATCATGGGTCTGGGTGCCGACTTGAAGTCGACTGTGACTGGCGTTGAGATGTTCCGCAAGATCCTCGACGAGGGCGAGGCTGGCGACAACGTGGGTCTGCTGCTCCGCGGTATCGACAAGGATCAGGTGAAGCGCGGTATGGTGATCTGCCATCCCGGACTTGTGACTCCTCACGATGAGTTCACTGCTTCGATCTATGTGTTGAAGAAAGAGGAAGGTGGCCGTCACACTGCATTCCGCAGCCACTATCGTCCTCAATTCTACATCCGCACGCTCGACGTGACTGGCGAGATCACTCTGCCCGAGGGCGTTGAGATGGTGATGCCTGGCGACAACGTTGAGATCAACGTGAAGCTCATCGAGCCAGTTGCCTGCAACGAGGGTCTGCGTTTCGCAATCCGCGAGGGTGGCCGCACCGTTGGTTCGGGTCAAATCACCAAGATCATCGAGTAATACACACCTTCCCTCATGAGGAGGGGTGAACACAGAATAACAGAATCGGCCTCGCGCGCATGACGAGGCGGGGCCGGTTTCTTTAATACACGGGAATAGTTCAGTTGGTAGAACGACGGTCTCCAAAACCGTAGGTCGTGAGTTCGAGTCTTACTTCCCGTGCTATTTTTTCAAAATACAATTATGGCAAAAGCAAAAATACTTACGGATTTAGAGGAGTCTTATAACGAGCTCGTTCATAAGGTTTCTTGGCCCTCAAAGACTGACTTGGCCAATAGCACCGTCATTGTCATGGTGGCTTCCATACTCATGGCACTCGTGATATGGGCTGTTGACGCAATCATCAGCTGGGGCATGGAAAACATCATCTATCGCGTGTAGCGAGAAAGTGCGAGTGCACTCTCGTGTGCCTGCACTTGCTGCGAGCCCTGAGCGCTGTGTCTCACTACTTCCACGGCACGCTTCTCCATTATCACTGTGCCGGGAGATGCATTGCCTCGATTGTGACTTGTGGCTGCACGGTTGCGATGATTGCATGTTTCCAGAAAAAAATCCATTTCCAGATATTTCTTGTGTTTCACAACATTTTTTCAATCTCTTTTTTTTTAACGTTTAGTTGACATCTACAATGGCTGAAGGAAAAAAACAGTGGTATGTTTTGAAAACCATTTCGGGCAAAGAGCAGAAAATCAAGGAAATGCTTGATGCTGCCTGTAAAAATGATGAGCGCCTGCGCGAGCATCTTTTTCAGGTGCTCGTTCCTACAGAGAAGGTCTTCACGACCCATGCCGGGAAGAAGGTGCAGAAAGAACGCAACCTGCTTTCGGGATATGTATTTGTACAATGCGACCTCGACGGTGAGACTGAAGACATGTTGCAGAACACGACCAACGTGATCAACTTTGTGCGCACCCGTGAGTCGAGCCACAGGCCCGAACCCATCAGGGAAAGCGACATTGCACGCATGCTGGGAGCTGCCGAGGCCGAGGGCGCTGCGCCCGAGGGCGAGGATGGACCCAACGATTTCATCGTGGGCGAGAATGTGAAGGTGACTTTCGGTCCCTTCAACGGGTTCACAGGCGAAATCGAAGAGGTGAATCGAGAAAAACGCAAGCTCAAGGTCATGGTCAAGGTGTTCGGCCGCAAGACGCCGCTGGAATTGGACAATTCGCAAGTGTCGCGTGAGTAGCGCCCATGTGCCGGTCCTCGATGATGTTACGCTACGGGGAGCGGTGCGGGTTGAGGCTCATGCAATAGTTTTTCATAAACTAATAAATTCTCAAATTAAGAACAATGGCTAAAGAAATTGCTGGACAGTTAAAATTACAGATTAAGGGCGGAGCAGCAAACCCTTCGCCGCCAGTAGGACCAGCTCTTGGTTCTAAGGGTATAAACATCATGGAGTTTTGCAAGCAATTCAATGCCCGCACTCAATCTAAGGCCGGCAAGGTGCTCCCTGTGGTGATCACCTACTACACCGACAAGAGCTTTGACTTTGTTGTCAAGACTTCGCCTGCTGCCGTTCAACTCAAGGAGGCAGCCAAGATTAAGAGCGGTTCGGGTGAACCTAACCGTAAAAAAGTCGCTACGGTGACTTGGGACCAGGTTAAGGAGATTGCTGAAGACAAAATGCCTGATTTGAACTGTTTCACTGTAGCCTCGGCGATGAAGATTGTCGCTGGAACAGCAAGAAGTATGGGTATCACCGTAAAGGGTACATTCCCCGAAAATGTTTAAAACTTCAATTCAAAATGAGTAAACTAACAAAAAATCAAAAGTTAGCCGCCACGAAGATTGAACCTGGGAAAGCTTACACCCTTGCTGAGGCCGCCACACTGCTGAAGGAAATCACCTTCACCAAGTTTGACGCTTCGGCCGATATCGATGTACGTCTTGGTGTAGATCCTCGAAAGGCTGACCAGAATATCCGCGGCGTGGTATCGCTGCCTAACGGAACGGGCAAGACCGTGCGCGTGCTTGTGCTTTGCACCCCCGACAAGGAGGCCGAAGCCAAGGAAGCCGGTGCCGACTATGTGGGTCTTGAAGAGTATATCGACAAGATCAAGTCGGGTTGGACCGATGTGGATGTAATCATCACCCAGCCTCAAAACATGGGCAAGATCGGACCTCTGGGTCGCATCCTGGGCCCCCGCGGCCTGATGCCAAACCCCAAGAGCGGCACCGTGACTCCCGATGTGGCCAAGGCTGTGAAAGAAGTGAAACAAGGTAAAATTGATTTCAAGGTTGATAAGAAAGGTATAGTACACACCTCTATTGGCAAGGTGTCGTTCACTCCCGACCAGATACGTGAGAATGCCCAGGCATTCATCAACACGCTGATCAAGCTGAAGCCGGCCACCGCCAAGGGTACCTATATCAAGAGCATTTATCTTTCAAGTACTATGAGTAAAGGTATCAAGATCGATACCAAGTCAATCGACGCTTAATTTTTTAAAATTGAAGAAACAATGAGAAAGGAAGATAAAGCAGTATTAATCGACAAGATCAAGGACACCATCGCTCAGTACAGTTGCGTGTATCTGACATCGACAACCGACCTGAACGCTGAAAAGACCACCGACCTGCGCCGCGCTGCCTTCAAGGCCGAGGTGAAGATGATGGTGGTGAAAAACTCCTTGTTGAAGAAGGCCATGGAGCAGAGCGACATCGACTACTCGGGCCTCTATCCCGCAATGGTAGGAAACACCACGCTCATGCTGAGCAACACTGGCAACGCTCCTGCTAAACTCATCAAGGAATTCCGCAAGAAGAAAGAGACCCAGCCTGCACTCAAGGCAGCCTTCGTTGAGGAGACCGTCTACATGGGCGAGGAGAGCCTCGAGACCCTGGCAACGATCAAGAGCAAGAACGAGCTCATCGCCGACGTTGTGGCACTGCTGCAATCGCCTGCCAAGAATGTGGTTTCGGCTCTGCAGTCGGGTGGCAACAAGCTCCACGGAATTCTGGAAACATTATCAAAAAAAGAAGAAAAATAAATTTAAAAACAACTTTAATCAAATCATACTAAAATGGCAGATTTAAAAGCTTTTGCTGAGGAATTAGTTAATCTTTCAGTTAAGGAAGTAAACGAACTCGCACAAATTCTCAAAGACGAATATGGTATTGAACCTGCAGCTGCTGCTGTGGCCGTGGCCGGTCCTGCTGCTGCTGGTGCTGCTCCCGCTGAAGAGGAGAAGACTAACTTCGATGTGATCCTGAAATCTTTCGGTTCTGAGAAGCTCAAAGTCATCAAGCTGGTGAAGGAACTCACTGGTCTGGGCCTGAAGGACGCTAAGGACCTGGTAGAGAAGGCTCCCGCTCCCATCAAGGAAGGCCTGCCCAAGGCTGATGCTGAAGGTCTCAAGAAGCAACTCGAAGAACTCGGCGCTGAAGTTGAACTTAAATAATTTTACCTGAATATCAGGTATATAGGTTAAGAATCCTCAGGTTCTGTTGATTCTTAACCTTTTTGTGTCATAATTAAAAATTTGAGTTCACTTAATTAATTTTTTCAATGTCAGTTTCCAAACAACCACGAGTAAATTTTGCACGTGTCAAGAATCCGTATCCTTATCCCGATTTCCTTGAGGTGCAATTACAATCATTCAGAGATTTTCTGCAATTAGATACCCCAACTGAGAAACGAAAAAACGAGGGACTCTATAAAGTTTTTTCCGAGAATTTCCCCATCGCGGACACGCGGAATAACTTTGTCCTTGAATTTCTTGACTATTTCATCGACCCGCCGCGCTACACCATCGATGAGTGCCTCGACCGTGGCCTCACCTACAGTGTGCCACTCAAGGCCAAGCTCAAGCTCTACTGCACCGACCCCGATCACGAGGACTTTGCCACCGAGGTACAGGATGTGTATCTGGGTGCCATCCCCTACATGACTGCCAAGGGCACGTTTGTGATCAACGGCGCCGAGCGCGTGGTGGTGTCTCAGTTGCACCGTTCGCCGGGCGTTTTCTTTGGGCAGAGCGTCCATGCCAACGGCACCAAGCTATATTCGGCTCGCATCATACCTTTCCGTGGATCGTGGATTGAATTTGCCACCGATATCAACAACGTGATGTATGCCTACATCGACCGCAAGAAGAAGTTGCCCGTGACAACTCTGCTGCGTGCCATCGGTCTCGAGACCGACAACGACATCATCAAGATTTTCGGCCTGGCCGAGGAACTCAAAGTAAACAAGACCAACCTTAAGAAGGCAGTGGGCCGCAAGCTCGCCGCCCGTGTCGTGAAAACATGGAACGAAGACTTCGTCGACGAGGATACTGGCGAGGTCGTTTCGATCGAGCGCAACGAGGTGATTATCGACCGCGACACCGTGATCGAGGAGAGCAACATCCCCGAGATACTGGAATCGGGCGCGCAGACCATACTGCTGCACCGCCAGGACGTGAACACGGGCGACTATGCCATCATCTTCAACACGCTTGCCAAGGATACCTGCAACTCTGAGAAAGAGGCAGTCAACTACATATACAGGCAATTGCGCAACGCCGAGCCGCCGGATGACGCCAGCGCCCGCGAGGTGATCAACAACCTTTTCTTCAGCGAGAAGCGTTATGACCTGGGCGATGTGGGCCGTTTCCGCATCAACAAGAAGCTGGGCTTGTCGACCCCCGACGACGTGCGAGTGCTCACCCGCGAGGACATCATCGAGATCATCAAGTACCTCATCGGCCTTATCAACAGCAAGACCGACGTCGATGATATCGACCACTTGAGCAACCGCCGCGTGCGCACCGTGGGCGAGCAGCTCTACAACCAGTTTGGCGTGGGCCTGGCCCGCATGGCCCGCACCATACGCGAGCGCATGAATGTGCGCGACAACGAGGTGTTCACCCCAATCGACCTGATCAACGCAAAGACAATATCGTCGGTCATCAACACATTCTTTGGTACCAACGCCTTGTCGCAATTTATGGACCAGACCAACCCTCTGGCCGAGATCACCCACAAGCGCCGCATGTCGGCCCTGGGCCCTGGCGGCCTCTCGCGTGAGCGTGCCGGCTTTGAGGTGCGCGACGTGCACTACACCCACTACGGCCGTCTGTGTCCTATCGAGACACCCGAAGGCCCCAACATCGGCCTCATCTCGTCGTTGTGCATCTATGCCAAGATCAACAAGCTCGGCTTCATCGAGACCCCCTACCGCAAGGTGGAGAACGGCAAGGTCGACCTCGACAACAACCATGTGCAGTATCTCACTGCCGAGAGCGAGGAAGGCAAGATCATCGCCCAAGGCAACGCCGAGGTAAACGACGACGGCACCTTTGCCAGCAACCGCATCAAGTCGCGCCTGGGCGCCGACTTCCCCGTGGCCTCGCCCGACGAGGTCAACTATATGGACGTGTCGCCGCAACAGATTGCGTCGATCGCTGCTGCCATGATTCCCTTCCTGGAGCACGACGACGCCAACCGTGCCTTGATGGGTGCCAACATGATGCGCCAGGCAGTGCCGTTGCTGCGCAGCGAGGCTCCTATCGTGGGCACCGGCATCGAGCAGCGTCTGGCCTACGACAGCCGCACCCAGATACAAGCCGAGGGCGAGGGTGTGGTAGAATATGTCGATGCCGACGTCATACGCATACGCTACGACCAGACCGAAGACGAGGCCTTCGTCTCGTTTGAGGAACCCGTAGTAGAATATCACTTGCCCAAGTTCCGCAAGACCAACCAGAACACCACCATCGACCTGCGGCCTATATGCGACCGCGGCCAGCGTGTGAAGAAGGGCGACATCCTCACCGAGGGCTACTCGACCGAGGACGGCGAGCTTGCCCTGGGGCGTAACCTCAAGGTGGCCTACATGCCCTGGAAGGGTTACAACTATGAGGACGCCATCGTGCTCAACGAGCGCATGGTGCGTGAGGACATCCTCACCAGTGTGCACGTCGACGAGTACACCCTCGAGGTGCGCGAGACCAAGCGCGGCATGGAAGAGCTCACCAACGATATCCCCAACGTGAGCGAAGACGCCACCAAGGACCTCGACGAGCGCGGCATCATCCGCGTGGGAGCCCACATCCAGCCCGGCGACATCCTCATAGGCAAGATCACGCCTAAGGGTGAGAGCGATCCCACCCCCGAGGAGAAGCTGCTGCGCGCTATCTTCGGCGACAAGGCTGGCGACGTGAAGGATGCCTCGCTCAAGGCCAACCCGTCGCTAAAGGGCGTGATCATCAAGACCCGCCTCTTTGCCCGCGCCACCAAGAAAAAACGCACCAAGGGCGGCGACCCCTTCATCAACAAGCTCGACGAGGAGTATGGAGCCAAGCAAGACGAGCTCAAGGCATTGCTCATCGAGAAGCTGCTCAAGCTCACCGAGGGCCTTACCTCGCAGGGCGTGAAAGACTTCCTCGACACCGAGGTGATAGCCAAGGGCAACAAGTTTACAGCATCGGTGCTCAAAGATATCGACTACGAGTCGGTCAACCTGAGCAAGTGGACGACCGACGAGCACCGCAACGACATGATACGCTCCTGCGTGATGAACTACCTGCGCAAGAGCAAGGGCATCGACACCGAGCTGCGCCGCAAGAAGTTTGACTACTCGATAGGCGATGAGCTCCCATCGGGCATCATGCAGATGGCCAAGGTGTATGTGGCCAAGAAGCGCAAGATAGGCGTGGGCGACAAGATGGCCGGCCGCCACGGCAACAAGGGTATCGTCTCTCGCGTGGTGCGCGAGGAGGACATGCCATTCCTTGCCGACGGCACCACGGTCGACCTCGTGCTCAATCCCCTGGGTGTGCCTTCGCGCATGAACCTGGGTCAGATTTTCGAGGCCGTGCTCGGCTGGGCCGGTCACGAGCTGGGCGTGAAATTTGCCACCCCCATCTTCGACGGCGCCACGATGGACGACCTCAACAAGTGGACCGACAAGGCCGGCCTGCCGCGTGGCGGCAGCTGCCAGCTCTACGACGGTGCCACGGGCGAGCCCTTCGACCAGAAAGCCACAGTGGGTGTGACCTACTTCTTGAAGCTGGGCCACATGGTCGAGGACAAGATGCATGCCCGCTCGATCGGCCCCTACTCGCTCATCACGCAACAGCCTCTGGGCGGCAAGGCCCAGTTTGGTGGTCAGCGTTTCGGCGAGATGGAGGTTTGGGCTCTTGAGGCCTTCGGCGCAAGCCACGTGCTGCAAGAGATCCTCACCATCAAGAGTGACGATGTCACAGGCCGCAGCAAGGCCTATGAGGCCATTGTCAAGGGAGATCCAATGCCCACTCCGGGCATCCCCGAGTCGCTCAACGTGCTGCTGCATGAGCTGCGCGGATTGTGCTTAAGTGTGAAACTTGAATAATAACGTCTCTTTAATACATTTTTAAATGGCTTTTAGAAAAGACAATAAAGCAAAGAGTAACTTCTCCAAGATAACCATCTCGCTGGCATCGCCCGACGAGATACTCAACAACTCCTATGGCGAGGTGCTCAAGCCAGAAACCATCAACTACCGCACCTACAAGCCCGAGCGCGACGGCCTGTTCTGCGAGCGCATCTTCGGCCCTGTAAAGGACTATGAGTGCCATTGCGGCAAGTACAAGCGCATACGCTACAAGGGCATCGTGTGCGACCGTTGCGGTGTCGAGGTCACCGAGAAGAAGGTGCGCCGTGAGCGCAGCGGCCACATCCAGCTGGTGGTGCCCGTGGCCCATATCTGGTACTTCCGCTCGCTGCCCAACAAGATAGGCTACCTGCTGGGCCTGCCCACCAAGAAGCTCGATGCAGTGATCTACTATGAGCGCTACATCGTGATCAATCCCGGCAACGTGAAGATGGCCAAGCAACCTGGCAAGGAGCCTGAGCCACTGCAGCGTCTCGACCTGCTGAGCGAGGACGAGTATATGGACATCGTGGAGAAGCTGCCTAAAGACAATAACCAGCTCGACGACGACGACCCCAACAAGTTTGTGGCCAAGATGGGTGCCGAGGCTATCTACGACCTCCTGGTGAAGCTCGACCTCGACTCGCTCTCCTATGAGCTGCGCGACAAGGCCCACAAGGAGACCTCGCAACAGCGCAAGGCCGAGGCCTTGAAGCGCCTGCAGGTGGTCGAAGCCTTCCGCGAGAGCAAGGACGTGAACCGTCCCGAGTGGATGATACTCAAGGTGATTCCTGTGATTCCGCCCGAGTTGCGCCCGCTCGTGCCCCTCGATGGCGGCCGTTTTGCCACCAGCGATCTCAACGACCTGTACCGTCGAGTCATCATACGCAACAACCGCCTCAAGCGCCTCATCGAGATCAAGGCTCCCGAGGTCATCTTGCGCAACGAGAAGCGCATGCTTCAAGAAGCCGTCGACTCGTTGCTCGACAACTCCCGCAAGAGCAGCGCTGTGAAGAGCGATGCCAATCGCCCGCTCAAGTCGTTGAGCGACAGCCTCAAGGGCAAGCAGGGCCGCTTCCGCCAGAACCTGCTGGGCAAGCGTGTCGACTACTCGGCCCGCTCGGTCATCGTCGTGGGTCCTGAGCTCAAGATGGGCGAGTGCGGTATTCCTAAGGACATGGCTGCCGAGCTCTACAAGCCCTTCGTGATACGCAAGCTCATCGAGCGCGGCATCGTGAAGACGGTGAAGAGCGCCAAGAAGATTGTCGACCGCAAGGAACCCGTGGTGTGGGACATCCTGGAAAACGTGATGAAGGGTCACCCCGTCATGCTCAACCGTGCCCCAACACTGCACCGCTTGAGTATCCAGGCCTTCCAGCCCAAGCTCATCGAGGGCAAGGCCATCCAGCTGCACCCGCTGGC
>Ga0256869_1001989_pt1 | contig 10429 bp, 8 predicted proteins | sample RumenRJG_05RNA_FD_186096 | JGI IMG/M metagenome (GOLD analysis project Ga0256869, IMG submission 186096) | Metatranscriptome of bovine rumen microbial communities from Lethbridge, Alberta, Canada - Rumen RJG_05 (Metagenome Metatranscriptome) | ecosystem: Host-associated > Mammals > Digestive... | reverse complement strand
TGGTCCTCGACGTAGAGCCAGTCGCGCACGTTCTCGCCCTTGCCGTAGACGGGCAGGGGTTTGCGGTGGCGTATATTATTAATGAATAGGGGGATGAGCTTCTCGGGGAACTGGTAGGGGCCGTAGTTGTTGGAGCAGTTGGTGACGATGGTGGGGAGACCGTAGGTGTCGTGGAAGGCGCGGACGAAGTGGTCGCTCGATGCCTTGGCGGCGCTGTAGGGGCTGTGGGGCTGGTACTTGAGGTCCTCGGTGAAGAACTGCTCGCCGTAGGCCAGGTGGTGTTTGCCGCTGGAGGCCTTGGTGGTGAAGGGCGGCTTGATGCCTTCGGGGTGGGTCATCTGGAGGGCGCCGTAGACCTCGTCGGTGGAGATGTGGTAGAAACGCTTGCCCTCGAACTTCTCCGGCAGGGTCTCCCAGTAGCACTTGGCGGCCTGCAGGAGGCTGAGGGTGCCCATGACGTTGGTCTGTGCGAAGGTGAAGGGGTCCTTGATGGAGCGGTCGACATGGCTCTCGGCGGCGAGGTGGATGATGCCGTCGATGTGCTCGTCCTGCATCAGCTTGTAGACACCGTCGAAGTCGCAGATGTCCATCTTGACAAAGCGGTAGTTGGGCTTGTTCTCGATGTCCTTGAGGTTGGCGAGGTTGCCGGCGTAGGTCAGCTTGTCGAGGTTGATGATTTTATACTCGGGGTACTTGTTGACAAAGAGCCGTACCACGTGGCTTCCAATGAAACCGGCTCCGCCGGTGATGACAATACTCTTCATGACCATTTATTTTCTAAACGTATCGGACGAAATCTCTTCTTTCAACTCATCGATAACTTTAAGCAAATATTGGCCGTACTGGTTCTTAAGCATCGGTTTTGCCAAATCACGCATCTTCTCCTCCGTAATCCATCCATTGCGGTAGGCAATACCTTCCAAACAGGCGACTTTTAAGCCTTGGCGTTTCTCAATGACCTCCACGAAGGTACTTGCCTCAGCCAGGCTGTCGTGCGTGCCGGTGTCTAGCCACGCGAAACCACGACCAAAGACCTGTACCTTCAATTCGCCGTCCTTCAAGAATTCCTGGTTGACGGTGGTTATCTCCAACTCCCCTCTTGCGCTGGGCTTAATTGTCTTGGCCACGTTCACCACTTTGTTAGGGTAGAAATAGAGACCTACTACGGCATAGTTACTCTTTGGCTCCTTAGGTTTCTCTTCAATGCTCAGACAATTGCCCTGCTTGTCAAACTCAGCAACTCCGTAGCGCTCGGGGTCGGATACCCAGTAGCCGAAAACGGTTGCTTTCTTGTTTTCTTCCGCATCCTTCACTGCATTCCTTAAAAGCGTTGTGAATCCACTACCGTAGAAGATGTTGTCACCAAGGACAAGGCAAGCACAGTCATTACCTATGAACTTCTCTCCGATGATAAAAGCCTGTGCCAGTCCGTCAGGACTGGGCTGCTCGGCATACTCGAAGTGTACACCATAGTCAGAGCCGTCACCAAGTAAGCGTTTGAAGCCCGGCAGGTCGTAAGGTGTGGAGATAATCAGAATATCCCTAATTCCTGCCAACATCAAAGCACTGATGGGATAATAGACCATCGGTTTGTCATAAATGGGAAGCAATTGTTTGCTAACACCTTTTGTGATTGGATAAAGGCGGGTTCCACTGCCGCCTGCTAAAACTATACCTTTCATTGTTATATGTTTTTTATTGTTATCTGTAAGAGATGGGGCAAGGCCTACTGCTATAGCGCTCGGCATAGCCGCTTGGCTTGTCCTATTAAACATTCTTATGATAGCGGTCCACAGCCCATTGCCTCCAGCTACACGTAAGTACAAGAATTATAATCCAATACAATAGGAATTCGGTCAAAAACGAGCCTCAACGGCTTTCATTCCCTTAACGCCTTCAACTTTTATGACATTATTACCCTGTCTCTCGTAGTAAGTGTCTTCATAAGTAACAGGGCTGTCTCCAGATTGTAACTCCATCATCATCAATGTTACTCCATAATACTTAGGGAAACGTAGATGAGTAATGATAAAATGCTTTACATCGTCCTCTATCGGTTCTTTCTTTATAATCGAGATAATAGCATTTTGGAAATTATCATAGGATCCTCCATAAAATCGCTTCACTTCCTCATCTATACCTGTGACATACAAATCTGTGTTTTGATACTTGGACCCAATAGACGTATGATAGAAAGACTTAAAGGAATCGTAGGACGCTTTAGTTTCACATATTCCAACCAAAACATAGCCGTGAGTATTAGGTCCCTTATTTACCGCTGCGGTAAGAAGTCGAATACATCGTTTTACCAATTCTATATTGAACTGAGAATCGGTAAAGTTATGGAAACCTGCCTTGAAGTCATATTGAGAACCTTCAAGTGTTGAAAGACGCATTATATTATCAATCTCTAACACCCAATTGTCTTTCGCGACATCTTCACCACGAGATTCCTTGAAGTATGGAGATATAACTCCCTTAACTGCTTGAATTCGGTTATATCGCGTATCAGCAGTCCATGCGTCTTTTATAATACCCTTCAGAATTGTCATTCCTATACCATCCAAATGCTTTATTAACTCTTCCATATTGGAGACTTGCTTGTGCTCTTTATAGAGCAACTCATAAAGGGCAAGAAACACAATCTGGAATGTTCTAACCAGACCTTCAGCCTCATCTTCAGTAAAAATTAAAGTCCTAAAATCCCTGCCAGAAGTATGTAGGATATTTAAGAGAACAGAAAAAGTCTTACAAAACCAACTGATGATATTTTCGGCTCCAAGTTCACGTATGCGGGACTCTACCAATGCTGCCTGATTATTTCCTTCTTTGTCAAGAAGATCGTACCGGTATAAACGATTAAGCGCTTTAGCAGAGGGTGCTATTTTCTTTCCTAAAATTATATAGGAAAGAATCCACGCTATTAGTTCCTCATCTCTGGATACTCTGATATTTTGAGGTGTCACAATATGCTGTTTGACCCACCAAATATGTCCAACTTCTATTCCGTACTTTAGATGAACATTCGACAAGCTTATCTGCTTCATATCATTTAAAGGGAGCTTGTCTGTTACTGACACGTCTCCTCTGATGGTCGATGATATTTTTCTAACCATATCTGAAAACACGCCAACTGCACCTGCTTGACGAATTTCCTGTCCAGAAAGTTGCTTGCCAAAAGAATTGATTCTACGGAAAATTTCTTCAATACTCTGCTGATCTGCTATTATGTATGAAAATGGTATCTGATAAGAAACTATCTTCATACAAATCTCTTTGGGAAGAACAGGAAGGTTCTGTTGCAACTTACCAGACTGCTTCAAATTAAGAGTGCTTGCAAGAGTATCCAAATCGAAGAAATACTGCTTACCTTCCCATGGGATAGAATACTCATTCTCAATAAAGGAAACAATGGCATTTAACCTTTGCATTCCATCTATAATCTCGAATGAAATACTACCTTCTGCATCTGTATTCTGTGCTAACAAGAAGAGTGGGACTGAATACTGGTTCAATAAAGAATCCACAAAAGCTTTTTTCTCCTCTTGTGTCCAAACAAGTTTCCTCTGATAACGACGATTAACTATATACCTGTTTTCCAAATAGTTTTCGTAAACCACCTGTACACTATCCGATTTGCTAGAAATTGAGTTCACCATTTATTTATACAATTAAGTTTTATACTTTTTATAGAGTATGGAGGGGGGGAATTGTTGTCCAAGAAGTATCTATTCTCGGTTATTTTTTCGTTACTAATTCATCAATCGAATGATCACGAATCTTCATTATGGTATAATCTTCTCCCTCCTTCAGCTGTGAAGATTTAAGCATATCTTCAACACCTCTTTCCTCTGAGACACCATTGTCTGACTCAGCCTTTGGAGTTGAGGAGCAGAAGAGGATAATCTGTTTGTCTTTCAATTCAGAGCAATGCCTGAACAATGCACGAAGACTTTGCTCTTTCATCGAATGCTGACAAGGTTCGTCCATCAACACAAAGCCCGGGTGCCGTTTAGAGACCTCTAGCAATGATAGGTAGTATGCCCAAACGCAACGTACAAAGTCGGAAGAAGAAGAGACAGGACGAACAGGATCTTCTATGTCTTCGCCCTCTATCACAACAGGGAAATAGCAGTAACCTGATTGGCGGTCCATATTCAATCCCAGGGTCTGCGTACTATGACTGGAATAGCCATAAAGGGAAGCCTGTTCGCGGAATTTGCTCTCCAATTGGGCTAAACTGCTGTCAACGGCGTTCTTCCTGGCTTCTTTCAGCTTCCGGTATTGGGTCGAAACATTCACATACTCGTCGTAAATAGTTTGGAGCCGTTTCTCCCAGCCATCTTTGCGCTCTATGATTTGCTCCAGATGAGATAGTTTTAACCGCAATTCTGCCTCGTTGTACATTTCAACACGCGAAGGGACTCGGGCATTGTCGCCCATCTGTTCAAAGGCCTGATCCAACTCTACTTTCTTATCTCGTAGCAAGCGGTCGTAATACTGGAGGTAGATAGACTTCTCGTCAATCGTAACAGCCAGCCGCTTTTTCAAACTATCGAGGAAAGAACGCTGTTTCTTGAGCTGTTCGATATTGTTCCTAAGGTCTTGGCCCTGTAATTGCAGATTGACGTGGGAGTGGGCAACCGGCATCTTCTGATGACAAATCGGGCAGAACTCGATCTGGTCGGAAGTAATCAGATTGGAAACCTGCATCAGATTGTCGTTGGTCTTTATCTCTTCAGTTATTCTTTCCAGCTGATAGTCAACCGAAGCCAACCTGCTCTTTTCTGCATTATACTTTCCAAGGAAGTCTTCGTACTGTTCTGTGATAGCATCATACTCTGCCTTAAGACTCTTATATTGGGATACGCTCTCCGACGGTGTATCCGGCTGTTGCTGATAATTCTGCGCATTGCGCAAGCGTTCAGCTAACCCGTTGTAATAATCCTCAACACTTCTAGACTCATCTTTAGGGCCGATTGAAAGTGACTCAGGCCGATGCTTCTGCTCCTTCAGGACGCCGATTTCTCTGAGGATTAAGTCGTTCAACATTGTTATGCTATGGACTTCGTTCATAATGCCATCCCATTCGTTCTCCAATGCGTGACGGCGGTCGAGCAGCGAGCGGCGACTCTTGACAGTAGTATCAACACTGACGCTCAGCGCGTACTCCACCAGCGTCTGTTTGGCACGAAACACATTCATTGTCCGCATTGTGGCAAAGAAATCTGTCCATCCGCGAGACTGTTCGATAAAGCTCAAGGCAAAAACAATCTGCATATAAAGCAGCGTGTCTCCGTCGCCTGTGCTCTGGACTTCCTGAATATCAAGTCCCGCAAATTCTGCAAGCAAATGATAGAAGCCATTAGGCGGATTGTGGTCGCCAGGCGCCTGAAGGAAGTATTCTTTCTTCTCCTTGGCTTTAGAATCATCAAATCGTACAATGACCGTTTTCTGGGCGTTATTGTTATCGCCAGCAATGCGACGGGCAATGGTAATGTGCTTGTCCTCTGAATTTGTCAGTTTTGCATAGACAACTGAATTCTTTACCTCCCAAAACTCTTTCTTGCCCTCTGCATTGGTGATCTCGAAGCTTTCCTTGACGGATTTGTCCAGCGCATCCAGTCCAGAACGGCCTTCAATGAGCTGCTCCATACCAAGCGCGTAATAGAAGCACTTGGCAATGGTTGACTTGCCAGAGGTGTTCTCTCCGACGATGATGTTCAGACCATTGTTTAGGATTATATCCCGACCGAAAGTCTTCCGCTGGTGGGTGGCATAATTCTCCGCCTCTATCTTCAGACGGAACCGTTCAAACCTCAGCATACCAATTTATCTTTAACTGTGTCAAATAGGTTTCGGGAAGTTTCCCTATAGCATTCAAATCTGAATAGATTTCTTGATAGAGATTTGTGTCCCTCAATTTATACAGCAGAGCTGCACCGCTGCTCGTCAAAGCATATAGCCCGTCTCTACCTACAGAGACCAGATTGTCATTGACGCACTGCCGGACGACGGTAATAATCTGGGCATCTGACGTGACGGGTATGTCGTCTATGTTCTTTGCTTTCTTGAGCGAGACAAGTTTCTGCAAGTTTGTTTTACTGCCAAGTCCCCACATATAGAGCATTATGCGGCCAATGCTTGCTGTATTGTTCTTGTTGTTAGTGCAGTTGGCGATAATAAGCAATACTGCCACAAGCTGGAATATGGGGTTCGTGATATAAAGAGGCACGTCCGCCGAATATGTCTTAACATTCTCCATCATCATCCCTCCCTCTTAATGTATTCCAATGTACAAACCAAAAGTCTTTCGGTCAGACGATAACGTGCATAGTTATTGCCAACCTTGTTGGACTTGCTGTCCTCTGGAATAAAGGCTGACATCTCGTTGACCAGTTCGTCCTTCAGACTGTTGAACTTAGTTTCAGCTTCACCCGGAGTATCTACATAAATCTGAGCATCAGGCTGATTCTCTGCGAAAAAGGATTCCGTCATTTTGCTGAGGGCATCCCGGAATGTAGAATTGGATTCTCCCTGCTTGACAAAGAACTCGCGTCCTTTCACGTAGTATCCCAAGAACGTATTAAGCTTCTGTTGATACTGCTCAGGGTACATTACTTTTAGCTTGCGCACAATATTATCTATCCAAGCGATTTGCTCTCGTTTCAGCTCATCGATTTGCTTTTTGGTCAGTTCTTCGTCCATTCCTTCCTCCCAATCCTTAAGCAAATCAGCGCCGAAAGTTTTGAAGGCGGCATCAGGAAGAATGGCTTTAAACTCAGATATAGGGGCCACATAGACCTGATTGAGCGAGCCTTCCGTGTCGTGCAGGTGAAGCACTATGCCGACGATGAAGTATTTACCTCTTCGGTCGAACAATACACCTGAGCCTGAAGCACCCTCAAGTAAATTGATGGCGGACTTACGCTCGGCACTCACATCCTGGAGAACGAAATTCCACCAGTTATCATCGCTGTAAACGACCTGGAAAGTATGTGCTTTATAATCCATAAACTGTGGAAAGCCCCGGAACAGGTACTTCTCCGGATATACGTCAGTACAATACAACTGCACCTTGTCCTCTGTTATGGATGAATCCGGATGCTCGACTTCGATTACGGCAATATCATTTGCTTGTAATTCTTCGACCACCTGTACTAATTGTATATGCTGCCCGTTTTCTGTAAACAGACTAATTGTCCAGTTCTCCAGACGAGGATTGCTTTTCGGGTTAATGCAATGATATGCAGTAAGGACATACTGCCTCATCTGATAAGCACAGGCTATGCCGCTCCCTGTATATTGCAAGTTGCCATCAGCATCGTGCAATTCTATTCTGACTGTCAGTTGCTTGTAATAGGACATTTTCGTAAAACCTTATGATATTAGAATTGTGTCCACATTATCATTGACGATGCAATTGCAGTCTTGCATTTCTTCCTCTGTAAGCAATGTTCCAGTCCTACTCTCTATTGTATCCTTAGGATAGTTAAAATACAGGCACACTTGACTGTCTTCTTTTCTCTTTGCACTAATCAACAATTTAGCCAGAGTTTCCCTGTCAGGATGGTAGGAATTACCGAAACCTCCGTTGGTTGACAATAAGAATTTGTTGCAGTCCAGAATGTTCAGTAATTGCATACAAGTATTGTTTCTGCTCCCGTGGTGCGATACTTTTATCAAGTCTGCTTTGAGAGGTGCGGTTTCGGAGTAACCCAAGTCAACCAGTTTATGATAGACGATCCACGGGTCGGCATCTCCCATCATCAACACTGTCTTACCTTCGGCTTCAAGCAGGAATGCAACGGAAGAACGGTTGATGATATCATCACCATCCTCGGATTCTTTGTGCTCTCGCGTTGCAAGCTCCTCCAAAGGTATGTCCCGGTCGTTTTCCACTCGTCTTGATGCTATCGTCGCAGTTGTGCGAACATACTGATTTAAGTTTGTTTGCAATGCTGCCGGTGTGGGCGACAAGACTTGTATCTTGCAGAATCCCAGATCAATCTTTGGCAGGGTATTGTTAATAATGTTCTTCCGTATCAGTTCTTGTTTAGAACAAAAAGTGTTCAGGTATTCATACATGGTATTGGCCTGCGAATAGCTGATATCTGAAGATGTATGTACGCGTATCTCCTTGGAACAATTTGCCCAAATCTCCCTAACAGGCAGTGTCGAGTCTTTGAATGATTCAAGATAGGCTAAAAGTCCTGCGATATGGTCATCATCAAAGTGAGTCAGAATCATCAAATCCACAAACGGAATGGCTTTAAGCTCATCTACAACTTCTTCTATGCAGAACTTGGACGAAGGGCCGCCGTCAACCACAATATAATGCAAATCATCTCCCTGACCGACTGCAATGATAAACGCATCACCGTGCTCTGCTTTCAAACACCTGAGTGAGACATACATATAAAAAAGCAGGGATATGGATTAGGATACTATTAGTATTATTATATAGGCAGAAGTAATGAAAAGATTCACTTCACGACATTCATCACCCCATTCAGCTCGTTTTGGATGTATTCCAGTGAAGCTATCTTTTCCTTCGTCTCCTCGAGGTTCAGTATCCTCGTGTTATTCGAGTTGAACTCATCAATCAACGCCCTCTTGGTGTCACCCTCCTTGAAGAATTTGTCGTAGTTCAAATCGCGGTTGTCCGCAGGCACAGCATAGAAGTTGCCCATATCAACGGCCTTGGCTGCCTCTTCCTTCGTCAGCAGAGTCTCATACATCTTCTCACCGTGACGAATGCCGATGACTCGAATCTCAGGATTATTAGGAGCTTGGTGTTTGAAGAGTTCCACAACGGCCTCAGCCTGGGTCTGGATGGTACAGGCGGGGGCTTTCTGGACAAGGATATCACCATTCTTGCCGTTCTCAAAGGCAAAGAGCACCAAGTCCACAGCCTCTTCGAGGCTCATAATAAAGCGGGTCATGCTGGGTTCGGTGATGGTGATGGGGTTACCCTTGCGGATTTGGTCTATCCACAATGGGATGACGCTGCCGCGGCCGCACATGACATTGCCATAGCGGGTGCAGCAAATCTTAGTGTCACCACTCAGACGGCTCTTGGCAACGGCGATTTTCTCCTCGATGGCCTTGGTGATACCCATGGCGTTGATGGGATAAGCGGCCTTGTCAGTGGAGAGGCAGATGACGCACTTGACACCCGCGTCAATGGCGGCATCGAGGGTATTGTCGGTACCGATGACATTGGTCTTCACGGCCTCCATGGGGAAGAACTCGCAGCTGGGCACCTGCTTGAGGGCGGCGGCATGAAACACATAGTCTACCCCCTTCATAGCGTACTTCAATGTGCTCTTGTTGCGCACGTCACCGATGTAAAACTTGATCTTGTTGGCCACCTCCGGCATACGTGCCTGGAAGTCGTGACGCATATCGTCCTGTTTCTTCTCGTCACGCGAGAAAATGCGGATTTCTCCGATGTCTGTTCTCAGGAACCTGTTCAGTACAGCATTACCAAAACTACCAGTACCACCTGTAATCAGGAGTACCTTATCCTTAAATACTGACATAATTATAGAATGATAATTGTTTATTTCTTATTGTACGGAGAATCTTTATGCATTTTTATGCAAATCCTCCAACGAACGAAGGCTGATGTCCGCGAACCCTATTTTCATCGCTCGGTCTTCCTACGCTCTAGGTCCGCTCTAACTCCGGTCTAACTCCGCTCGAAATCCGCTCCGCTCGGAGACATATCTCCCGCTCGTAGCACTATTCGCTGCAATTAATTTGATTCAACGGAGCTCATCGCCCCTTCGGGGGTCGCGAAATCTATAAATTTTATAAACCTTTTTCCTTCGGAATATATCTAGTTACAGATTTAAACTTTGTTAAAATGGCCCATATTATGGTTAAAAATGGTTAAATTTTGAGTTAAATTAGGACAAATTTAACACTATCTGTTAATTTATACAAATTTAACCATTGGGGCACCCTTATTTTATTATTATAGCGCTTTTGAAAACGGCTGGCCACCGTTTGAAAAACAAAAAAATTATTAACCATTTAAATTTTTAAGTATTATGGGTACATTTAGTTCAGTAATCGAATTCACCGGTCGTACCGGTAACCTCGTCGGCGCCAAGGGTCAGGACGGCAAAGTCATCATCCGCAAGCACCAGCCTCATGTAAGGAATGCCAACAGCGAGGAGCAGATGGCCGTGCGCGCCAAAATGGCGCTGGCGGGATCACTATCCAAACTCATTACGGCAGACATCATCTATGGTATGACGGGCAACGGCAACCGTGGCCGTCGTCAGCGGTGGATGCATGAAATCATGAAGCGTATGACCACGACATCGGCCAACGGAACCATCCAAGCCGTTCTGGCGCCCAGCGATCTCATTCTCTCTGAAGGAGGCTTCTCCGCAGGTGTCACCATCGGAGCCGTGAC
>Ga0256869_1001982_pt1 | contig 10443 bp, 8 predicted proteins | sample RumenRJG_05RNA_FD_186096 | JGI IMG/M metagenome (GOLD analysis project Ga0256869, IMG submission 186096) | Metatranscriptome of bovine rumen microbial communities from Lethbridge, Alberta, Canada - Rumen RJG_05 (Metagenome Metatranscriptome) | ecosystem: Host-associated > Mammals > Digestive... | reverse complement strand
CTCAATTTTTATAAGTCTGGTTCATTTTTTTATAATTCCAGTTCAAACACGTACCTAATGTGGATATGAATTAAAAATCTGTGCAATTCTTTGATAAAATAGCGGACAATTATATTAAGCAACAGGCAAAATACATCTTATGGTTACAAATACAGAAGATAAAAAAATAACTACTTATGATAAGATTTTTGACGATATCAGACCATGTCGTGATGATGAGGTTGAGTCAGAGCTAAACAAGATCATTTCTGATGAAATGATCATCAGCAGTATTTTAAAGTTCCGTTTTCCGGTTATTTATAAAAAGCTTGGTTTTATCTTAAAGCCTTTTGTAAAGATCCTTTTAAAGAAAAAGATCTCACAAATCAAAACTATCAAAGATTTTCAGGTTATTGTGGCCCACTTTGTAAAGAAGATGGTTGAAACCACAACTGACGGTCTTGAGCTGGTCGGATTTGACAAACTTGAAAAAGGAAAAGGTTATCTCTTTATTTCAAATCATAGAGATATCTCTTTAGATCCTGCTTTTATTGATTACGCTTTATATAAGACCGGTTGCGATACTGTAAGAATTGCTATCGGTGATAATCTTTTAAGAATACCAGCTGCTACCTCTTTAATGAGATTAAACAGAAGTTTCATTGTTAAAAGATCAATTGAAGCTCCACGTGAAAAATTAAAGGCTTTAACTCATCTATCAAATTACATTGGCCTTTCCATTGAGGAGAACAAATCAATTTGGATTGCCCAGAGAGAGGGAAGAGCCAAAGACGGCAATGACAAGACTGAAGATGCTGTATTAAAGATGATTTCTTTATACGGTCGTCAGAAAAAGCAGTCATTCTCAGAATACATGAGTTCTCTGAACATTGTTCCTGTATCCATTACATATGAATATGATCCTAATGATCTTGCCAAAGCAAATGAGCTTTATGAAAAAGAGAAGAATGGCGAGTATCATAAAGACGAGTTTGAGGATATTGAAACCATCACCCGTGGTATTCGTGGCTATAAAGGTCATGTAAAGCTGGTAGCAGGTGATCCTATCAAAGGTGGTTTTGAAACTCCTGAAGAGCTGTCGGCAATCATTGATAACTTTGTGTGGAAAAACTATGAGTTATATCCTACTACTTTAATAAGTGCAGGCCACGCTGAGAATGTAAGTGAAACTGACAGACAGAAGTTTTCTGAGAGGTTAAATTCTTATCCTGAGCACCTTCGAGATATGGTGAAGGCTATGTATGCCGTTCCATACTCAAACAAAAACAGATAGACTGTGCAGATGAGATTCTGAAAGAACACAGATAGTAAATTAAAACAGAGGCCTGTACGTAAAAATGTTTAATCCTATTTTTAATGCAGATGGATCATTAAGCTATTTTAGAGTTACCTGTCTTGTTATTGCTCTAGGCTGCCTTATCGGCGGTTGTGTGATGGACGGAGCATCTGGAAGTAACTCTAAGGCAGAGTCTTTAGCTCAGACATCAGAAGATGCTCAGAGTGCATCTTCTGATGTCGAGGCTGATGATTCTTTATCAGCGGAAGAAATCAGAACCATTGCTTTAAAGGAAGTCTATCAGGTTACAAAATATATGCAGACCTGTGGTGCTTTTGACAGAAGTTATGATAACTGTACAGTAACACTGAGTGAACAGGCAAAACCATATTTTTCCATGAACCTGGATACTGCAACAGATGGGTTTACTTTAATGTTTAATGCTACAGACAGTAATACAGACAGCTGCAGGGTTTTCGAAACTGACAGTGATGGCACTGTAACAGCTTTAAATGCAGAAGGAAATGTTGACTCTTCATGTACAGAGGCGCTAGACAGGGCTTTAAAAAAGTTTTCTATCACAAGAGATACTGATACAAACGACGGACAGTTGGCACCTTCAGGATTCACACCTATCGTAAGAAATATCTCTCAAAGATAATTTTATTTTTTTTCTGCTAAAATCTAACCGGTTTTTATGAGGGCAAGATAATATGAATATTACAAAAGATACAGTTGCAACATTGAGCTATACCGTAACTGAAACTAATGGTCAGGTTGTTGGCAGAACTCAGCCTGACGAGCCTGTAACTGCTCTTATCGGTCACGGCTTTTTGATCAGAGGTCTGGAGAAAGCCTTGGAAGGTCACAAGAAAGGTGACGAGTTTGCAATTCAGTTAGAACCAAAGGATTCTTACGGAGAATATGATAAGAATCTCGTGCAGACAATTGACAGAGCAATGTTTGGTGATTTTGAAATTGCAGTTGGCAATGTTTTTGAGGCTGATTCAGAGCATGGTCCTATGGCTGTTGTAATCAAGGAAATCAATGACAAGACTGTAGTTGTTGATGGTAATCATCCTCTTGCAGGAAAGACTCTGAACTTCCTAATTGTAGTTGAGGATGTTCGTGAGGCTACTCCTGAGGAAATCAAACACGGTCATGCTCACGTAGGCGGTCACTGTCCATCTGAAGATCATGATCATGAGCACTGCTGCTGTCACCATCACCATGATGAGGATGAGCACGATCATGAGCATCACTGCTGTCATGGCCATCACCATGACGACGATCATGAGCACCATTGCTGTCACGGTCATCACCATGATGATGAGCATGAGCAAGGTGAACATCACTGCTGTCACAAACACTCTCATGAGTAACTGATTATTTTAAAGATAAGGCTCCTTTGTGCAGGAGCCTTTGTTGTTTTCGGAGCACACCATGAAATTTATTATTAGACTTTTCCCAGAAATCTCAATTAAGAGTAAACCAGTTCGCAACCGTCTTATTAGATTAGTTAGGCAGAACATTGTTAATGTTTGCAAACACCACAACATCGCTGTTAATGCCTATGCTCAGTGGGATAAGGTTGTAGCTATCTTTGGAACTGAGGAAAAGCCTGTATCAAAAGAAGATGCCATCAATGAGTTATCAAGAATTCCTGGCATTCACTCTTTCATGGAAGTAAATGAATACCCATTTACCACACTAGATTCTCTGTTTGATTCAATTAAAGACGTTGTAGGTCCTTCAATTGAGAATAAGACCTTTGCTGTAAGAGTAAAGAGAAAGGGCAATCATGAGTTTAACTCTCAGCAGGCAGAGAGGATCATTGGCGGTAAATTCAAAGCCTCATTTCCTAACAAAGGTGTATGCCTAGATGATCCTGAAGTTTTAATCCACCTTGAAATTGAAAATCAGGTAGCTTACTTGTCAGGTGACAAGCACCTAGGCATTGGTGGCTATCCTGTAGGTTCTCAGGGTGATGTCTTCTCTTTAATCTCAGGAGGCTTTGATAGTGGCGTTTCAACTTATGATGTATTACATCGTGGTTGCAGGGTAAATTACCTGTTCTTTAACATGGGCGGTACTGCTCATGAGATTGGAGTAAAGCAGGAGAGTTACTTTATTTGGGATCGCTATGCATCTTCACATCGCGTTAAGTTCGTAACTATTCCATTTGAGCCAATTGTAGGGCAGATCTTAGAGAGAACTCATCATGGAGTTAGAGGAGTGATCTTAAAGCGCATGATGATGAGAGTAGGCTCATTGGTTGCAAAACACTTTGATGCTGAAGCTTTAGTTACAGGCGAGTCTTTAGGTCAGGTATCAAGCCAGACTTTACGCAACTTAACGCATATTGATAATGTTTGTGATGTATTGCTATTAAGACCATTAGTAACAGCCGACAAGCAGGATATCATCGATATGTCACGTAAGATAGGTACCATTGGTTTTGCCGAATCCATGCCTGAGTACTGTGGCGTAATTTCAGATCATCCAAATGTATGTCCTAGTGCTTCTTTTGTTGAAGAGGAAGAGGCTAAGATGGATCCTGATCTTGTACAAAAAGCTTTCGAAAGTATGAAGGTTGTTGATATTGCTGATATCCCAACTGATACTACCAAGCTTAAAACAGAGATCGAGGTTGTATCAGAGCTAGCTAAATCAGATGTGATCTTAGATGTAAGAGCTCCTGATGATGTTGAAAAGAAGCCGTTAACAGGTTTTGAGAATGAAGTTATCTTAATGCCTTTCTATAAAACAGCCTCAGACTTTAACAAGCTGGATCAATTAAAGACCTATGCTCTTTACTGTGATCAGGGCGTGATGAGTACCATGCAGGCAAAGCAGTTAAAAGAAAAGGGCTATCATAATGTAAAGGTATTTAGACCTAATAATGACAAGTAATAGTCACTAATAATTGTTTTCATTAAAGATGCAGTTTGAACAAAGAAGCGCTCTGTCAAACTGCATCTTGTTAAGAGATGCAGCTGTTAATAATTAAAAGAACTTTATACTTCGTGATACTCAGTAAAAGCTCTTACCTTAGGATCAGCATTGAACACTGCTGCAATTCTTAAAAGCTCTGCTTTCTTAGGCACAATATTGCCATAGTCACGTGTTTTAATCTGCTCAATGGCTTCACTAAGCTTTACCTTAGCTTCTATCTCATTCTTTGCATACTTAAATTCAAAGACTATCCTTCTGTTATCAGACTCTATTACAAGATCAGCTCTACCTTTTGATGAGTGCAGTTCTGCACTGACAGAGTTACAAATACCTTTTAAGTACATATAGAGTAATTGCTGAACCACAGCTTCAGAACTGATTGGATAATTATCATATGAAACTGTATTTAGAACAGTATTGAAAAGTTCTATGATTTCACCAACATCTTTACTTTGTGAAAGGATTTGTTCATTAACATTCTCAAGCTTTGTATCATCAAAGATATTTAGAGCCATTAAGGATAACAGTGCATTGTAAACTTCACTGTTTGGTATTCCTAAGGTCATAAAACCTTTTGAGTATACTGGTGAGCGTAATGTTAAATAGCCCGTCTGACACATTAAGACATTCTGGTTGATCGAGGTTAAAGACGTTGGATTCTTAAAATCATTTACTCTAATAGTGATAGTCTTATCTTTCTCTACATAATCCAATGAATTTAACTTATGGGTCTTTAAATAGTTAACCAGGATAGATGGTAGGCCACCGTTGTCGTACCAGTAGTCTCCAAAATCTACAAATTTATTTTCAATAATGCTTTGAAAGAAACTATTTACAGACCAAGTACTGAAGACTTTCTTTTTATAAAACTCATCAAAACAGTAACCATCGTAGTTTTGAGCCATCATATCTAACATTGACTCAATCTGCTCGTCGGTTACATTATCTACACTGCAGTTATTCTCATAGGATGCTGCAAGCTTTAAATAATCAATGTAGTACTTTTTAATCTCGTCTCGAGTAAAGCCTATCATTTGAGAATAGGCACTTGCATTGGTAATATCTCTGATATCAGAGCCAATAGAAAAGATTTCTACATCTTTTAATCTCGTGACACCTGTTATTCCTAAGAATTTAATTGGCCACTTATTTTTAATAGTGGCATAAATGCTTTTGATCTTTTCCTGAAATTGCTTATATAGAGTTTCATTATTGATGTTTGCTGTCATCTGACAGTCATACTCATCAATTAAGATCACTATTTGACGTTTTTCTTTTCTCAGCTCATCTAACAGGAAGTAGATTGTGTCTTCAGGCTCAACTTTTTCTTTGTAGCCTTTAAGCTTGATATCTTGAGCGAATGCTGTGATGATTGAATTTAGCTTTTGCTTAAAAAGATCAAGCGAGTATTTATCTAAATCTAAAAAATTCAGTCTTAATACAGGATAGGTAGGTTCAGTCCACTTGTCATAAATCCAAGTACCTTTAAAGTAAGGCTCTACACCTGATTCAAATAAAGTTGCTATGGTATCTAAAGTTAAAGATTTTCCAAAACGACGTGGACGGGAGATAAAAACTCGCTTTAATTTGACAAGCTGAGGTATATATTCTGTTTTATCAACATAGATATAGTTCTCTAATGTAAAATCTATAAATGAGCCAGTTGAACTGATATCTTTCATATGTATTCATCTCCATTTATCTTATTAGATTATAGCCTAAAAGATATATTTGTGTTCTATCAGCGACAACTGATGCTTTAATTTCAATTTTTTAGTGTTGTTATTCAAATTAAAACTCTTTCTAGTATCCGTATTATTAAATAGAATTCACTAAAGGCTAGAAAAAGTGTATGGACAAAGAAATTCAAAGCCCATACGTGAGTTTACTTGAATTGTTTTATTACCTTGTTTTCTGATTTTGTGTTTGAAAACTTGATTTATAAGTTAAGCTCCTGCGCAGGATCGATCTTAGAGGCTTTAATAGCAGGATAAATTGAGGCAATAAAACTCATCACTACGGCACAACCGACCACTATTAACACATCAGATATCATCAAACTTGAAGGTACAAAATTGATAAAGTAGATATCTTCATTTAAAAGTTCAATGCCAAACCAGTCTTTAAAGTGAGAAGTTACGTAAGGAATACACAAAGAGAGTAGTGAACCTGCTACACCACCGTAGATACAACCTTTTATAGCTGAAAGTACGCCCATCAGGGTAAATGACTTGATAATAAGAGCTTTTTTCGCACCCATAGTCATTAAAATAGCAATTTCATGTCTCTTTTCGCTAACAGCCATCACAAGATTTGAAACGATATTAAAGCAAGCTACACTGATAACTAAGATCATCGCAAGATACATGATCTGTCTTATCATATTGATATCAGAGTAGAGTTTCCCCTGTGAATCAATCCAGGTAGTACCATCACAAGGCTCAGGTAGAGTTGCAAGCGCAGTGTTAATGATCTCCCTTGCTTCTAACATATTGCTTACTTTTACGTGAATAGTATTAGGAGCACGCAGTGCACTTAAAGCTACAGCTTCTTTGATATTGATAAAGGCAAAGTTGTTATCGATCTGACCACCGGTCTTAAAGAAACCTGCTACTTTAAAAGTTTTAACCACCATTGAGCCTAAACCATCACTGTTGGTTTTAGCATCGATAGCGCTTAGATTTAGCTCATCACCTTTTTTAATATTAAGTTTCTTGGCAATACCATGACCGATGATAACTAAAGGTTCAGCTTCAGCATGGTTGAGAATATCGGTTTTGCAATCCATAAATCTTTCAAGTGAGATAACCTTTTTCTCATTTACAGGATCAATACCGATAACCATGGCTGGAGCAAAGTTAGCACCGAAACTAAAGGCTCCGTTTAAGCTAACAGCAGGGGATACAGCTTTTATATTAGGTGCTTTTTCAAGAGCTTTGACTTCACCTTCTAAATTATAAAAACCAGTCTTATCGTATGAGGATACCTCAGCTCCGGGGATTAAAGAGAGCACTCTGTTATTTAGCTCATACTCAAAGCCATTCATGGCAGATAGACCGATGATAAGAGCACAGACACCAACACCGATACCTGTAGTAGATGCCATGGAGATGAATTTTGCTAAAGCTCCATAACGCTTTGAGTTTAGAAAGCGAAAGGCAAGCTTAAATGAAAGACTAGTTTTCATCAATGACACCGTCCTTCATGGTATAGATTTTGTCGCACATTTTAGCTAGAGAATTGTCATGGGTTACCATAACCACCGCTAGGTGCTCATTTTTAGCAAGCTCTGTGAAAAGAGAGAACACGGCTTGGGCATTCTTTGCATCAAGGTTACCGGTTGGCTCATCTGCTAAAACAATATCAGGGTGACCTGCTAGAGCTCTTGCAATGGCGACTCTTTGTCTTTCACCGCCAGACATCTCTGATGGTCTGTAACCTATTCTGTGGCTCAAGCCTACTTTTTCTAAATACTCGCTGGCAGTAGCTTTCGCTTTTTTTATATCCATATTGCCAATCAGTAGTGGCATCATGACGTTTTCTAAAGCAGTAAAGTCACCTAACAGGTGATGGAACTGATAGACAAAGCCTAAGTTCTGATTACGAAATTGAGCTTTTTTGTTGCCAGACAATCTGCACAGATCATCACCTTTAAAGAGAATTTCACCACTTGTAGGTGTATCTAGTGTGCCCAGAATGTGCAATAAGGTACTCTTACCTGAGCCTGATTTACCAATAATAGCGGTAAGCTCATCCTGTCTTATGGCAAGGTTTACACCTTTTAAAACATCTGTGCGTATTTTTCCTTCAAAGTAAGAACGTGTGATATTTTTTGCTTCAAGAATAACTTCACTCATTTTAGCCTCGGCACAGGTTTTCAACAGGATCGGTAGCTGATGCTCTGTAAGCTGGGTACAGAGTAAAGATAAAGCTCATGAGAATTGAGCCAAATCCAATCAGACACAGATTAAATGGTTCTACAGATACAGGAAGATTTCCAAAGCTTCCTTGATTGCTCATTGCAGATGAAATGTAATAGGTAAGAGGAATACCTAAGATAATACCTATTAGAGTTCCTATAACACCTGCAAATATACCCATCATCATAAAGATAGATAAGATCTTTTTATTAGTAAGACCTAGGGTTTTTAGAATAGAGATTTCAGTAAGTCTTGCACTTACCATCATGGTGAGTGCTGAAAGAATGTTAAAGGCTGCTACTACAATGATTAAGCATAGCATAATGCCCATGGTCAGCTTTTCCATAGCTACAGCTTTGAAAAACTCGCCTTGAACTTTGGTCCAGTCTGAATAGTTAAAGCCTTCTTCATCAAGATTTTTCCTTACCTCATCAAGAGAGAAAGGATCATCTAACCAGACTCTTAAAGAAGCGGTTCTATCTGTCATTCTAAACAGACGTCTTACATCATCATAATTACCTACAGCAGTATCTAAAGAGGTTGAATTAGTTGAAGGGTAATACTGATTTAATAAGAAAATTCTTTGAGTAGGGGTAAGCCCCATTGGTGTATAGCGAGCATTGATTGTGCTTATAAGTCTTACTTTAGAATTTAAATGTAAATTGTTCTTAAGGTAAAGAGCTGCTTCTGCGTTTAAAGAGAAGCTACCTTTTTCAGGAATATTAACTAAACCTAAATTCTCAAAAGGGTAGCCGTCCTTTAGTTTTATCTTGTCAGTATCAATTCCTTCAAGATTGATAAGTGCAAGTGATCTGCTTCCTTGCAGTAGGGTCTGCCCCTGAACAAAAGGAGCTACAGCAACCACATGATTTAGATTTAAAAGTTTGTTTTCAATACTGCCTATAGTGTCAGTATTAGCATTGTTATCAATGTTAACTACGATATGAGGGGTATCTTTTAAAACAGCCTTTTTCAGTCTGTTTTGCAGTCCCTGCATAATTGAGGTATCAACAATTAAAGCTGCAACGCCTATGGCAATGCCAATGATAGAGAGAATGGCTACAAATGAAGCAAATTTATGAGCCTTGCTTCTAAAGCCATATTTTAAAGAAATTGCTAATGTAAGAGGATAAAACAAACTCACGGTAATACCTATTTTGGTGTCGTTATGTTTTCTGACAGCTGTGTCACAATTTTACCGCATTAGCGTGAGTAGTTCGACAAAATAAAGAAATTTAAGGCAAATATTAAAGACTGTATCGAGTTCCTCTGCCATTACCTGTTTGTCTGATGTAACCTTGAGTTACTAGGATTTTTAGAATGTTAACCACCTTGTTTTTACCAAATGGGCAATTCTTGGTGATATCAGTGCTTGAAGCATAACCTTTCTTTACTAAGGTATACACACTGTTTTCATCTGGTGTTAGTAAGTTGTCCTGTTTTAATACAGGAAGAATAACCTTTACTGCGTTTTCTGAGCAGAAAAACTGTGGCTTTGTCATATTTCCAATGTATTCATCCATGATCCTTTTTACGCCTGAGCCAAAGTGTTCGATTAGGTGGAGTCTGTAAAAAATGGAACCTAGAATTCTGTTTCTTAGAATTGAAACTCCACCTTTTAGGTATTCACTTTCATCAAGTCCTTGAGGAAGACCACCTGGTGAGGTAATTTCAATTCTGTCTTCAAACATCGCAACGTTAATACAGGCTTTGACATCCCATGCTCTGTGAATAATTGCATTTACCAGAGCTTCTCTAAAGGCATTTTCTGGTAGGAGCTCAACCGTCTTTCTGTAAGCTGTTTTGATTTCTTCATACTGATAGTATCTTTTGAACATAACCATCGCATCATCAAATTGCTTTAAGATACTTTCTTTCTCAATAGTATTTCTCTCTTTGATAATACTGATGCTTTCTCCAAATTTAGCTATATCAATACCACAAAAGGTATTGTTATCAGAGAGTAACAATGCAGCTTGGTTGTAGCCTTCATCTTTATGGTAAAGCTCAAGAGTCTTTAAGGTATCTATATTGATTAAGCTCAAATCGAGTTCATTTTTTAGTTTTTCGTCTAAGTATGAAAACTTAGGCTCCTGTATTGCTGAAGGTAACTCTTCAAAGGTTAAATTCATGCCAGCCATAATCAGTCTTTTAAGTTCAAGAGGATCAAGTTCAACAGTGGCACTGTCATTCCTTTTATAGGACTTTGCTTTATAAAGATAAGGTTTGTCTATACCTTCTTTTACACACAGGGTGATGACATTGGTCTTAGCATCGATTGAAAGACTGTAT
>Ga0256869_1001980_pt1 | contig 10446 bp, 3 predicted proteins | sample RumenRJG_05RNA_FD_186096 | JGI IMG/M metagenome (GOLD analysis project Ga0256869, IMG submission 186096) | Metatranscriptome of bovine rumen microbial communities from Lethbridge, Alberta, Canada - Rumen RJG_05 (Metagenome Metatranscriptome) | ecosystem: Host-associated > Mammals > Digestive... | reverse complement strand
GCACGATAATCCAGGTTCAGCAGAGCGTTTCAAATCTGCTACCGTTTTTTTATGATAAATCTTAGTAATGTGATTGTCAAGTAAAATTGACCACTTTATTAAAATAATACTATTTCATCGATCTGGAAACGACATCCCTGACTTTATCCAAGTCAATTGGCGGGAATTCTTTGAAAGGCGAGAAGTTGATGAGTGAACCATCCTTAATCAGTGGGTACTGCTCGCAGAATAGGATGAAACCCACACCATATTCATCTTCCCGATCCAGGGATATCTGTTCCATTTCGGACGCGAATCTCGTCTCGCCCATCTGATAAAGATACTGGATCGCGGCCCAGACAGCCATGCCTTCATAGACCAACAGTTCGGCGACCACATCTGCTCTCTTATTGCCCATATTATAATAACGTCGGAATACTCCGTCATCCCAGTTCAGATACTGCCAGATGTGCGTCAATTCGTGTACCATAGTCTCGATCGACGATAACCGAGGGCTGCCGTTCTCCATAATCAGCTTGTAATTATCTTTCTGCTTCTGCATATATCCAACGGTTCTGGCGTCAAATCCTGCCGATGGGCGGAATACGCTGCCCACGCCCCTGGCAACCGTCCTGGCATCGGCCATCTCAATGGTGACCGGAACACGGAATTTGATTTTGTAAAATGCCTCCATAAGTTCAGTAACCTGATAGAACAGTTTCCTGAATTCTTCTACGGTTTCAATGGCCGTCGACGCGCAGTCATTGCACCGCAGTCGTCCATCGTTCAACATCTCATAACTGACGCCGCTCAAAGGCCTTTCGCAAAAGTCACACTGAGCGACGGCGCTAATATCGATATCGGCCGATGCAGTCTCTTCGTACGTTCTGGCCTTAGCGAGGTCTTCATTCTTCCAGCCAAACTTCATAAGAATATCCAGCGTACCATCAAGATCCATAAGCTCCGGAATATCTTCGTAACCGAACTTCAGGAAGCATTCTCTCTGATATCTGGTCTGTTCAGTCGGTTTTTCAGCCTGCAGCACTTCATCCAGATGCTCCGCGCCATCAACCTCTACAGTCTCTGGCCCGACACTCGCTTCTTCCTGTTCCATCGCTTTGTCTATAGTCTTCTCATCTACTGGAGCCTCGTCCTGCATCGGCGGTGCCGACCGAACGGCAGGCGGCTGTTTTTTCTTTCCGCCAAAGAGCCTGCGGACGGCATCTATGAGTACCCGAATAAAGCTTTTCTTCTCATTGGTTTCTGGATTGTCATCTTTAATGATTTTCAGCTCACCAATATCAATACCCGGAACACTTACTTTTTCCTCCGACTGTGCGATCTTCTCTTTGTGCCATTCAAGATAATCCGTCAGAATGCCCATGAAACGCGGCAGATTCTTTTCGACCGTCTCGATGAGACCCAGATCGATATCGCTGTCTTCGATCACATAGATCGCCTCCTGATCGCTCACACCGATAATCGGACTGACGATACATTTCAGTTCTGCCGGTTCAACATCCGCGCACGGAGTTGTAACACACAGATACTGATATCCGTCCGGGAAGACCGTCCGGAACAGTTCCGTCAGCAAAAGACTCAGTGTGAACCGAATTTTTTCGCTTGTTTCCGGTAAAGAAATCCTCAGCATATTTTTGTTGCGATAATACCGGTGGAAGTAAATCGCCGCCGGGTCATCCGAAAGGTCGATTCTCTTCGCGGTGCTCAGATCGTGCAGATCGCTCATTTCCAGATATCCGTCTGTATCAACCGTAATATTGCTTCGCACCACGGATACAGTCATCTGGTCAATCTTCCTGCTGTTAACAAGCCCGCCATCTAAAACATCCACCTTATAGCTTCTGCTCTGTCTGTAGAACTTCCTTCCGTCCATCAGACCGGACGCCCTTCGGAGCACAACGCCCGACTGCGGCGACATATGTCTGACAATGTAATACTTGCCGTCGTAAGTAACAAACTGTCCCGGCAGGACGTTCTGCATAACATGTCCGAAGAAACGGGCGTCGACATAGCTCGTTTCTTCCTCTTCCTCCTCAAGGATATAGTATGCCTTCGCAAGCGTCGTCGCGAAGCTGCGCTGGAAATCCTTCTCAGAGATGCTGTACTGCTCACGTATAACCGTCGTCAGATCGTCGAGTTCTTCATCGACTCTTTCAACCGCAATAATCTCGCTGCTGACACCGGTGTACCGGGTGATTCTCTCAGTCAGCAGGTCAGAGCCATCTTCACCGGCACATCCCACCAGACGGAACGCGTCGATCACTTCTCTCTCTTTCACCGGTCTTCGCGTCATAGTAAGCAGAAGCCTGAAAAGTATGTTTCTCTCTGTTTTCGCGTAATCCGATACGAGTGACGGTACTACATTCGGATCAGACAGGAACATCCGCTGGTTATAACGCATGTAGTCACGCAGCAGATAGTGATCCGATATAATGTTGACAAAGGACTGGTCTCTTCCGCGATTCAGGAACGTTCTCATCATCGTAAAAATATTGTTGAATTCATCCTCGACGATGGCGAACTGTTCCTTTGTCTGTGGTCTGCTCCAAAGATCCGGAATAAAATCCATCTTCTCATAGAGCACTGTCTGACTAACCGTCTGATTCATGTACTGACAAATGGCCGGATAATACTGTCCCGCGATCCAGCGGATATCCCTGAGCGGCATTTTCCGACCACTGTACCAGCACGTCTTCGGAATCTGATTCTTCAGCGCGATGGCAGAAAGCTCAACACCGTTTCCGAGGTATTTAGTCTGTCTGCCGAACATCTGCCGGCGTTTGTAATCACCTTCGGATGCCCAGGCCATTCCGGTGTAAATGCACCTTGGTACCGGCGCTGCCGCGACTTCGGTAAAGTTAGTCTGCAGCAGGTGGGAAACGGTGTCGACAAGTCCGCCGACAATTCTGTCACAAATGATATAAACCGGCTTTTCGCTGTTCCGTTCCATTTCGCCCGCGAGAATATTCAGCGCGATCTGCCCGGTACTGAGAATCGCTGATGGTTCAAGCATCAGCACCAGATCCACGTCGCGGAGGAACTTCTGGTTGTTCTTAATAATGTCACTATTGTAAAGATCCTGGAAACTCAGGATGCCGACTTCACAGTCCTCTTCTCTGGATGAAAGCTCGCTGATTCTCCAAAGGGACGGCATATGAGTGTATTCTGACAGCATCTGAACGATCCAGTCACAGACATCGTCTTTTGAGGATAACCTTCCTGTTACCACGATGCATTTCCTGCCCGCAAACAACGAGGCTGACATCGGCAGCGTAATATATATATCAAGGTCACGATAAAACGGATTAAAAATCACAGTATTCTGACGACGCATGATATCGGCGACCGCTTTGACAAGATCCGGATCTGTGTTCATGTACCGATTGCTTATCAGGAAGTAATCCGCTGTTATGCGGTCTGACTTTATGTCTGATTCTTTAAGCTGTTTCAGATAATCTTCCGACGTCGTCCTGCCCTGTAGCTCAAATCCGGTTTGTGCCGAAAGAAGCGCGTCAGGCAGTATTCTTTCAAGTATTTCCCGCATGAGAAAATACCGACCCAGTTTCCTTGCGTCCACTTCAGCACCACCGATTGTATGCTCGTATTCATCTTCTGTGATCCCGTTCATGAAGAAATGAATCTCACTGAAAATCAGCGCGAGCGCAATCGGAAACAGAAGCGCAAACGGACTGTGTGTGTTAAAACTCTGGCGCGGATCATGTTTTATATATTCCAAATAACTCATACGCGCGAAACAATTCAGCAAAAAAATGGAAGCGGCCGTGAATCCCCACTTCAAAACACACATAAGTGTCCTGAAATTCCGCCACTCTTTCTGGAGAAACCAGAAATCGTAGAGGTCGCTGTATTCATAAACAGTCGAAGCCGTCAGTGTTATGATGCCGCTGTCATTTTTTATCCTGCTCAGACCAGCTGCAGCCGAAAGCTTGATAACGAGGTAACCGGCTGCCAGCAGGATATTCGCTAAGGCAACAGGATAGAAAAGTATAGAGACCGCAGGGACACCCGCCGTAATTATAGAAATAAGTTTAAGGACGGCCGAAAACTGCTTTGTAAGTACGACCATTCCCACGATCACGTAAATGAACGAGATCGGAAGCAGCAAAGCCATCTTCGCTTTGTTGCTTTTTTTGGGAAATATTCTGTTTTGCAGAACGGTCAGCAGGATGACGACCGTACTAATGGCAATCATATTAGCTCTCATAATAATTGTCCTTTTCGAATACTTCTTCTCTATCCAGTATCAACCGACTGACGAATGCATACGGTGTCACGGCATTCATTCCGGAACTGTTGATTTCTGCTTCATTACCTGGCTCTCTATCCAGCTGATACATGTTGTTCTCTGCTGGTGCTATAAAAACATCGAGTAAAGAGCTTTTTCCTGATGCAGGTCTGTCAAAATCCGCACCCAAATGGAACACGTCGTTCCAGCGCTCAATGCGTGCCAGAAACACGTCAATGGCTTTCATATGTTTTTGTCTGAGTTTCCTGATACTGCTCATGCTTCTTTGTTTACGGTCTGCAGCATCGATATAAGTTCTGCCTCTGGAATGTGAAAAGACTGCAGTCAGATATCTGCTGTAGTCATCCACATTTGAAGAGAGCCTGCGGAAATAATTCTGCATTTTTATATTGAAATTCAGCATTATGCCATCGATCTGCCACTTTTGGAACAATAATACGACAAAGCCACATATAAACAAAACTGCCAGCAGCACCAGGGCATCGAGCGCAATCATTTCGAGCGCAAGCACTTTGTGGTGCTGCTGGGTAATGAATCCCGGAATCTGTGCCACTGCTATGAAAATCAGCCCGACGACCATCGCATAGATTGCCGATTTGAACTGTACCCTGCCCTTGAGAAGCGAATGGATCTTTTTGTCAAGTTTATCCATTTCCTCATTCTCAAGATCCTTCTTCGTAGGAAGATTGCCCTGCAATTCAATGAGCTGTTCATAAAGGGCACCTGTTTTTTCGATCATATCTTCCCGCTGATACTTGTCCAGGTTTTCAACAGCTCCTTCGTCAAAAACATAGTCCGATCTGAAATGATCAGCCGCCTTATCCAGCGCGCGATCTGCGGCCTTGACACTTTTTTCAAGCGTCTTCTCTGCTTCTCTGCGACTCTGTGCCCATCTGGAAATCTCGTAACTGCTGCTTCTGCTCATCATCCCGAAATCCCTGATTCTGACTTTTCTTCTGGATAATTTCGGCAGCGTAAACGTCACGGGAACCTCCATCCTGAAATCAGGGATCTCAGTTTCAGCCTGTAGAGCCCGCCTGCGTTCACGCTGATTCGCATGCTGCAGTGATAGTCGCTCAGAACTCAAACGATTGATAGTGGTCTGAAACGTATGCTTCATCTCCTGCTCATCGAACTGAACATTCAGATTATACAGCCTGTACGCCTGTAAAAACGCCGGTTCCAGTTCATTTGCAATCAACAGATAAACAGATATCCAGAATCGGAATCGGTCCGCTTCTCTCCTAAACGGGCCCTGCTTCTTGTAGTCAAATACTACGAATCTGCAAATACCGGGGTACTTATTACGCTTCCAGAACCGGGAGCTTTCATTTTCATCTCTAACGTAAGGGGCTTGATCGTTATCATCAAAATGATGTCCCAGTCTTACTGTGATCAGAATGATAGATGAAGGTGCGATCCCGTCAAACTCATATTGCTTTTGCAGCCTGAAAACGCGCTCTTCTTCTTCCGTATTCCGAACCGGCTTGAAAACGACATTCCGTATCAGACCCGACTCCCCGTCTCTCTCTTCCACGACCGGATCAAATCGCTTTTCCGGAGAAGGTATGCCGCCAAGAAGCTGCGTCAGGCGAATCAGATCGTTCTGATTCTCGCCGTTCGCGTTCTCCTGCATTTCCGAAAAAGCTTCAAAATCGTACGGATTCCGAGCATCTAACGGCAACGCGCTCTTCGCAATATCGGCTTCAGTTCGGATAATAACGGCACGCCATTCTTTTTTATTATCTGTCAGACTGTGAAGATCAGGCAGTGCAGTATCTATCGTTGTTCCGGATTCCACCCACTGACAAATGCCGACGCTGCCCGACTGAATCTCATCCATGAAGATGGATCTGTATTCAGCGAACGTATCAAGCGTTTCACGGGTCTGAATAAGAACAGTATAAATTTTAATCACCGCCTTTAGCTTCTGGATAAATCAAACGCAATTCTTTCTACATATTCAGCCTGTTCGTTCAGTTCAAGATTATCCAGCGCCTTGCGGATCGTTGAACAGATTCTGCTGAATAGTTCTTCGTGATAAAGATTTGGCCAGTATTGTTTTTCCTGTTCGATGTCAGACAGCAATTTATCAAATTGCTCTATGATAATTCTGCCTGCGGCAAACGGTGCTTCGTCATCAGAGCAGAGCCTGCCAGTGAAGTCCCTGATTGCTTCGATTTCTGCGTGCAGGATGGAAATCGAGTCTTCCTCATAAAAGATGTCCGCTGGTACGGATAATTTCATCAGCACCGGGAGATCAAAAATACTTCTGACTTCGTTTGCTTCTCCCAGCGGGAACTCTTTGAGCTTGAACGACCGGATTCTGTCGTAGAGTTTACTCTCCTCCAGCTTGCCGTTTTGTTGAACCTCCCTGTTGAGGATCCTTCTGACTTTCCTGTTTACAGATGTTACAAGTTTCGGATAAATCTGCAACGCGTCCAGTACTTCGTACAGACAATCACATGGCGTCATATTGGAAACAATTAGTTCAGTGTCTTCTGTATCTTTTTCCATATCCAACTCTTCCGGCTGCAGTCTGTAAGTCTTATTATTGATACCATTGTCAAACAGTTCCACATAGCCATTGACCAGACTCCAGAAGAACGCTTTGTTGATTTCCTGTTCCATTTCTTCCTGATGCGCGTCATCAAGATCCGGCATCTTGGATGCGTTATGCCACCACCTGTCGATGTGCGGCGTGATGGTTCTGCTGATCAGCGGATTCGGATGGATTGTTCCGATACGATCAAAATATGCCTTATAATACTCTCCGCTGGATCTGCTGTAGGTCTCGCCTTTTTCCGGCGGCGCGAACTTACTCAGATCTGTTGCTCTGAGACCATAAAAGGACTTGTAAAACAGCACTCTGTTCTTCGGAATATCCATGTCCGGCTTGCCGCCGTACTGTTCCAGTTCACTGTCGATAAGCAGTGACTTCGGGGAGCCGTCCTTCGGATTCAGATTTTTGTTATAAGTACAGGATGGGATCGGATCCAGTTCTTCTCCCAACGGCTTTTCAATAAACGGCGCTGAAAGAACCTTTGTTTCATCAATGACATGCCTGATATAATGCTGAACCTTCTCCGCATCATAGATGCCTTCCTCATAAAGGGCTTCTTTTTCTATAGCTGTAAGAATATCCATATCGATACTGTCGCTATATGTCTCCATAACAGCGTATTCATAGTATCCCAGAATTCCTTCTTTAAAAAGTTTGCCAAAGAATTCCGTATCCTCAGGCTGCGTATCCATCATTGCATATTCACGGACGCTCAGATAGATCTGTTCAGAAAGCTTACCGTCGATCATGATATAACTGCCTGTATATGGCATATTCCGAGACATTTCACGCAGGCACTTCTCTGACGCGCATACGTATCTCGCAGCTGTCCCTTTTACGGAATTTCTCTTTTTCTCCAAATCCCGGATTCTGCGATTCATTTCTGAAATCTTATCATCGAAGGACAAAAAGAAACTCTGAAAAGCCTTTGCGAGATTTGAAATGTACTCGATACCGGAATCCAGTACTACCAGGTAAATATCTTCGGTTCTGTACGCGTCTATATGTTTAATGTAATTCACATACGCGTTTCTCAGGTCTTCCTGGTCGCTGCTCATTCTTTTTCTTATTTTGTCGACCAGACCGATTTTCTTCGTTTGCGCGAGATCATCGACGGTTTCCTCAATATCTTCGGTATCCTTATCATCAAAGTTGTTGGATTCGAAATGATTGAAGAAATCGATATGCGCGCGGCACCTGGATTCTACGAGCGCCCTCTCTCGTTTCATCTGTTCCATAGCTTTATACAGGAAATAGCGGATGGCGTTCGGATGAATGAATTCGTTCGTATCATCAGATCTCATGTATGTTTCGATCTGGAAGTCGAACATATCCGATGTGATGGATTCGTTCGGAGCCTTAAACATTGTGTACGCAATGTTTGGCGCAGTATCTTCCGTATATCGGAGCACCTTGTTCTTGTACGAAATGATGCTGTGGTACGCGTTTACAAATGGCTCCCACAAGTCGGCTCTGCTCCTGCCTTCCGGTTCGTCGAGCACGCTGATATCGCCGTTAGCCCTGCTCCGCGCGCCGTCGATTTCGGCATTACTTCCAACAGAATTCTCACGTTCGATCTTGTTCCTCAGGCTTGTGATATATTCGTCCCATCTGCAAAGCATTACTGAAGCGCCTGTTTCATCTTCCATGGTCTGGATATTGCCTTCTTCATCATAGAGCAGGCAGGAATTAACGATTGCCGAAGCAAAAGGATCTTTATTGTTCGCCATTTGTTCAACGGTTTCAATATAGTGCCGTTCCGGCTTGATATCGATGACCTTCATACCTTCTCTTCTTCTGCGGTCATTTTCGATACTTCTCTGCTTGAGCATTCTGTCAAATACCATCCACTGGTCAGACACACAAGACTTAGCCCACTGCAGGGAAATATATTCCTTGATATCTTTCATTGGATAGATCAGCATCGATGTGCCGGCGCCGGCGTATCGGTTTCTACCCTTTTCCCTGGTCAGTTTCAGGATCGTGTTATCTTCAGAAGAATTGCTTCTCTTGTTCATCGGTCCAATAGACTGCGCGTAAATGCAGTTTGCCGCATGGTCAATATACTGACTGAATGAATTCAGTTTCCTGCCATCTGAGTTCTGCGCGTCAAATAAGAAACAGAAGTCATATGGTCTGATATCATATTCTTCATATTCATCGGACTCGACCTGCGGGATCTGGATTTTGACGGAATCCTGATATTTTTCCGGAAGCGTTCTGTCCCCTTTCATCAGGAAAGCGTCCAGTTCCCGGAGTGCCGCGTACGCATTGCACTTGAGATTATTTCTTTCTGCCTGACCGGGGATAACGCCATAGAACACTTCAGGTAGAAGGAAAAATCCTCTGGTAATATTGGTACTTTGACGGAATCGGGTGGCCAGATAATTTTTGATATAAAAAGCAACCGGCAGAATCAGACCGGACCCGGTTCCGCCTGCCAGGGAACTTACGATGATGATTCTCAGTGCCTGCTCATACTCACTTCCTTCCAGTTTATAAAGGTCTTCAATGGCTCTGTGGAGCGGTTCCATCTTGCCAGCGCTGACTGCCGTTTCGAAGGCCAGTCTTGAAATAGAGCGGACCTGGCCGGCTCCTTCTGTAAGCGCTTTACTGTTCAGAATGGCGTTGACTGGGAACCAGGTATCTCTGGAATGCGTATCGATATTCAGATACTCTCCTACAGACAGATTAGTGGAAGTCTGAATTGTCGCGATTGAAGGATTGCTCTCCCGGATCTCCCTCATTTCATTAGCGTCTGTATCAAATACAGCAAAGCCAATGCGCTGACGTTCTTCCTCGGTTACCATCTGGCAAACTTTATTAACAATGACGGACCCGGTTCCTCCAAGTCCTACGATCAAAGTAGGTGCGTTCATTACTTAAACCTCCCTATAAAAAACTGATTCCTCTATTACTGATTCGTCTGGCATGAATACCGTCTGCCGGCTGTCGTAACTTCTACGAGAAGTCCTCCGCCGACCTTGAGCGGCTTCGTTGTCCCCTCCGGAACTGGATTACCGTTAAACGTGATCTGATCTTTGCCTGCATAACTCTGGATATTTCTGATGTTCATCTTTCTTCCGCCTGCTCCTTTGACTTTCAACGCCGGAATGCCGCGAACAGTCTTCGGAACGAACCGGATAGTTCCTTTCTCTGCTACAAACGGCAGGATGACCGATGCAGTATCCTTTGTGAATTTACCCGGAAATGTTCCGCCTGTATAACCAATGGCGGTCGGAACAGCTGTGATTGTCGGACTTTTCCTAAGATTCTTTGGGAGCCGCTTTTTAAGCAGATATCCCAGCAGCAGTATCAGAATCAGAAGTCCCAGAAATATTTTGATAATCCGATCTTTATTTTTTTCAAAAAAGGAACGTTTGTCACCCATCTTCATTTTGACTTTACCAGAACCCTCCCAGGTGGCTTTGTTTCGCATATTCTGTTTATAGACGATGTCCAGGTTCAGGTCATGGTATTCTTTGCCGCTGAGTTTGCCCGGCAATGTTGGATAAACATTCAGAATCCCCGGCTCATCTGACTTCCCGGTTCTGAAACTTCCGATTTCAAATTCGGGTTCTTCGGATGGATTGATCCGGACATTTTTCTCATCGAG
>Ga0256869_1001975_pt1 | contig 10454 bp, 7 predicted proteins | sample RumenRJG_05RNA_FD_186096 | JGI IMG/M metagenome (GOLD analysis project Ga0256869, IMG submission 186096) | Metatranscriptome of bovine rumen microbial communities from Lethbridge, Alberta, Canada - Rumen RJG_05 (Metagenome Metatranscriptome) | ecosystem: Host-associated > Mammals > Digestive... | reverse complement strand
GGTAAGCAGTATGTCAGAGAAATATGTAAAGATAAAAAAGGGCGAGGGTCGCCTGCTGAAGAGCGGCGGAGCCTGGATATTTGATAATGAGATCAGCGGGACGTCGGATGATATCATGGACGGAGAGATGGTAGAGGTCCATGACTTCGATGATTTTTTCATGGGATGGGGATTCTATAATTCTGTATCGAAGATCCGTGTAAGGATGCTCTGCCGTCACAGACAGGAAAAACCTGATGAAGGATTTTTCAGGGAGCGTGTCAGAAATGCACTCGGCTACCGTGAGAATGTGGTCGATATGAATGCATGCAGGCTCATATTCTCTGAAGCTGATTTCTTCCCTGGGATGGTTATAGACAAATATAATGATCTGCTCGTCGTGGAATCCCTTGCTCTTGGTATTGATAAACTAAAACCTATGATTCTCCGTATTCTTCTGGATGAGCTGGATAAGCGTGGTTATCACATCCGTGGAATCTTTGAGCGAAGCGATGCTTCTGTCAGGAAGAAAGAAGGCATGAAGCCGTTCAAGGGATGGCTCTATACTGCTGACAGAGGCTTCATAGATGAGCCGTTCAACGATATGGAGAGAGAATGGAATCCTTCGGAAGAATATCCACAGCGTCCGGAAAGTCCTTTTACAGAGATCATTGAGAACGGTGTGAAGTACAGGGTCGATGTGGAGAATGGTCAGAAGACTGGATTTTTCCTTGACCAGAAGTACAACCGTCTGGAAATACAGAAGCTGTCAAAAGACAAGTCAGTTCTCGACTGCTTTACACACATGGGAACCTTCGCACTCAATGCCGCAAGGGGCGGTGCCACGTCTGTTCTGGGACTTGATATATCGGAGCTTGCTGTGCAGCAGGCGACGGAGAATGCGAGGCTTAATGAGCTCTCTGATGTAGCACGCTTCGAGGTGGCAGATGTGCTTGATGCTCTGCCACAGATGAGAAAAGAAGGCAGGCAGTTCGATCTCGTGATCCTGGATCCGCCTGCATTTACGAAGTCGAAGAACACCGTAAAGCAGGCAGAAAAGGGCTACCGCGAGATCAACCGTGAGGGCATGATGCTCGTGAAGGATGGCGGATATCTGGCCACCTGCTCCTGCTCGCATTTCATGACCGAGGAGCTTTTCAGAAAGGTGATAGCCCAGGCAGCAACCTCTGCCCACAAGCGCCTGCGCCAGGTCGAGTTCCGTACTCAGGCACCTGATCATCCGATACTCTGGGGACTTGATTCCAGCTATTATCTGAAGTTTATCATCTTCCAGGTGGTTTCTGATAAGTGATTCCTGAAAAGATGAAAAAGGGACCCGTCCCCTTTTTCATCTCAGATGAACATGCGGCCTGACATTGCCAGATGCGGTTGGTCGACCCAGGTCTGCTTCGCGGGATCGAAGCCGTGGACACCATCAGAGGTCGCGTGCTTCATGAGCGGGTCGCCGTGGATCTCTGACATCTGCATAATGGATTCTGCTATCTCTGCTTCGCCGCGGGGACAGGCGACTTCATGCGAGATCAGATGCTCTGTGGTCTCAGTGGTGCAGATGAGACGGACTTTTCTGTCGGGATGCAGCAGAGCATAAGCGGCTGCTTCGGAGCCCATAGTCACCGGCTCTCCGATAAAGGCAGTCTGCGGATAGCTTTCATTTCGTATTTTCCATTGCACGCTGTCAAGCGACAGGGTGAAGACATTGGCATCCCTGCCGGCCCTCAGAGCCGTAAATACGTCATCAGCAAATTCTGCAGAGGCCAGGGGATTGCCTGCTACATGATTGATCCCATAGGCAGCCTGCAGGAAGATGGCGGCCTTCATTCCGGAAGAAGACAGCACCAGATTCACATTGGCATCAGGAGCCTTCTGTATATCATCAAATGAGACAGGATGCTTTGCTGTCCCTTTTCCCCAGTTCGCACGTATTTCAAATCCGTTCGATTCAAGCAGATCATAAATGGCATCTACCTGTGAGTCATAGGGATATTCAAACGGCGTAAGTCCGAGGAGATTCACCCTGGTTCTTCCCTGTGTACGCGCCCCCGCTGTTACATGGAATTTCTCAGCTATTTTATAAAAGGCATTCGATGCACCGTGCGTATAGTCATGCATTGCATTCGTCCTGATGTAGAAGGTCGGGATGCCTGACTTCTTCTCGATGATCTTCGCGATCGAATGGAAGTCTGTGCCGATGATATCAGGCACGGGAGAATTGCACAGGGCTATGAATGCAGGCCTTTTTTCTAAAGAAAGAGCGGCCCAAACCGTGTCATTTATCAGGCGGTCGTCATTGCCGTTCACCGCATCACTCTCCCTCAGACCGGAGATGTATATGGCGCTCTCACGCTTCGACCAGCGCAGCTCGTCATGTGTGTTGTAGGTGGAATTGCAGCCGCTCGGATCGTGAATTACTGTCATGCCGCCGAATTCATACAGGGCGGAAGCGGCCCCTGATACGTCTCCCGAATACACCGGGATATGAGTAAAGGTCTGATGTTTAATCTTTCTTGAATCCATATACCCTATTATGAACTGATGAAGAATTTTTTTCAATAAAAAAGTGACTGAGGCCGCTGCGACTTTATTTTTCAAGGAATCAGTGTTAAAATATACAGGTGATTTTTTAAAGAATTTGAATGATTTCCGGAGGATATATGAAGATACTTATGGTGGAAGATGAGTTCGCTCTCGCCGATACACTGAGGGACAGACTCACACAGGAGAAATATGAGGTAGATATAGCATCGGACGGGATCACGGGTCATGACAAGGCCATGACCGGAGCGTATGACATAGTGATCATGGACGGTATGCTGCCAGGCAAGGACGGCACGGAGATCATCTACGAGATGAGGAAGGCAGGAGTCACTACGCCGGTGCTCATGCTCACAGCCCGCTCGGATCTCATGGACAAGCTGAAGGGACTTGATGCCGGAGCAGATGACTACATGACGAAGCCGTTCGAGGTGGAGGAGCTGCTCGCGAGACTGCGCGCCCTGATCAGAAGGAATTACGGGCAGGAGGAGAATATCCTGACAGTCGGGAACTTAAGCCTCGACAGGAAGAATTCCTCCCTCAGGAATACAGAGTCGAATCAGACCATTTCACTCGCGGGGAAGGAATTCAAGATTCTCGAGTACTTCATGGACAATCCGGGCAAGGCTCTTACGAGGGAGCAGATCTCAGAGAGGATCTGGGGACACGAGGACAATGTCGAATACAATAATGTAGAGGTCTATGTGTCCTTCATCAGGAAGAAGCTGAAGTTCCTGAAGACCAATGTCTGCATACGCGCGGTCCGCGGAGTAGGCTACAGGCTTGACGTAGAGGCAGCAGATGATAAAAAAGCTACAGCACAGAATTGAGCTCATACTGTCGGTGACGATGGTATCGATCGTTGCTATCATTCTGGCCTTCGCAATGATGACGCAGTACAATGAGAATTCATCGAATCTCGACAAGCAGCTGCGCCGTGCAGAGGATGCGTCGTATGACTCGTATTATGACAGCATCCTGGAGACCAGGATGAAGGAGGCCGGAGACACCACAACGCAGAGCACGAAGAGTGATGCATTTCCGGAGTCGCCGTCGTATGCGGTCTTCATAGATGATGCAGAGAGTGCAAGTGATGATGATTCGATCACTGACGAGGCCTCGGGCGATGCAGGAGAGGTCAGGGTCGAGAATAATAATAACGGCATAGCATACGTCCAGAAGGGCAATGCAGACAGGGACGATGTCGCGTCTCTCGCTCTCCAGATGAAGGAGACCGGCAATGACAGCGGCGAATATTCCCGCTATCTGTATGCCATCAGGGATGTGGAGGATGTCACGCAGATCACCTTTATCGATACGAATATGGTGAGACACCGCCTGATACCAGTGTTTGCACTGTCAGGCATCGTAGGCGCGGCCGCAGTTGCAGCTGTGATCATCATTAGCGTTATGCTGGCCAGATATCTCGTGAAGCCTATCGAGGAAAATATGAGACGCCAGCGTGCATTTGTCGCAGATGCCTCGCATGAGCTGAAGACGCCGCTTGCCGTGGTCGATGTGAATATCGATATGGCGAGAAGCACGAAGGATAATGACAAGTACTTAGGCTACATCAAGGGTGAGACGAAGAAGATGAACCGCCTGATCCAGGAGCTCCTGACGCTTGCATCCGTAGAGGACAGCGAGTCGGAGGAGAAGCTGGAGACCTTTGACCTGTCAGAGAATATCGAGGGTGTGATCCTTCCATTCGAGGCGGCAGCATTCGATAAGGGCGTCACGATCGAGCAGGATATCACGCCAGATATTTCATTTACAGGGAATCCTATAGATATCAGCAGGATGGCAGAGACGCTGATCGAGAATGCTATCGGCCACGCGCCTTCAGGTACAGCAGTAGATGTGAAGCTTCACAGATCACCGAAGCATATCTATTTTACAGTAGGGAATCATGGTGAGACCATTGATCCTGAATCACAGAAGCATCTTTTCGAGAGATTCTACAGAGTCGATAAGGCAAGGAACCGCAAGGAGGGCCATTTCGGCCTCGGTCTCGCGATAGCAAAGGCAATTGTAGACAGACATGGCGGAAATATAGCTGTACGCAGCGAGAATGGATACACGCTGTTTACTGTCACCTTCCATATATGAATGGTCATCAATAAAAACAATGTTATAAGTGCATAGCATGCTCAGGTATGGTACAATCTTGCAGGAGGTAAACATTATGAGAAAGCATATCAAGGGTAATGTTTCATTGATAGGATATCTCGACTGGGACCTACAGAAGTTCCACGGGGATGATTTCACGATCCACAATGGAAGCTCACAGAATGCATATCTGATCGAGGAGGAGAAGACCATCCTCATGGATACGGTCTGGGCTCAGCATCAGTTCGAGTATATGGAGAATCTGAAGAAGGAAGTGAACCTGGCAAAGGTCGATGCGATCGTAGTCCAGCACGGCGAGTGCGATCACTCGGGTACACTTCCGGCACTCATGAGAGAGCGTCCGGATCTTCCTGTCTACTGTACAGCAAATGCAGTGAAGTCCCTCGAGGGACAGTGGGGAAAGCACGGCTGGGATTTCCATGTAGTAAAGACCGGCGATGAGCTCGATATAGGAAATGGCAAGAAGCTCGTATTCGTAGAGATGCCAATGCTTCATTGGCCTGATTCAATGGCTACCTTCCTGACCGGAGACAATATCCTTTTCTCAATGGACGCATTCGGACAGCACTATGCAGTAGGAGAGATGTACGCAGATCTCGCAGACCAGGAACCACTCTGGAATGAGGCAGAGAGATATTATGCGAATATCGTATCTCCATTCGCGCCAATGGTGACGAAGAAGGTAAAGGAGATCACAGCAATGAATCTCCCTATCGAGATGATCTGCCCGTCACACGGCGCTATCTGGCGCAAGGACCCTCTGAAGATCGTAGAGGCTTATGGAAAATGGGCCGCAGATCCTACCGAGGACAGGATCACCGTGATATACGGCACAATGTGGCATGGCACAGAGAAGCTCGCGCATGCCATAGCCGATGAGCTTTCCCTGAAGTCTCCTCACACCATCGTGAAGGTTTACAATGTAGACCATACTCCGAAGGATGATATAGCATACGAGGTATTCCGCTCGAAGGCAGTGGCTATCGGCTCTCCGACTATCCTGAACGGAGTGCTCGACAGCGTGGCAGCATTCACATATTACCTGAAGTCGCTAAAGCTGATGAAGGGCAGGAAGGCTGCGGTATTCGGATGCTACGGATGGAGCGGCGAAGGGAATAAGGTCCTCAGACAGATGATGACAGACGCCGGCTTTGACGTTGCTGATACAGAGATCAGGTGCTCATGGAATCCTGAGAATGATGATCTGGCTCAGGCAGCAGGCATAGCTGATGCACTGCTTGAAGGCACATCAGCTGCTTCGGACGATGCACCTGCAGCAGGCGCTGACAGTGGTAAGTGGCGCTGCCCTTGCGGATATGTATATGATCCTGCAAAGGGAGACCCGGACAATGGTGTTCCTGCCGGCACACCCTGGGAGAAGGTTCCTGATGACTGGACCTGCCCTGTATGCCATCTGCCGAAGAGTGCATTCAGGAAGGTTGACTGATACAAAGGAGTTATGTAATGAAGCTTGCGAAGACTTACGATCCAAAGGAGATCGAGGACAGACTGTACAAGAAATGGGAGGAAAACGGCTGCTTCCACGCAAAGGTAGATAAGAGAAAGAAGCCATTCACCATAGTAATGCCGCCACCAAATATCACAGGAAAGCTGCACATGGGCCATGCGCTCGATAATACAATGCAGGATATCCTGATCCGCTTCAAGAGGATGCAGGGATATGAGGCACTCTGGCAGCCAGGAACTGACCACGCAGCAATTGCTACAGAGGTCAAGGTCACCAATGCCCTCAAGGAAAAAGGTATCGACAAGAATGAGATCGGCAGGGAAGCATTCCTTGATTACTGCTGGAAATGGAGAGAGCAGTACGGCCGTACCATCATCAACCAGCTGAAGAAGCTCGGCAGCTCGGCAGACTGGGAGCGTGAGAGATTCACAATGGATGAAGGATGCTCAGCCGCAGTAGAAGAAGTATTTGTACGCCTGTACAAGAAGGGCTATATCTACAAGGGCTCAAGGATCATCAACTGGTGCCCTCACTGCCAGACCTCACTCTCAGATGCAGAGGTAGAGCATGTGGATCAGGATGGATATTTCTGGCATATCAATTACCCGGTGAAGGGCGAGAAGGGCAGATTCGTAGAGATCGCTACGACCCGTCCTGAGACGCTTCTCGGTGATACAGCTGTAGCAGTGAATCCGGATGATGAGAGATATAAGGATATAGTAGGGAAGACCCTTCTCCTGCCTCTCACAGACAGGGAGATTCCGGTCATCGCAGATTCATACGTAGACAAGGAATTCGGAACCGGCTGCGTGAAGATCACACCGGCACACGATCCTAACGACTTCGAGGTAGGCAAGAGGCATAATCTCGAAGAGATAAATATACTCAATGATGACGGTACCATGAATGACAAGTGCGGCAAGTACGCAGGCATGGACCGTTACGAAGCCCGCAAGGCAATGGTCGATGATCTCGATAAGCTCGGCCTCCTGGTGAAGGTAGTACCTCACACCCATGCAGTCGGAACCCACGACAGATGCCATACGACAGTAGAGCCGATGGTGAAGCCACAGTGGTTCGTCCGCATGAAGGAGATGGGTGAGGCCGCTCTTGAGGCAGGCAGAAAGGGCGAGGTGAAGTTCGTCCCAGACAATTATATCAAGACCTATGAGCACTGGCTCACCGGCATCAAGGACTGGTGTATCTCCAGACAGCTCTGGTGGGGACACAGAATCCCTGCATACTACTGCGATGACTGCGGTGAGATGGTAGTCCAGAGGGGCGGAGCTCCGAAGATCTGTCTGAAGTGCGGCGGAAAGCACTTTACCCAGGATTCTGATACACTTGATACCTGGTTCTCATCAGCACTCTGGCCGTTCGAGACACTCGGCTGGCCGGAGAAGACTGAGGATTTCAAGTATTTCTATCCTACAGATGTCCTCGTGACAGGATATGATATCATCTTCTTCTGGGTCATCAGAATGGTATTCTCGGCTATCGAGCAGACAGGTGAGGTTCCGTTCCATCATGTGCTGATCCACGGACTTGTGCGTGATGACAAGGGCCGCAAGATGAGCAAGTCCCTTGGCAATGGTATCGATCCGCTCGATGTCATCGACAAGTACGGCGCAGATGCCCTGAGGCTTACCCTCATGACAGGCAATGCTCCGGGCAATGATATGAGATTCTACTGGTCCAAGGTAGAGAATTCGAGAAACTTCGCAAATAAGGTCTGGAATGCCTCCAGATTCATCCAGATGAATCTCGATGGCTTCGACCTGCATGATCCGAAGGCGAGCGACTTCCATACAGAGGATAAGGCTATTATTTCCATAGTCAACACCCTGGTAAAGGATGTAACCGACAATATGGAGAAGTATGAGCTCGGAGTAGCCGTTGGCAAGGTATATGACTTTATATGGGACGAGTTCTGCGACTGGTACATAGAGATGGTAAAGCCTCGTATGTACGCGAAGGATGAAGACCCTGAGAGCGCAAATGCAGCGCTTTTTACACTCAAGAATGTGCTCTCGATCGCACTGAAGCTGCTGCATCCGTACATGCCGTTTATCACAGAGGAGATCTTCTGCTCACTGAATCCTGAGGAGGAGACCATCATGACCTCAGGCTGGCCGGTATATGTGAAGGCAGCTCATGATGAGAGGGCTGAGGATATTTATGCGAGAGCCAAGGAGATAGTCAAGGGCATGCGCGGAGTCCGCAAGGATATGAACGTGCCGAATTCGAAGAAGGCTTCGGTCTTCATTGTCTCAAAGAAAAAGTCAGTGCGTGATATTTTCTCAGAGAAGGCAGACCTCTATGAGAATCTCTGCGGAGCCGAGAAGGTTACTGTACAGGCTGATAATAAGGGAATCGATGAGAAGAGTGTATCATTCGTGATCGCAGATGCTACCTGCTTCGTGCCGCTTGCAGAGCTTGTCGACATGGACAAGGAAAGGGAGCGTCTCGAGAAGGAGGAGAAGCGTCTTGAGGGTGAGCTGAAGCGTTCACGCGGAATGCTCTCGAATAAGAAGTTCCTCGACAAGGCTCCGGCAGCGAAGGTCGCAGAAGAGAAGGACAAGCTCGCTAAGTACGAGCAGATGATGGAAGACGTGAAGAAGAGACTTGCAGAGCTGTAAGTCAGGAGTTATGAGTTCCGAGTTATAAGTCAGGTATAAGGGATAATAACTATGTTAGATTTTGATGAAGAACTGAAGAACTTCAAGCCGAGCATGGAGATAAATGAGGCTGAGGATGCTATCCGCGATACTGATCTCACCGATATGATCGACATACTGAAGGAGATCACTACGGAGCAGCATCTCGGTAGTCAGACGACAGACTCCCGGAGGTAAGCTATGGAGAAATGTTTCTACTGTGGCAGTCCGGTCGGTGAGAATGAGGACAACTGCCGTGTCTGCGGGGCCAGTCAGAAGGCCTACAGGATGATCTTGGCGTCATCCGAGGCAGCATACAATGACGGTCTCGTGAAGGCACAGGCTCATGACCTCTCAGGAGCCATAGTCTCACTCGTTCGTGCGGTACGCTACAATAAGAGAAATATCAAGGCGCGCGACCTCTTAGGACTCGTATATATGAAGTACGGTGAGCCGGTGCTCGCTCTCCGGGAGTGGGTCATCGCGAAGAACTTCGATCCTGATGACGAGCTTGCAGACAGGTATCTGAACAGCGTCAGCGGTGATGCAGGGCTTTTCGATAAGATAGATACGGCCACCCGCAGGTTCAATACAGCGTTCAGGTACTGCCAGAGCGGATCTACGGATCTCGCCGTCATAGAGATCAGGAGAGTCGTTCATGATAATCCGGGCATGGTAAAGGCCCGGCAGTTGCTCGCGCTCCTGTATATCAATGATCATGAGTATTCAAAGGCCTACCATGAGCTGAAGGAGGCGGCGAAGGTCGATGAGAACAATCCACTGACTGCCAGATACATGAAGGAGGTCAGAAGCCATCTCGCTCCTGATAAGAAAAAGAAAAAGCAGGAGAAAAAGGAACGCCGTCAGACGATAGAGTATAATGACGGCCATGATGTGGTCATGATACCGCGTCAGACCTTTATCGAGGCCCTTGACAATTCCAAGAGCGGTATGTTCAATATCCTGATCGGAATAGCGATCGGAGTTCTGTGCTTCATATTTATCGTGGCTCCGACGATCAGACAGAGAGAAAATGAAGAGGCCAGGACGGCCCTCATCACTGCAAATAATAAGGCTGCTACCTCGAAGAGTGATGCAGCATCGCTTCAGAAGCAGGTAGACCAGCTGAACAGGCAGCTCGATAAGTACGAGGGTCAGTCGGATGTCAAGGGCTCCTATGAGTCCCTGATAGAGGCTTACACGAAGTCCCAGTCAGATGACTATGATTCAGCATCGAATGATCTGGAGGATGTGAATCAGGATCTCCTGGACAAGAACGGGAAGTCATTGTATAAGTCAGTATCTGATACCGTGGATCAGAAGGTCTGCGCACAGAAGTATTCCGAGGGACGCAGCGCCTACAACCGCCGTGACTACGATACAGCCATAGAGGATTTCGGGCAGGTAGTGAAGCTTGATGATACTTACGAGAATGGTGATGCAATGTACAGGCTTGCAGAAGCCTACGAGAGAAACGGCGACACAGATAATGCTCTGAAGTTCTATCAGAAGGTAGCCGATAAGTACCCGAACTACTACCGTGGTCGTAATTCCGCGAGAAAGGTCCAGCAGCTGCAGACCTCAGACAACAATACAGATCAGTAATATAGTAATAAAAAACGGGCCCGGCGGCCCGCTTTTTTTGATGAAAAAGGGGACAGGTCCCT
>Ga0256869_1001959_pt1 | contig 10478 bp, 13 predicted proteins | sample RumenRJG_05RNA_FD_186096 | JGI IMG/M metagenome (GOLD analysis project Ga0256869, IMG submission 186096) | Metatranscriptome of bovine rumen microbial communities from Lethbridge, Alberta, Canada - Rumen RJG_05 (Metagenome Metatranscriptome) | ecosystem: Host-associated > Mammals > Digestive... | reverse complement strand
TGTTTACACAGTAGCTATATTTGGCATTCCATTATGGGTTTTATCATTAGGATTATTGACAATGGCTAAGGCAAAACCTGAAGATGTAGAAGAAAGGGTGAAAGAACCATTTACCGGGTATTAGAGTGGTATTATGAATTTGATGGCAGAAATTTTAATTCAAGTTGTTATTGCATTCCTGGCAGGAAGCCTGCTTTTAGGTTTGCATAGGAAAGTCATGGCCCGTGTTCAGAAACGTCCGGGACCACCTATAGTTCAGCATTTAATTCACTCTTTGAAATTCTTCTTTAAAGAAACAGCAATTCCAAAAACAGTTTCAAAAGTGTTTTACGTAGGTATTGTCTTTATATTGGCATTGGTGTGGATTGTTGGTGTAATTGCAGGTCCTGTAGCTCATGATTCATTATTAATATTGTTCGGTGTCTATGCAGTTTACAAAATCGTTGAGCATAACTCCGGATCAAGTTCAGGTTCACCTTACGGTAAATTAAGCTGTGTAAGGGCAGTATTGTCTGCGGCAACTGAACTTCCATTATTTGCAGCTATTGTACTTGTCTATTTGATGACTGGAACAATGAATATTGGAGAAATCATTACTTATCAATCAGTTCATGGTCCTCTGGCATTTTCAATTCCACTTGCAGCAGTGATGTTTTTTATGTTGATTATCACAAAATCACCATATTCCCCATTTGCAATCACTAAAGACAAGGCATTGATTTCAGGATTTGAAACAGAACATTTTGGATTTTTAAGGGGATTCATGCTGTTTTCAGAATCAATTGCATGGTATGTTATGCTTTGGGTATTCTTAACCATATTCTTTGGTCCGTTAAATGCAGTCGGATACTTAATTGGAATGATTGTAATTACATTTATCACAGGTTTCATTAATGCAACAACTCCTATTTTCTCTCCAAATCATTCAGTCATGACTCAAATTACAATAGGGGCAATTTGCTTCTTTGGAACTTTATTGATGATATTTACTGGAGTGGTAGCATGAATAGTGAAGATGTAATTGTTTATTTAACAGCACTGGTCGCTGTTGGTATGATAGTTATAGGAATATTGACTACTGCATTGCATTCTTATCTTATTGCTCCGATAGTGATTATTGGCGTTATCCTGGCAATTTTCGTATTGTTGGCCAAAGGTAATTTTGCACATAAAATTGAAAGTATAGAGAAAGTATGTTTTATTATAACATTTTTGGCAATAATTTGTTCATTTATATTGCTTTATAAACCAATGTAGGGGATTATTATGTTAGATTATATGATTTATATACTTGCATTTGCTATTGGTTCCATTTTAGGTTTGCTTTATAGTTATAAACAACATGGTGAACCTTTTGTGGCAGATACTGAGTTTAACATGATCATGGCCGCAGTTGCAATTTTGGGATGGTGTTTGGCATTTGATTCAGGCAATGTGATTTTAGCAGCAATCGGTTTTCTCCTCGCTGGATTTGTAATGGGGGAAAGGCCGGGATACGGTAGAAAGGAAACAGCAGTTGGATTGATTATTGCAATAATTTTATATTTCTTATTAAAATGGACAGTATGATGTGATTGGAATGGACGATGATGCTAAATTGAGATTGATGCAAAAAAGAATAATAAAAAGTTATGCTTGGCAAAGAGATATTATAGTTCCACTTTCCAAGGAATTTGATTGTACTGTTGATGAATTAGAAGATTTATTCTTTAGTTTGCTGGATATGGATTCCCTTGAGAATTTGCATGGAACCTTTGAATCAGCAAGGGATATTTGTCTGTATCAGAAATTGAATGCTGATTTAAGATTATGCTGGTTTTCAGGTACTTTGGAGTTAATATCTCCTGAAGACGGAAGAGATTTGAAAATGAGATTGGTTGAAGAGATTAAAAATGGTAAATCTTATGATGATGCACTAAAAGAGGGCAGATTAGAACTATTTGAATTATTAAAGAAAGAAGCTAAATATTAATGTTTATAATAAATTATTAGAAAGAGGGAGTACAATGTTAGACGCTATTAAGGATGCTGTGAGAAAAAGCTCAATTCATGTCTGTATCGTAAATTGTGGCGGATGCAATGGATGCGATGTAGAATGTGTTGCATTATTGTCTCCAAGATATGATTTAGAGCAATATGGTATTTATGTTCACAATAATCCTCGTGAAGCTGATGTTCTGCTGTTAACTGGAGCAGTTACAGAACAATGGGTTGATAATCTTAAACGGATTTATGATAAGGCCCCTGAACCAAAAATTGCTGTAGCGGTAGGAAATTGTCCAGTGTCTGGGGATGTATTTAATCAAGAAGGAGGCCATGTTCATGCGCCTGCATCTAATTTCATCCCGGTTGCTGCAAATATTCCTGGATGTCCGCCTAGACCTAGTGAAATACTGGAGGCTATTCTGGCTGTGGGCCCACAAGCTATTGCAGACCGTGGGAGGGAACAAAAATGATAGTACCTATTGGTCCGATTCACCCAGCTTTAAAAGAGCCGGTAAGGCTTAAACTTCAAACCGAAGGAGAACGTGTTGTTAAAGCAGAGATTGAATATGGTTATGTTCACAGAGGTATTGAAAAAATCATAGAAGGACAAACCTGGCAGAAAGGAATTTATCTTTCAGAACGTGTATGCGGTATCTGTTCATATGAACACACCCAGACATTTGCAGAAACAATTGAAAAAATTTCAGATGTTGAGGTTCCGCTAAGGGCTCAATTCTTAAGAGTAATTACCAATGAACTTGATAGAATTCAAAGCCATTTCCTGGCAAATTCAACATTCTTCAAAGCAATGGATCATGAAACTTTATTCATGCATGTTTTAGAATTGAGGGAATATGCGATGGATTCCATTGAATTGTTAACTGGAAACAGAGTGAATATGGGATGGAATGTTGTTGGTGGTGTTAGAATGGATGCTGATGAACGCCACTTCAAACCGATACTTGAAAACCTCAAAAAAATTGAAGAGGGATTCGAAACCACACGTGCATTGTTTGCTGAAGGTCCTGCACTGGCATTAAGATGTAAAGGAATAGGGTTAATGACCAAAAAAGAAGCGATTAAAGGACGTGCTGTAGGTCCAATCGGTAGGGCTTCAGACATTAAGGAAGATTATAGGATAGGTCATTACACTTATGATGATCATTTTGACTTCAAGGTTATTAGAAGAAAAGAGGGAGATAACTATGCAAGAACATTAACTAGATTTGATGAGATTCCAGAATCCATTAGTTTAGTTAGGCAAGCTATTGAAAACATACCTGATGGTGAAGTTCGTACTCCTGCTGATTTAAAATCAGGTTATGCAATGCGTAGAAATGAGGCTCCTCGTGGTGAAGTCACTTACATGATTGAAACTAATGGTAATTTAATCAAGAATATTTCCATCAGAACACCAAGTATTTCTAATATGGATTCCTGTGCAAAATATATGATTAAGGATGTGCCGACTGTTGCTGATGCAGTGGCAACCTATGCTTCATGTGACCCATGTGTTGCCTGTGCTGAAAGAGTGGCAATTACAAATGAGCATGGAAAGACAGATATCAAAAGAATCGATGAGGTGATATAAATGTCATCTCTAATGTGGTATATTTATGATTTTGCAAGAAAAGCATGGGCAGATGCATTCGCAGATGCAAAAACAGACCCTGAAATTGCTGAAAAGCCGGAAAGATTTAGAGATTTTCCAAAAGTTAATAAAGAATATTGTATAGGTTGCGGTGCTTGTACTGTGTCCTGTCCATCTCCAAATGCAATCAAGCTAGTAAGGGAAAAGGACGACGAGACAGGTGAGGGATTGACATATCCGGTAATCACTCCCGGTGCATGTATCAGATGCGGTTTTTGTGCTGAAGTATGTCCAACAGACCCAAAAACATTGGAATGTGGATTAAATCACTTGATTTTACCCGAATTCAATTTGATTCCATCAAAAAGACAATACATAGTTGATGATTATTTATGTATCAAATGTAAGAAATGTTTGAAAAAATGTCCGGTTGATGCAATAAGTGAAATTGACGGTAAGGTTGTTGTGGATCAGCTCAAATGCATCTCCTGTGGTGAATGTCTTGAAGTCTGTCCGGTGAACGGAGCAATGAAAGGTGTTTTCGTTGACAATTTACAAGACCAAAAAGACTTGATTTTATTATGTGTAAATCATCTTGAAGAGTTTATCAATAATCAGGAGGATGACTTAAGATCATTGGAAAGAGACGGACTGCTGCAATATGACGTGCCACTTTCTGAAATTTGGGAGGATGCATTGAAAATAATTCCCGATGAGGAAGTTGCTTTAGAGATTATAAAAAATGCGGTGAACAGGCTTAAGGTTAGAATTATCGACTGGGATAAATCCAAATGTGAAAAATGTCAATTATGTATACCTGATTGTCCTACAGACTGCATTTCATTTGATGAAGAAGAAGATACAATTGTAAGGGATAAAAGCAGATGTTTACGTTGCAGTATATGTTACCAAACATGTCCATTTTCAGTAATAAAATATTTCATTTCCAAATTCTCTCTTGAAGATGATGAAAATATTCATGTTACTGTAAAAGCATCTAATTTAAATGAGGATATCGTGGAGTGAGTATTATGATTGATAGTTATACTAAAACACCGAGACCATTGAGGCATGTTGATGTGGATTATTTGGTTGACCAGACCAAATGCGCTAAATGCAGTGATAAGCCTTGCCTTAACTCTTGTCCAATTGATGCAATTTACTTTGATGATGAAGATGACCTTGTAAAAATAAGAAACACCTGCTTCGGTTGTGTATTATGTCGTAATGCTTGTCCTTATGATGCAATTTCTCTTGATGTTCATATGGACCCTCCACTAAAGGAAAATGTTCCAAACATTAATGTTAAACTATGTAAGGCATGTGGAGCATGTGTTCAAGCATGTAAAAACGGTTCGATACATATTGTTGCTGATGGAAAAAGCGATCCTCACAGTGAAATTGATAAGGACACTTGTGTTCGTTGCGGATATTGTTTCAGGGTATGTCCGACCGATGCGATTAAATATGGTCAATTGCTTCCTAAAACAGTTAAAGGGGGTAAGGCAGTTATCGTTAACCAAAAGAATTGTATTGGATGTATGACCTGTACAAGAGTATGTCCTTCAATGGGTGCAATCAATGTTGCAAGGACAAATAAGTTGCCTTATATTAATCCTGGATACTGTGCAAGATGTGAGGAATGTATGCATTCATGCCCATCAGGCGCAATTAGATATTCTTCACGTAAGAAAGCTTATAAAATGTATAGTGAGATTAAATCATTCGATATTGTATCCGGAATTATGGATCATGACATGAAAGTATTGTCTCTTGATTTAATCAGTTTGAATAAGGTTTTGGAAAAGGTTGGAAAATCAATAGCTTTGGAATTCAATGACCAGAACTTTGAGAATTTCATTGAATATAAAGTAAATGATTTGATGGAACGTGAATTAAGGGTCAGTATCGATTCCAATATTGAAGTTGACCATTTCACCAAACTGTTCGGTTCTTATCTGATGGACAGGAACATTGAAGTCTATGAGAATAAGTGTATCGCATGTGGCGATTGCTTAAATGTATGTCCTGTCGGTGCAATTAATCTAAACGGTCCAAATCCAATATCCATTAAGGATAATTGTGTTTACTGTGGAAAATGTGTTGAACAATGTAAGTTCGATGCTATTGGCGCATATGATGATTATTTCTACAGCAAGGATTCAGACTTGTACTATGCAAGGTCTTATCTGCACAATCAGAGGTTAGGAGATTTCTCACTTTCAGATAATAAATGTCAGGCTTGTGCAATTTGTGTAAAGAATTGTCCAGTTGAGGCATTATCCTTAAATGATGATAAGATAGACTTTGACAGTGAAAAATGTATTTATTGCAGAACATGTGAGGCAATTTGTCCACTTGATGCAATTAGGATAGTTAACTTTAGGTGAAAAAATGTTTGAAAAATCTTTTATTACTGATTGTGAAGGACCACTTACCTTGAATGACAATGCATTTGAGTTGGCAGAGAGTTTTATCCCTCAAGGTGGAGAATTGTTTAAAATTCTCAGTCTGTACGATGATTACCTAGCGGACATTGTCAAAAAAGAGAATTACAAGGCAGGCAATACATTGAAGCTGATATTACCTTTCTTTGTTGTGGAGAATCTTCAAAATAAAGATTTAATTGATTTTTCAAGAGATCATATTTATTCAGTTAATGATTCAAAATTTCTTTTAAGTTATTTGCAGAAAGCTATGAATACTTATATAGTTAGCACTAGTTATGGCCAATATATTGAAGCAGTATCTAATTATATGGATTTACCTTTTGAAAATACATTTTATACTAGGGTCAATCTAGATAACTTAACTTTAAATGACGATGAGATTAAAAAAATCAGTGAATTTAAAGAATTGATCCTGTCAAACCCTGAGGATTATGAACTGTTCGATGATATTTTCTTTTCTCAAATTGCAGAAATGAGCATCTATGAAAATATCAAGAATATTGAAGTAGTCGGCGGTGAAGGTAAAAAATTGGCTATTGATGAGATTATTGAAAGGGATTCAATAAATAAAAATGAAATTTTCTACATTGGTGACAGCATAACTGATGTGGAACCTTTGGATTTTGCTTTCAGAAATGGTGGAATCAGTGTTTCATTCAATGGAAATGAATATCCATTGAGAGTTGCTGAAATAGCTATTGTTTCTCCAAGTGCAGTAACCACTGCAGTAATAGCGAATATCTATGTGGATAATGATAAAAATAAAGTTTTGGAATTTATAAATGATTACAATAATTCAAATGATTATGAAAGTCTATTTGATGAGTATAATGTTGATTTAGATATTAAAAACAAATTCTTCTCTGTATTTGATGACGAAGAATATCCAGTAATACAAATTATCACAGATGACAATTTTGATGATATTTTAGAAGTTAGTAAAGCGATGAGAAATAACATTCGTGGTCAAGATATAGGTGGATTAGGTTAATAGGTGTAAAAATGAGTTATGAAAAAGTAGAAGACACATTCTTTGAAGCTTTTGAAGGAAAATATGTCAGGGCTTTAATCACAGGACCTACAGAAAAAATTGTTAAAAGAGCAGCATACGACTCAACTTCAACTCCAAGTGCGGTCATTGGAAGGGTTGAAGGTGGTGTTGAAGGATTTTTAGATGAATCCCAGACTCCTGATGGTAGATTCGGTGCTGTTGTTCAATACTGGTTAGGCAGTGATGATGTTGAAAAATTCGCTTTTGAATTATCCTACAGGTTAAGGCAGGACGTATTGGTCAAACCGTTCACACGTATTTTTGATTATTCCACAACAGACAGTGATGAATATATCGAAATGATGGACATTGTAGGTCACTGTGGCGATGGTTATGAGTGGATTGTGGAAGAATATGGAAGAAAAATGATTAATGTTCCAATTGCAGTTCCTGATTTCCAAATTGAAGAAAAATTCAGAATCAATGATGGAATAATGGGTGGAAACTTCTGGTATTTATGTTCAACTCCAGAAGCGGTGTTAAATGCTGGAGATGCAATTATTGATGCAATCATGGAAGTTGAAGGTGCAACTGCACCTTTTGACATTTGTTCTGCAGCTTCAAAACCGGAAACAAACTATCCGGAAATTGGACCAACCACAAATCATGTTTACTGCCCTTCCCTAAAAGAATCTTTGGGAGAAATTTCTAAAGTCAAAGAGGGCGTTAATTATATTCCTGAAGTTGTAATCAATGCCATAGATGAAGAATCTATGAACAAAGCTGTTAAAGCAGGTATTGATGCAGCTTTAGAATTTGATGGAGTTATAGGCATATCTGCAGGCAACTTTGAAGGTAAGCTTGGAGATAAAAATATAAACTTATTAGATATCTTAAAGTAAGGTTTTAAAATGGAAATACTAGACAATGACTTGAATGCAGAAGTAATTGGGTTTGGAGCATTAAACGTAGACAAGCTCTATTCTGTGGAAAACATTGCAGGAAAAGATGAAGAAAGTTTCATCAAAAGTGAAACTGATACTCCTGGGGGTTCTGCAGCCAATACAATTGTAGGTTTGGCCAGATTGGGCTGTTCAACATCCATCATCGGAAAAATTGCTGAAGATGAGGATGGGGATTTGATTGAATATAATCTTGCCCTTAATGGTGTCTACAGCAATAATTTAATTTACTCCGAAAATGGATCAACAGGAAAATGTTTAGGTTTCGTTGATAATGATGGGGAAAGGTGTCTCTATATTGACCCTGGAGTTAATGATGACATTAAAATAGGTGAAATTAATCCTTTAAACATAATGAGATGTAAGATTATGCATTACACCTCTTTCGTTGGAGATTCATTTAAAACCCAGATTGAGCTATTGGAAAAGCTAAATGATGGGACTGTATTGAGCTTTGACCCTGGAATGTTATACGTTCAAAAGGGATTTGACGAGTTAAAACCTATACTTGAGAGAACTAATATATTGCTCATAAATGAATCAGAATTAAGATTATTATTTAATAATAATGAAACTTCCTTAAAGGAATTAGTCATTGGATTACTTGATTTCGGAATAGAAACTGTTGTTGTAAAACAGGGTTCAAAAGGTGTGTTTGCAATGAATAATGATGAAGAGTGTTTTGTTGACTCTTTTGAATGTGATGTTGTAGACACCACCGGAGCCGGTGACAGTTTCAACAGTGGATTTTTGTATTCCTTTTTGCAGGGGTATGACCTTGAAAAATCCTGCAAAATTGGAAATTGGGTTGCCAGTAAATCAATAGAAGGATTCGGAATGGATAAATTCCCATCTTTAAAAGATTTAACGGAGTTCTTTTAAGCGAATTTATTTAATGTTATAAAGACAAAAATATATTATAATAAAAAAAATTATTTAGTTGGTATTAAAATGAATGTATCTTTTATTAAACAGATGAAGGATTTGGAACGTGAAGTTCTTCTTAAATCTGTTGAATTAGATGATGATGGTGAGGATTTCCAATTTGAGCTTGATGACTTTAGTTCACAGGAGGAAATCATTGCTATTGCGCCTAGATGTGTAAGGTGTAACACCTGTGTTGGCGAATGTCCAGTTAATGCAATCGAACCAGCTAATATTTTTAGAATAGCTAAAATAACTGATAAATGTGTTAAGTGCGAAATATGTGTACAAACTTGTCCGGTTTCCGCAATTAAATTAATAAACAATTCAGTTATGTTCAATGAGGAAGATGAACGTGGCGTAATTGAATATAATTTAGGCAATGTGAGTGCTCCTCATAGAGTAGTTCGTATGAATAATATTTCAATTGATTATTCAGTTGATAATAATTGGGATGATTGTGCAAACTTATGTCCAACTAATGCCTTTACACTTGAATTTAAAGAGTTCTTTGAGGATTTGAATTTGGATGTCGGCATTGATTTAATCGATGATGAGTTATATCCATATATTAACGAGAAGATGTGTATAGGATGTGGCGCTTGTGTTGAAATCTCTCTAAATGACAATGCTGTTGAATTGGATAGGTATATAGGACCTATTATTTACAGCAGGTTTATAGATGTTAACCATGATGCATGTGTAAATTGTTATTTATGTGAAGAAAATTGTCCAACCGGTGCTGTAGAGTTATTGGACGGGGAAGTTGTTTTAGACAATGATAAATGTATAAGATGTGTGGAATGTACCAATCATTGTCCTGTCGGAGCTTTAAAAAGAATTGAAATAGAATAAAATGGGGTCTGTTTATGAAAGCAAAACAATTAATGGATAAAGATTTTGTATATTTGAATTGTGATGATAGTGTAGTTGAAGTTTCAAAAGTAATGGAAGAAATCAGGCGTTTTACCTGTCCGGTTGTAAATGACAAAAAACAATTGGTTGGATGGGTAACTTCCTTTGATGTTACCAGGGGATTAAGAGAAGGAAACGAAAAGATATCTGAAATCATGAGCAGTTCTGAAGAAGTTTCAACAGTACATGAAAATGATCCTGCAAGAAAAGCAGTGATTTTAACCGCAAACAACAAATTTGTCACTGTGCCTGTTGTAAATGATGATAATCAGGTAATAGGTATGGTTCGCTCATGCGATATTGTGGAATTGTTGTCTGAACTTTATGACATCAAGGTTGTAAAGTTATACAAAGCAATGCAAAATCAACTTAAGGGCGTTACATGGGATGAACTGATGGCCGCTTCCGCTTTGGTATCTAAGAAGACTACTGGTGTTAAGATCTCTGCTGAAGAATATGAAGCAAATATTATGAATTCCACATTCGGTGAAGCTATTTGGGCAACTGGTGGATTGGAAAAATTCTTTGCAGGTTTAATTTCTGTTGGAGAATTGGTTGTTGCACGCAGAGTCGGAAAAGCAAGGAAATAATTTTTAGTTTTTAAACAGATTCTTGCCCTTTGAGAAATCTTAATTTCTCATTTTTTTTCTATTTTTTTG
>Ga0256869_1001955_pt1 | contig 10489 bp, 7 predicted proteins | sample RumenRJG_05RNA_FD_186096 | JGI IMG/M metagenome (GOLD analysis project Ga0256869, IMG submission 186096) | Metatranscriptome of bovine rumen microbial communities from Lethbridge, Alberta, Canada - Rumen RJG_05 (Metagenome Metatranscriptome) | ecosystem: Host-associated > Mammals > Digestive... | reverse complement strand
CTGGAATTTTCTTGCTGTTAATAGCAGAAATAACGCTTTTTACAAACTGTGCATCACACTGATCTTTGCCAAGAAGTCTTCCTCCATTCCACAAAGAAAACGGGAATGCCCCAAAACAGGATGCAATTTCTACACCCTCTCTGAAAAATTCTCTATGCTGCTCATGGAGGCTTATCCAAAACATATTCAAAGGAAAATTATATCTAAGTCCCGGAAGATGAAATCTAACTTTTTCCATATTGCTGTCTCCTAATTAAAACGGAGCGGCAAATTACGCCGCCCCGTCTATATTTAATAAATATTTAGCGAGCTTAACTTAATGTAAGTAATTATTTAATATTCTTATTTGCATCGTCTACATAAGACTTCCATGTATCACGAATCTTTTCAACCTGCTCAGATACTACTGCATCAGGTCCAATGTTCCATACAAAGTCAGAACCAAGATTAAGGTTAGGAATCATGCTGTGATATGCAATCTTACCCTTTTCTGTCATCATTGCAATTGTTTCATCTACAGCTCTTGAATCGAAGATACCATTTCTAGCTGTGGAAAGATATCCGTTGTAATCCTCATATCCCTTAGGTGGATTTGTGTAAAGGTTCCAAGCAAATGCAAGCTTCCAAGCCTTTTCTTTGTCGTAGCAAGCAGGAATAGCAACTGGGTTGTTGCACCATACATTGATGTAGTCATCAGCCTTAGGTCCCTTAGGGAACATTACGAAACCAACTTCATCCTTCATATCTTCAAGGAAGTTACCTGGGCATCCAGCATATTCGTCTTCAACGAGGAATGCAGCCTGGCCGTTAAGGAATGCTTCCTTGTAGTAATCCCACTCTGCTCCTTCTGGATCAGGCATGTCGTACTTCTTGTAAATCTTTACGCACCACTCAAGAGCTTCAAGTGTCTCTGGGCTCTCAAGGTTGTACTTGAACTTGCCGTCCTTATCCTTATCAATATAAGAACCGTTGTTTGCAAAGATAGCTTCAGATGTCATAACACCTTCATTAAGTGTAAGACCATAAACATCAATTACACCATCGTTATCCTTATCCTTCTGAACCTTGGAAAGAAGTTCTTCGAATGCATCCCATGTCCATGTTCCATCTTTCTGCATATTATAAATTGATTCTGGATCAACACCAGCATCCTTCAACAGTCTCTTATTGAAGTAAACACCAGTTCTTGCTTCTGAGTATCCAGCGAACATAGCATAGATGTGATCACCTGATGAATACTGCTCGTGAAGAAGGTTTCTCTGGAACTTATCAGACTTAAAGTCAAGACAGTCAAGTGTTGAAAGGTCATACATAAGACCATTAGCCATAGCTGATGTGATAGCTGGATCATCACGAAGTGTGAAGATATAGTTCTCATCGCCGCCTGTTGTAGCATAGTCTACGAAATCTGTAGGAGTTGTTCCCCAGTCAGACATAGCCTGTGGCTTAATTGTAAAGTTGTAAGTTTCCTGAATCCAATCTCTGTACTCCTTAACAGCTTCCTCATACTCGTTTGCTGGATCTGTTGGATCTCCAGACCACCAGTCACGAATAATGATTTCCATACCACCAAGATCAACTGGCTTGCCATCCTTGTCCTTGATAATCTCATAGCCGTCATCTGCAGCTGAATCCCCTTCGGATGCCTGATCAGCACTTGATTCATTGTTTGCTGTCTTGTCATCACCATTTCCAGCTGTGTTACCATCATTCTTTGAGCATCCTGCCATGCTAAAAAGCATAGCTGCCATTGTGATGATGGCTGTTGCTTTGGTTGTTAAAGATCTACGCATACTCTAATCCTCCTAAAATGTAATCCCCATACCGGGAGATATATTTACCGAACAGCCCTATTTATTTTTCTGTTCGGGTAGAGCACATACCCTAATTTAATATCTTTCCATAATACCCATAAGTGAGCGCTAAATATTTATAACCCTTTTTATAGAGTCTGTCTGCAGGTAAATCCTGCAAACAGATTCATTATTTACATCTTGATACCAGTGCTACTGATACTCTCTACGAATGCTCTCTGAGCAAATAAGTAAAGGATGATAAGTGGTGCTACAATCATCAAGGTACCTGTTGCAAGGATACAGTTAGAATAAGCAACTGAAATTGTTGTCTTAACTCCGTTAATTCTCTGAATATAAGCACCAAGACTATCAACGATACGTGAAAGACCTGTACTTACAAGTTTTGTATTTCCAAGGAACATTCTAGAATAGAATCCATCTGTCCACTGCCATACAAAGGCAAAAAGGAAACAGGATGTAATAATTGGCTTTGCCTGAGGAAGCATAATTCTTACAAATGTCTTGAATGTTCCACATCCATCAACATATGCAGCCTCTTCCAAATCTCCAGGAATGTTACGGAAATACTGACGAATCATATAGATATACAATCCGTTTTTGAGTCCCATACATCCCATACTCATCAGATAGTAAGGAACTTTTGAACCTCTAAGGTTAAGTGTTTCACCTGTAATAAGCTTGAATAATCCAAATACATCGAAAAATCTGAAATGAAGGTGAAGTGAACTTGCGATTGTCTGTGGTGGAATGAGGATTACAAGGATTACACATGCAAACCAGAATTTCTTAAATGGAAACTCGAATCTTGCAAAACCATATCCTACAATCGTACACATTGCAATCTGAATTGCTCCAATTGTCAGTGAAATAAGTATAGAATTGAAAATTGATTCTCTATAATTTATCAGTTCTGCTGACAATCTGTAATTTGCTGTTGTAAAATGTTCCGGAATAGCAATTACTATTGGATTATACAAGTCTGTCTCTGTCATGAAACTTACAGAAATCTTATTAAGGATTGGCTGTATTATCATAAAACACATACCAAACAAAAGTATAAACCTGATAATGCTTACCGCTCTTTGGCCAACTACCTTTTTGAAAAGGTAGCCGCCTGATAACTTATTTCTCTCCCAGAATCCAAGCTTGTCGTATTCTGCATGATTTTCCACATTAGTCATAGTAGTAAACCCTCTTTGATATGAAATACGAAGTAACTCCGACAAACGCAACTACAAGAAGGAAATAAATCCAAGACATTGCTGATGCATTGCCGTACTGCTGCTGATCAATCATTACCTTCTGAATCTTCTCGATAACCTTGTTATCAGTTCTCATACAGAAGTCTACTACTGTATAAATCCAGTTTACAAGGAAGAGTGAACTAATCATCGGGAATGTAATCTTCCAAAGGCTTTCCCACTTTGTACAACCTTCAATATCAGCTGCTTCGTACATACTAGATGAAATAGTCTGCAAACCTGATAAGAAAATAATAATCTGAATACCAGATGCAAGTGCTACATCATAGATGTTGTTAATAACTTCGAATACCTTTTCATAAGCTCTAACACCAACACCTGCTGTTCTAAGGACACTTTCAAGTGCATCAGTTACACTGATTCCCTGTGTTGTCTGCTCGATTGTCTGAGCAAGGTTAGCCATCAACTGGTTATTAGATTCAAGACCTACGATAACACCTGATGAAAGGATAACCGGAAGAAAGAATACTGCTCTGGCAAGTGCTCTTCCGTGGAACTTCTGGTTAAGAACCAGAGCTACGAAGAAACTAAATACTATAATTGCCAGTGAATATACCATCATTCTGGAGATTTCCTCCCAGAGTAGTCTGTTGAACTCAGGATCTACTCTGAAAGCATTTTTATAATTTTGAAGTCCTGTAATTGTCTTAGTAACTTTACCAGCTGCCAGATTTACTTCACAAAAGCTCATGTAGCAGGACTCAAAAAGTGGCTTGACCATAAAGACCAAAAAGCCGATTATAAACGGAGATATAAACAAATATCCCGATATTGCCTTGCGCTTCTGCAGCCCGGCTAATTTGTTTTTTTCCTTACTCATAACAAGCGCCTTCCTTTATCTTTTTACTACATAATCTCTTGCAGGAACTTTTACATTGTCATCTGTTACATAATCGCCATATCCATAGTTTACATATACCTTTGTTCCATCAGCATACTTTGTTACAGATACGTCGTTGGTAAGATTTTCATGTCCTACCATTTCCTGATTGAATATATGTCCGAGCTCTTTGTTATAGCGGTTGTAGATCTCGAGCATCTTGTCTTTCCAGGAATCATAGTTGGAACCATAATACTGTGTATAAAGAGTCTTTTGTGTAGCAAAGCTTGTTTCATCCATCAGTGTGAAATAGAGTCCTGCACCATACTCAGCGCTGTAAAGAACTTCATTTTCAACATTTCCGGAAATGTTAATTGGCTTACCAGTGTAGTTAACTCTTCCGTGAACAGCAAGCTGGAAGAAAGGCACTGCTTCATCAAGTATTGTGTACTCGCTTCCTCTAAGATCCATGTTGGTTACCATTGTGCTAAATGGAATAGCATAATCGTTACCCATGTTAACCATAATAGGAACTTTCTTATCAACATACTCTTTCATCTTCTGAGTCTGACGCTTCATAACTTCCTGACGGCTGTATGTCTTCTTTCTATAGAAGTCAGAAGAAAGGTCTTCACCAAGATCCTGGAAAGAAGCACCTGCATTGTACTTCTCTGCAGCCTTTACAAGATTGTCAGCCATCTTTTCAGCCTTTTCTGTGTGAAGAAGGAAGTAAGATTTGCCGCTGTCTCTCTTTCCGTATGTAACCGGATTGTATTCGTAAAGCTCTGCTCTTTCCTTACTGATGAACTTAGCTGCATCTCTGTAAGAGAAGAATCCATCAAAAATGTTGCTGTTATAAGCATACTGTGTAATACCGTTAAGGTATACTGTTACGCCCTTTTCATTTGCTTTCGAAACAAGATTCTTTAAATCTTTGGAGCTTCCAAGAGCACCGATTGTGCTGGCACTTGAGAGCATCTTCTGATTTACACCGCCGTTACACCATCCTGTAAGCTTAACGCTGATGTTCTTTACACCTTCATCTGTAAGCTTATCAATCATGTCTCCAGCTTCTTTATAGCTTGTAAGCTTCAAAGGTCTGGAAACAGGAACACCAACAATCTGCTTAACCTTGTCGATTGCTCCTACAACCTCGATAACAACAGGTGTTGAATCATCTTCTTTCTTTTCCATGTATCCGTCATACTCTTTGTCAAGATACTTTCCATAATCCTTTGCCATATCTACATATGAACCAGAATCAATGAATCTATATCTCTGTGAAATTGACTCATCTGGAAGCTTTGGAAGGTACTCGTAGATTTCACTGTTAGCAATATCACCTACGTTGTAACGTTCTCTTTGTGTGATGGAATACTTGGCATTTACGTAGTTGTAGCTGTTGCTCTTTCCTGCAATATCTGCCTGAATTGAAGCATATGTTCTTCCGTTTTCAAGTACACATACAAAAGAGTTTTCTCCTTCAGATACACCATATACTCCGTAGTAGGCTCTTGTGTTATGTACTACTGCGTCTCTTCCAAGACACATATCCCATCCATAAATGTTTGTATAATAGCTGCTTTGTGCTGTCTTTCCATTATTGAAGTTAATAAGTGCTCCACCACCTTCAGGAACCATCATGAATCCCTTATCATCAACTCCACCTGCTCCAAAGTATGGAAGTGGAGTAATGGAATAAAGTGGTGTATTCTTATCGTACTTAAGTTCGCTATAAGGAATCTCAACTACGAGATCTTTTCCTTCAAGTTTGTATATTACGCTAATGTTGAATACCGGAGTGTCATTTGTCTTAACAGCTAGGTCAAGCTTTTTGTCTTCAAGGTAATCATCATAGGTATATCCAACTGCTTCAAACTGCTCCTGAAGCTTTTTCTTAACGTTCTCCTTTGTTGTTGAACGAAGTACATAGATTACGTTTTCAGCAAGTGCCGGATAGTTTGCAAGGAGTTCGTCCTTATTATCTTTAGCTGTAAGCTTGTTGATATCGTACTTTTTGTAGTACTGCTTAATAAGGTCTGCATCCTTTTTTTCCATTTTGGAAAACCAGTTATTGAGATTTTCCTCAGTAATTACAGGTGGAACAACATATTCTTTCTCAACATTACCAAGTGAGTAATTAACTCTAATCTCGTCCTTTCCAGGAACGATTTCATAGATGTTATTCTTAGCACTAAATGCATATGAGTTATATGTTGTCTCAAGACCCTGTGTAACGGAGTAAGACATTACAAGTGTTGACTGAAGAAGGTCTTTCTGGTCTTCAAGTGCCTTTGTATCCTTGTCGGCATCCTTAGGATTGGAGTACCAAACCTTTCCTGAGTCCTTAACTTCAAGTGAAAACTCTGTAGTCTTAGGATCCATTACCATCTTAAGTTCGCCATTATCTACTACAACTGGCTTATCATCCCCTTCGAAGGAATATGGTGCAACTGCTTCCTGCTTTTCTTCAGGAGTCTTATAGTTCATGACTACTACAGCAATGACCACGATGATCAGAACTAAGATGATTGAAGGCAGGCGTTTAAGCACCGCCTTCAGTATTTTTTGAGATAGCTCATTCTTATTTTTATTCTTTTCTGTCTTCAAGTCAGTCACCTCTTGTAACTCCCTATAATCGGAACATCAATTCCCTCGCAAGGGATACGAAATAAGATATTCCCTGCGAAATCATGCTAAAGAAGATCATCAGAATGAAGATCATGACTAGCATTGCAAACAAAGTCGCTACGGTAAAAAGAATATTCTTTCCCGCTGAGTACTCATGTATCTGTCCCATAGCTGCAATTACTAAAATCGCTGCATAGAAAAGTGTCAGAGAACTGAGTACACTGTAAAATTGCGCTTCTTCAACAGTTACAAAGTTACTAAAAATCATAAGTGGAAACTGAATAAGCGGATATGGAACAAGTGCATAACATGTTGCCATGTATACCTGCTTCAGTTTTCCTTTTCCATCGAACAATGTTGTAAGTCCCCAGTTTCCTACTACCCAAAGAGCAAGTGGGAAAAGGATACTTGCAATGTAGAGGAAGATATTCAATTCTTCCCAGTACACTTTCATGAACATAAAGCTTGTATAACGAAGCTTTAATAATCTGATAAGTACTGTAAGGAAAAGAATTGTATTTGCTGCTGCAAGTGTTCCTCTCTTTTCATGTGTTAGATCCCAGAAACCATCAAGTGGATGTGTCATGCAATAAAGTGAAAATTTCAGGGAGTCTATGTATTTTTCTCTTGGATTATCAAATTTCTTTGTTTCGATTCTCATATCCTCACCTGCCCTTGCGCAATTCTTTCTGGAAATAGTCTGCTGTGTCAATTTCGTATCTAATCTTCTTAATCTTTCCAATAGAAAGTGGAACAAGGAAAAGCAAAAGAAGTACTATTACAATAAGTGCTATATGCTCTTCAACCCATTGTTTTCTGTATTGCTTGAAAGCCTTGGAATAGTTCTGAGCATCATACTTTAATTCGAAATACTTCATTGCCTCTTTGTAGTTTTTCTGTCTAAGAAGAGTTCTTCCTATTCCGATATAAGCAAGGTCATAGTTACCATTCATCTTCATAACTTCACGCCATGCTTCACCAGACTCATCATATTTACCTTCATCGAATGTATCCATTGCCTTATAAACAGTGTTACCAAATTCTGTAGGTACAAATGATGTGATAGAACAATCAAGACTGTCTACTACATAAAGCTCACGGCCAACATGTTCGATTGCGCTTGGTCTTCTGAAATATCCATCCATATTTCCGTTTCCACCAAATGCAAATACCATATTACCCTGATCATCGTAGCCGAATACTCTTCCTCTGTTTCTATCAAGACAAGCATAAACATCATTGTCTAATACTGTTATGTCTGTGAAAATAGAAGGTCCTTCGTAACCACCGCCAGAGCCTACATAAAGATCACCCATTACATCCCAGTCACCATTCTGAACCAGGATATTGCTACCCATAAGATTCAGCTTTCTAACTGCGTCTGAGGATGGCTTTGTTGCTCCGTCTTCTACCTTAATGGAAGTTGTTGCATAAATGAAACCTTCTCTATCCATGAAGATATTTTCATACTCTGTTGGTACGAAAGATTCCATCTTAGCTCTCTGAGCCTGGCTGGCAAACTTCTTCCAAATGTAATCTGTCCAGTTATATGTAACCGGTGTTGCTCCTACAAATCCTGCAAATGTTCCGTCGCTCTCATATTTAACAAGACCCTTGTTAATACCAGTTGCGATACAGTACATACGTTCTGCAGTATCAATTACGATTTTATTGGGCTGGAATACGAGTTTTGGATCAAGTGTATTGTCATCCGGCTTTACGAATTCCATAATGTAGTTCAGGTCTTTGTCAAGTTTTAATACTCTTGCATTTCCCTGATCAGCTACGAAAATGTCTCCATTTTCTGAAACTGCGACATCTGTAGGGTTGTTGAACTTTGTTTTATCTGCGCCTGTAAAGCTATCTATTATTTTCACAACTTCAAGCTTTTCAGGTGACTTTCTCTCGATTACGAGGATTCGGTTGTTACCGCTGTCACACAGATAAATTGTATTGTCTTTAACGAACATTCCCTGTGGATTTTTCAACTTTACGTCTAACCCTAATTCTGTTGAAGTGAAAACCTTACCAACAGAATATAAATCCGGGCTGTCCTGTACATCGCCCCAATAGTCGTAGTTGTAGGTGTATCCGGCTTCCTTCGCCTGAACCTGCATTGGCGAAAGAGCTATTGCTGCTGCAAATACGACCATGCAGGCCTTTTTGATGAGATTCTTCTTTTGCATACCGCCTCAACCTTTCAACTCAATCCTTCAGACCGGAACTAGCCATAGTCTCAAGAATCTGACTCTCTGAAAATACAAAGATGATAATAGGTACAATCATTACAACTACAAGTACAGCTGCACCCTGTCCAGTTCTTGCAATACCACCACTTTGAATCTGCTGTAATGCATATACAAGTGTCTTACGCTCTTCTGAATAAATGTATGTTGATGCCTTATTATTCCACAAACCCTGTACAGAGAAGATAATAAGTGTCATCCATGCCGGTTTTACGTTTGGCATAACAATTCCAGAAAATACTTTCCATTCATTTGCACCATCAATCTTTGCTGCTTCGATAAGGGAGGTTGGAAGACCTTCCATGAACTGCTTCATAAGGAACAGTCCCATTGGAGAAGCAAATGCAGGAATTATGATTGACCAGTATGTATCAATCCATCCCAGCTTATTAAGAATGAGGTAGTTAGGAATTTGTGTTACCCAACCTGTGAACATCATGGCTACTGTTACAACTTTGAAGAAGCCTGCATTTCCTGGGAAGTCATACTTTGCAAGTACGAAAGCACCCATAGATGCAATAATAAGATGTCCAAATGTTCCTACAAATGTAATGAGTACTGTGTTGAACAAATATCTTGTAAATGTAACCCATGACTTACCCATGGTTACAAACAAATCCGAGAAGTTGTCCAATGTTGGATGCTGTGCCAAAATTCTCGGAGGGAATTTGAACAATTCATCCAACGGCTTTAAAGCACTGCTTACAGCATATATAAGCGGAAAAGCCATAATAAAGGCAACTAATATCAAGAACAAATATAAAGCGATGTCTCCGGCAATGGATCGATTCGGCTTTCTCTTTTTAATCAGCTTTTTGCTCATATCAGGTTCCTACTCTCCTTAACAGACTTTGAATCGCCTTATTGCAAAGGATCATCATCAAGAACAGAATTGTTGCTATGGCACATGCATAACCCATTTCAAATCTGGAGAAACCATAGTCAAACAAGTGTGTAACGATAGTTCGTGCTGCGTAATCCGTACTAGGATATCCGCAAAGTGCCATTGTTACGTCAGCTACACCGAAGGACTGTGTGATGGACATAACCGCACCGAACATAAGCATAGGTTTCATATTCGGAAGTGTTATATACCACAACTCCTGCCAACGGTTCTTGATTCCGTCCATGTATCCCGCTTCGAACTGTGATTTGTCAACACCCTGCAGACCAGCTACGAAAGAAAGGAATCCTGTACCAAGACTCATCCACAAAATAACAAGCATACAGATTGGAAGCATGTATTTAGGATCAATGAACCAAAGCTTTGGTGAATCAATAATACCTGCATTCATAAGGAATGCGTTTACGTATCCATAAGCATCTCCTCTAAAGAATACTGAGAAGATAACGTAACAGTTACCTGCTATGGAAGGGGCGTAAAAAACAATTACAGCTATACTCCTGATCCATCTGGGCAGCTCATTTATGAGCCATGCAAAGAGGAATGATAAAATATACCCAAGCGGTCCAGTAATGAGTGCTATCATTAATGTGTTTTTTACGCCAATCAGAAAGATATCATCCTGTAATACAAGACTGATATAGTTCTGAAGTCCTATAAACCTTGGAGGTTCAAGTATATTGTAATATGTGAAGCTGTAGTATATGGAGGCTACTACAGGGAACACATAAAACATCGTAAATAAGATGGCATAGGGAGCTAGGAAGAGGTAACACATCTTGCGATTTTTTGCTTTCTTCCAAGCTACG
>Ga0256869_1001944_pt1 | contig 10512 bp, 7 predicted proteins | sample RumenRJG_05RNA_FD_186096 | JGI IMG/M metagenome (GOLD analysis project Ga0256869, IMG submission 186096) | Metatranscriptome of bovine rumen microbial communities from Lethbridge, Alberta, Canada - Rumen RJG_05 (Metagenome Metatranscriptome) | ecosystem: Host-associated > Mammals > Digestive... | reverse complement strand
TTCTGCGCCGCCTCCGCATCTGTGGCCATTGACCATTTGAGCTTCAGGATAAGCCCGGTAAGCTCGTCAATCTCTGCTTTAACAAAGCCTTTGCAGCAGTATTGCCTGATCTGTTTCCGAAGGCCCGACAGGCTGTCGACAGCGCTGTCACCCGGCATCTCTGCAGTCTCTTCCACCGTCAGTGTTTTGAGCTCATTCCACAAATCAAGGTAATCACGGCTGGTGACAGCCCTGAGCTCCGAGTCTTTTCCGAAAACTTCCGCAATGCGGCTGACCGTTTCATGAAGGAACCGGATCTTCTCCGGCCTTGTCTGAAACTCTTCAAGGTCATGGTTTCTGAGACTGATCCAAAGGCTCAGCCAGACATCATGATATGCCCTAAGCCTCTCTTCGATTTTTGATGCGGACTCATTGTCCCCGTCATGCTGGAATGAGGCGGCCATGCCGGCAAGCAGGGAGAGCGTCTTGTGCCTTTTCTCGCCAAAAGATTCCAGGACATGCCCGCGATCCGTGACATCAAGGACCCTGAAGAGCTGCTGCAGCTTATCCTGCATCGAGGAGGAGGCCTGAGCTCTCCCGAAATATGCCTCGGCGAGCAGCGTGTCAGACTCACTGTCAATGCCGTCAAGCGATAAGGCGTACTGCTCAGCGGAATCGAAGCTACTTTCACTGATCAGGGTCCGGACTGCATTCTTCAGGCTGTCAATAAGCCTCTGATCCTTAATGACGGAAATCGCGTGGCAGAGGAAAGCAGCCTGATCAGGTGACGTCTTCCCGCCGACATATTTCAGGGCTGATGTGACGTAATATTCTCCTACATCGCAGTTCCTCTCGATGAGGCTTTCAGCTGTCCCGAGGATATACTCAGGGTCATTGAATGAATCAATGGCTTTGCAGAAGGCGCTGCGGAGCTGCTTTGTACAGAGGAAAAGACTGCTGTTCTCAGAGATATATGCAGCCATCTCCCTGTACCCGTCATGATCCGCCCTGACAAGCTCGGTGATGAAAACAGGGCTTTTGCTGACTTTCCAGTACTTTTCAAGCAGCGCTCCTGACTTCTCCCTCTTAATCCTTGCAATCGCGCTTTCAAGGAACTCCTTCTCATAGGGAAGCACGCGCACGAAGGCCGAAAGCACGTCCGGAAGGGAGTTCTCATCGGTGTTTCTCCTGATGACAGCAAGCAGCTCGTCAGGAACAAGAGCCGCAGGATTGCCTGCTGCCAGCTTCATTGCGAGGCTGAGGTACATCGTTTCAAAGAGCCTGGTCAGCTTGCCTGCGAGCTTCGGGAAAATATTGTCAAAAATCCCTCCGGAAATGAAGAGACGGCAGACGGCAAAGCCTCTGGCTGGCTCAGCAGCACCTGCGATCTCAGAGATGCGCTTTCCGAGCTCCAGTATCTGCTTTCCTGTCAGCCTCAGCTCACCTGAAAGATGAAGGAGTCCCTCAATCTCACCCGCATCTGTACGCCCAGCCATTTCCTCAAGGGCATGAGAGCACCTGCTGACGTTGAAGGCTTTGTCATCTCCGAAATACTCTGAGGCAAGGCTGTCAAGCCTGACTGATTTTTTATAATTGCCTTCACCGGCAGATTGTTCAGACTCGCTGACCAGACGTGACGCGGCCTCCCGGCAAAGGACTTCATCACTGCAGACCGAGGAGATATGCCCGATGGACTTGAGGTCATGGTCATCTTCTGCCGCCGCTGAGACAATATCAGCCAGGATCCGCTGCCTGAACTCCCCTGAGTCACCGACAAAGGGAAGCATCAGGCTGACTGCGCGGCGGTACTTGCGGTCATATTCAAGATCATAAGCAAAATATCTGAGATCGTCCAGGCCCGCTGGCAGGTATTCCTTCAGTTCGCCGATAATGACGCCGCTGATCTCATCAGGATTGCTGTCATACCGCGAGTAGCATTCATATGCCCTGTACCTGTGGCAGTTCGCGGTATACGCCTCATCACCGCCGCGGTAGGCTTTTATCGAGAGGATAAGCGAGACCGCATCGGCATACTTTCCTGATTCAAATGACCACGCGGCAAGCTGTCCGATATCATCAACATGGGTCTTCAGGATCAGCTCGTAAGCGGCCTTATTGGCTAAATTTGCGTATTCACCGAGCTGCTCGAGCTTCTGCAGTGCTGAGATATTCTGCTCAGCTCCGACAGCATTTAACGAATACATCTGTGCAAGATGCGGCAGGGCATCATCAATCCTGCCGAGTAGCTTCCGGTAAATTATTTCGGCACTGGACAGGTGTTTCTTTGAAACCAGCCGGTCTGCCTTTGCGAGGCGGCTCCGGTAATACCTGTTCCTGATCCAGCCAATAAGTCCCATGCTACCTTATCCTCAGAGTATCGCCGACATGCAGTACGGAATCCATGGTTCTGCCATTATCCCTGGCTATGTCACCTGCCTTCGTGCCTGTTCCGTAAAACCTGCTGCTGATACGCCATAAGGAATCGCCTTTCCTTACGGTATACGAGAAATAGGCAGCTGCTGCGCTCTGCTCCTTCGCGGCCGAGAGCTGTCTCTTCAGGTCCTCTATCGAATTTCTGAGATGGTCAGTCTCCTCAGCCTTCTGCCTCTCTGCCTCTGACAGCCTTCCCTGCAGAGCCGTTACAGACTCGCTGAGGCGGGACACCTCATCGGCTTTCTGACTGTTCAGGCTGGCAAGCTGCCCCTCGAGCTCTGAGACCCTGCCTTTCAGCGAGTTTTCGTCAGGGGCCGCGGAAGCCGGTCCCATAGGAGGCTTCCAGGCAAGGAGAATTCCAAGAACAGCAGCTGCAGCAATGGCCGCGGCTGACGCAGGCTTCCATAAATTTCGCCGTTCTCCGGCTTTCTGAGATTCCTGAGGGCTCTCTGCCGGGATCTGATCGATCATCCGGAAAATGCCGAGATCAGTCCCGCAGCAGGGGCATACCGTATTCTCTTTGTGATAGTCAGGTATGCCGGTTTTCCCGCAGACCGGGCACTTGATTTCCTGTTCCATACTTTCTGACATCAGCCTGAAATTTCCGTCGTTACAGCTGATGACGGCAGGGAAATGCCTGCTATCAGGTGCTCGTTGGAATCGAGTATGTCACGTGCCCGTGCTATGTTCCCTTCCTCAAGCGCAGACTTAAACTGGCTGTAGGCTGCGACAGCCTGGTTGGCCCTCGCAGGATCATCAGAGCTATGGCCTGCAATATTAAGAAGGAACCCGTGAATGAAAAGTCCGTACTTCTCTACCAGAGATGTAAGCCCGTCCATGGCAGCCTTCTTCTCCGCAGGCGATGACGCGTGCTGCAGGCGATCAGCCTGGCGGCTGATCTCATCCCTGTCATCAGCACTAATGAACTGTCCGAACTCGCTAAGCAGGATCTTTGCCATGTTCAGCCTGGCCTGCGAGTAATCATCCTCGGCAAGGGCTGCCTGGCTGGCGGACTTAAGCGCGTTCTCCTCCTCCTGCCACCTGGTGCTTCTTGAGTCATAGTGATTTGTCGATATGTCATCAATGATCTTCTGAAGCTCGTCAACAAAGTCAGATTTCTTGGACTCGCTGATCCTGTTGTCATTCATTACCCTGTCAAAGGCTGGGCCGATGGACTCAAGGCAGTGGGCGTCAAGCTCACCGCGTCCGAGAACCACATTGGTTGTCTTGCCGGTAGCCGGAACTCTTACCCTGACGTTCATGACCTCATCCTCGGTCAGGCTGAACGTGAACTGCAGCTCGCTGTGGACAGGCAGGTCCTCCTGGATGGTGAAGTAGCCGGTGCTCAGCTTGTCCATCTGATTGTTCTCGGCATCGCTGAACAGCTTCACGCCCACAATCTTCTGGTTCTCAACCAGCGTGTAGAACTTGTGGTTTGCCTCAAACGGCAGAGGCTCGTTCTCATCGATGATCTGCCTGTACTCAGTATTTCCGGCATCATCGGAAAGCTGGATGAACACCTTGTGCTTGGTCGTGATGCTGACCTGCACGCCGCCTTCCTCTACGGGAACCTGCTGCGTGAACTCAAGCGAATGGTGGCAGTACGGGCATTCGGAAGCACCAGCATCAACAGTTTTGCCGCAGTTCGGGCACTCAATCTCTGTGCCCATAGAGTGGGACAGGATAGCCGCTCCCTCAGCGACTGCCAGCATGGGCTTCTCCGAGGAGAGGATCTTGTCCTTGCCGTACCTGGCGCTCAGCATCTCGCGGACAAGCGGTATGCATGAGGAGCCCCCGACCAGAAGTATGCTGTCGATGGTGTCAATGGGATATGAAGTCTTCTCAAGGAGCTCATCGATAAGGTCAATGGTGCGCTGCACGAGAGGACGGATCATCTCCTCGAACCTGCTGCGGGTAAGTGTCACCTCTATGTCAATGGGATTTCCGTCATCATCCTCGAGCTCGTCATATATCTCGATAGAGACCGAGTCGTTCTGGCTGAGCGTCTTCTTCGCACTTTCGATCTCGTTCTTGAAGTCTCCCTGGAAACGGTATTTGTCCTTGGGAGAGAGCGAGTCTATGATTTGGTGCAGATCCGCATTGTTTGCCTTTCCGGCCTCTGACAGGACATACTCCGAGACCAGGCGGTCGATGTCATCTCCTCCTAGCCAGCGGTCGCCGCCGGTGCCGGACTCAATAAAATTTCCGCCGGACGCAACCAGTATTGAAAGGTCAAATGTGCCGCCGCCGAAGTCGTACACCAGGAAGATCTTGTCCTCGTCCGCGGCAAGCTTGTCAGCGCCATATGAAATCGCCGCGGCCGTAGGCTCCGCAAGAAGGCGCTGGACCTTAAGCCCGGCGAGCTCCGCGGCCTTGCGCGTCGCGGTCTTCTGCTTCTCGTTGAAGTAGGCAGGAACGGTAATTACGGCGTGAGTCACCTCATCCCCGAGCTTCACGGATGCGTCATTCTTGAGGCTGCGCAGGATCTCGGCGCTGATCTGCTCAGGCGTGTATTCCTTTCCGTTGAGCACGACAACCACGGACTCGTCGGTTCCGCCGGACATTCTGGAAATGCCGTAAGGGTACATCTCCTTGTCCTGCTTCATCCTCTGGACTTGCGGATCGGAGATTGACGCGCCCATCAGGCGCTTCACGGACACGACAATGTTGGGGGCATACCGTCTCCAGTTCTTGTAGGCGGCATTACCCACAATGAAGCTCCCTCCGTTCCTGTCAACAGCGACACAGGACCTGCAGAGATCCTCATTGTCCCGTCCGGTTGCGATAACCCTGACAGTCGCGTCCTTGAATGCCACTACGGAGTTAGTGGTTCCTAAGTCAATTCCGATTGATTTTCCCATATGAGATTGTCTTCAGTTGTTCAGAGTCCTGCGGAAAAAGCCTGACAGCCATTTCCATCAAAAAAAGCAAAGCTGCGGCCGCGCGTGCAGACATCACCGCAAGCGCTGCCGGTAGCACTAATCTCCAGTCATCTTCAGGCTCAGCGGAGCCTCTGGTACAGCAGACGAAGGTTGTTCTGAGCCTGCATGTCACCCTGAGCCGCGGCCATGAGCCACCACCTTGCGGCCTCCCTATAATCCAAAGAGACACCAAGACCCCTGGCATACAGACCGCCAAGATTGAACTGGGCATCTGCATCGCCCTGCTCGGCGGCCCGTCTGTACCAGGCAGCAGCCTCGCTGTAATCCTGCCTGACGCCGGTGCCGTTGGCAAAGGCAAGCCCGAGGCTGTACTGCGCTGCCGGAATCCCCTGACTGGCAGCTTTCCGATACCACTTCACAGCCTCTGTGTAATCCTGCTCCACACCTTCGCCCTTGTAATAGGCATCGCCCAGGTTGTGCTCTGCACCTGCAAGTCCCTGCTCAGCGGCCAGGCGGTTCCACTTCACAGCCTCTCTGTAGTCCTGCCTGACCCCAAGTCCGCTGTAATAGGCAAGGGCCATGTTGAACTGCGCTCCGGCAAGGCCTGATGCAGCGGCCCTGCTCCACCACCTCACAGACTCACTGAAATCCTGCTCAACCCCCTGTCCGGTGTAATAGGCGGTACCGAGATCGTTCTGTGACTCCGCATCACCCTGCTCTGCCCTCTGCCTGAGGAGGCTCGTTATAAAATCCATAATCAGACCTTGTTTCATCAGCGGAACAATATTCTGCGGCCCGGCCTGTATCTGATACAAAGCGAGGCTCAGAGAACTCCCGAAGCGTAAAGCGTTTCAAGGTTGTGCCTTGCGTCGGCATCTCCCTGATCCGCAGCCTTCCGCCACCAGTATGCGGCCTGCATGTAATCCCTCATTACGCCGCAGCCGTTGTAGTAGGCATTGCCCAGGTTGAACTCTGCGTCCATGTCGCCCTGCTCGGCGGCCATCGTGTACCACCTTGCTGCCTCACAGTCATCCTGCTCCACGCCGCGGCCGTGGGAATAGGCATTGCCGATGTTGTACTGCGCTCCGGCGTCACCCTGGGCCGCGGCCTTCCGGTACCACTTAAGCGCCTCGGCGTAATCCTGCATGACGCCCTCGCCTCTGTAGTAGGCGTTCCCGAGGTTGAACTGCGCGTTGCGGTTCCCCTGCTCGGCCGACAGCCTGAACCATTTTGCCGCCTCGGCGTAATTGCGCATGAAGCCCTGTCCGGTGTAGTACGCGACGCCCATGTTGTACTGGGCCCCGGCATCACCGCGCTCAGCCATCCTCTTCCACGTGACGAGATTGCCGATAAGATCCATAACGCACTTGCCCTGTTGTTGGAATAACACCCGCTGGATGCCGCAGACTGTCTCATAGCCCAGCCTCAGATAAACACAAGTTCTGTATGCATTGTTTTACCAGCTTGGCACTCTGACCGCATGCAGCATACAGAACTCATATAAAACCGCTGATTTCTGCTGCTCCAAGTACTCCTACAATCAAGGAAACAAAGAAAAGCCCAACGAACACCATGCAGCCGCTAGAGGATGATTTCCGCGAGTTTTCCAGCAGACGGGACAGCACATTCAGTGCCACAGGATCACCCTGAGCGCCAGCCTTTGCCAGCAAATCCATCCCTTCAGAAACATCTCCCGTCTTTATCATCGCCAGACCGAGAATGGTCTGGGCCGCTGGATTGCCGTCGCGCGCCGCCTCTGCTATTGCAGCAGCTACTATGACCTGAGCTCGTGCATCTCCCTGCTGTGCCTTTACCAGTAGTGCATAGCTGACAAGGCTCTGGGCGTCACGATCGCCAGCCGCTGCCAACTGCACTATTATTGAACCCAGATCATCACTCATAATCAGTCCTTCTCCTGCAGGATAGAGTTCACTATGCGGAACATGCATCTGGCTACAACTGTCCACTGCGGAGATTTCCAGACAGTCTGCTGTATGCACAGAACATACAGCCCCTTTCAAAGCCCGCTGGTTTTCCGGAACATGATCCGATCTGAAGAGCCGTTCCTGCCATGCGGCTTATCTAATAATTTTTGGGAAAAGAGACCCCATTTTGATTGTAAAAAAAAATAATAATTTGTCAAGAATTTTTTGTCGTACAAAAACTGAGAATATGTTACTATTCACGGCTGTTCCATAGGCATGGCTAATCGAGCGGGCTTTTTCAAGCCCGCTTCATGATCGATGTCCTGGAGTTTGTGTGATCAGGCCGGAGTAGCCTGGAAGATTTCTTCAACCGTATACGGGTTACCATCGCACAGCCGCTGCAGAGCCTGGATTTCATTGATGCCATTCCGGCGGCACGTTTCAATGTAGCTCCGGATGAGCGCATGGTTGTCAGCTGCCTTCTCTGATTCGAACTGCCCTGATATCTTCATGTGCGACTTGATACCCCTTAGTCCGCGCTCACTGAGGTTGTTCGTAGTCGGCAGGCTGAAGTCCTCCAGCCACATGAAGTAGTTCCTCCTGTATTTTTCAATCCGGTTAATCAGGGCCCGTTCAAAGTCAGCTCCGTATATTTCCGGCTCGGCTTTGTTTTCCGCACGTCCTTTTTCAAGGCATTCGTCAACCCTGCGATAGAAGGCTTTGACATATTCGGCATCAAAGGCTTTCTCGCCTCTGGCTATCGCGTCATTGCGCTCCATGATTGTTTTGCTGATAAGCTCCTTGAGTTCCAGAGACCAGATATGGCGGGTATCGTCCGCATTCTTCTGGCAGTCCCTCTGGAGATGCTGGTTGCACTCGATATTCTCGAAGCGGAACTTCTCGTTGTAGTTGACAGTGTTGTGGTCGTGCATGACTATGATGTCTTCAGTCAGAACGCAAAGAACATTGTCTGCCTCAAGGCTCTCCATGTTTTTGTGCTCATGAGCAGTGTAATAGGCAATGTGCTCGTCTCCGTAGAAACGGAAGCAGGCTCTCTTCTGGAGAATGAAGATAACTGTATCATCCCAGTAAATCAGGCTCCTGCTGATGAGCACGCTCTTAAGTCCGGCCCGGAACCCGCCGAGAGCTTTGGCGGCACGCGACTGGAGCTTTGCTATATATCCTTCACACGGAGTGAGAGCTCCTCCGGTAATCCCGGCAAGGAACATGGCCGCCTTGTTCATGGCTGCGTTCACTGTGTTTGTCAGTGACAGCAGAAGTGCCTGAAGAGCGCTGCCGTACTGCGCCTTTTCCTTGAGGTTAGGCGGTATAGGCGAACGGAAGACTTTTCCGCATTGCCTGCACATGTAGTAGAAGAACCGGTGCTTCTTTCGGACCACTTTGATTTGGACATCGTATTCGTACTTTACCTCAGACTCGCCTGTAGGAATGCAGTCAGCAGAGCCGCATTTTGGGCAGCCGCCATCCGGCAGCGTATGGTCTGCCGTATCAGTAACTTCAGAATCTGACACTGGCTGAAGGGATGATTTCTCGTGACCGTCAGGTGCTCCCTTGCGCATGCCGCTTGAACGGCGTGAGTTGGGTACAGACTTCTGCTGGCCAGCCCTTGTCTGCGATGTAGGAGTCCCGGTGTTGGTGCCGTCATGATGCAGCAGAGCATTCGCATGGTCCAGCCGGAACTTCAGTTCATTGATAACGGCTTCCTTTTCGGCAAGCTTGTCTTCATACTTTTCCCTGTCAGCCTTCCTGGACTCCCTGAGACGTTTGACTGTGGCAGTCAGCGTGGCAACCTGCTGCCTGCAGAATTCCAGCTGGTCTCTGAGCCGGAGATTTTCCCTGGCAAGCCTTTCGCACTCGCGACGAGGATCCTTTGGGTGATTAGTCATCGACAGCGGGGGCCTTTCCCAGGTCATAGCGGATGGTGTCACAGACTTTACCGAAGGCCCTGATGACCTGTTTCAGTCTGGTCACTTCAGACTTGAGGGCAATGATTTCCCCGTCTTTTTTGGAGATTGCTTTCTGAAGCCTTGCGACCTCGGCATTCTGTTCGTCAGTGGGTAAATCTTTACGTGATTTAGTCCTGCCTTTCCGGCCGCATGAAGGGATTAATTCACCTGTCTCAGGGTCGAGAGTACCCAGGTATCTTCTGATAGGCCTCGACTGTTTGGTGACCGGATCGTAGTGAGGAGTAGACTCGAAAACCCTTGTCTTGCCTGTTTTCTTGTCCACGTGCTTAACAATAGTTGGCATAATACTCTCCCGCCTAGAGGTTAAATATATTATATAACATAACCACTATAAAAGCAAGTATTATCAAGGTAATTTAATAAAATATTTATCCACTAGTTAACAGGAAAACAACGGCAAATAGGATTGGAAAATTCTACGATGGGGAGTTAAGGCTAAAATCGGCTGTAAACAGTAACAATGTTTTGATACAGTGAGCCAAAAAAATACTGGATTTCTAGAATTGGTTTTTGGCTATTTTAGAGTTGAGACATTTCTATAAAATATTTATGCAATAATCATACCAATTTGATCGGAAATTCAAACTTTCCGTCATGACACCGTTTCGTATTTATTAGAATTTCGTTTTCCGCTGTCCGGAGTCTTCCGTCTCCCCGCTCGGCGGGAATGGCTTCTCTGTCCCCGGCAGCCTGCCGGCACGGGGCATTGCCGGAGCGCGGATAAAAAAGAGGGGCCTTTGGCCCCTCTCATATTGCATGTTACAGGTTATGCGCCTGTCAGATTACCACCATGCCTCAGCCTGGGCACCGATGGAAACCTCTCCGTTGTGGTCATCCTGGCCGGTGTATGCCTTGTTCATCAGGTCGCCGCCGAGGTAGGAGACATAGAACCTGATTGAAGGACGAGCCCAGAAGGTGGTCATAGGCGAGAACTGCTGTGCAAGGGTGAACTTGTAAGCATCAACATGGCTGTCATCAGGATTATGCTTGCCAGGAGCATACTCACCCTTACCACCGTCACCCCATGAAGCCGCCCAGTTGTTCTTCGAAACATAATAGCCTGCCTCGAATACGGTGCTGGTGAAGTTGGACCACTTGTAGGCAGGACGAATTACAAACGAGTAGTCGTGTCCGCTCGGATGTGTCCAGTTTTCCTCTCCATGCCTGTAGGCACCCATGAAAGAGTAGCCGAGGTTCCACTTGTCCTGCTCAATCAGACCCCAGTCGATAACGCGAAGGCCCCATGCATCATCGTCATCAGGCTTGAAGCCGTCTCCGACATGGTTGCCGCCGTTGAGGACGCCT
>Ga0256869_1001941_pt1 | contig 10516 bp, 23 predicted proteins | sample RumenRJG_05RNA_FD_186096 | JGI IMG/M metagenome (GOLD analysis project Ga0256869, IMG submission 186096) | Metatranscriptome of bovine rumen microbial communities from Lethbridge, Alberta, Canada - Rumen RJG_05 (Metagenome Metatranscriptome) | ecosystem: Host-associated > Mammals > Digestive... | reverse complement strand
TTTATTCTAGTTTCTCCTCCTCAGGGATGTTTGTAAAGTGCTTGTCAATCTCAAAGGTAAGCTTTGTATATGTTTCCCGAACGTAGCCTTTCACATAAATGTCATATTTTCCTTCTGCGTCTATAACCTTCACCGATGACTCCAGCCAATTATTTACATAGGTTGCGGCTTCTAAAGTCTTTGTGTCATTCGATGATAGTGCAGCAGTAAGCGGAATTGGCTTTGCTATCTGGAATAGGGTATCAACTGCGTTTGTCCACGCAAACTTATAGTCTGCTGTGCCGTTGAGCTGGAAATTCCCATTAGGGAACACGAGAGTGGCCTTGCCTTCTGTCAAGCCATTAGAGTTTAGGGAGTACTCAACTCCAAACGTTGCATTTTCTCCTCCTGAGCAGGAAGAACACGAAACCATGAATGTTGCCGTCATTAGAGCAACCAAAGCGAAAATAAACTTCTTCATAAATTGTTCTTGTTTAAATGGTTAATAACTAGGAAAACTATTCTTGTTCTGCTGAATTGAAGCCTTGCCAATTCTTGTACTCTGCAATCTCCTTTAGTGACTCTTGCCAATTGCCTTTAAACTGCAGACCTCTGTCGTCCAGATAAATGTCTGCGTATGGCTTTGTTGAGGCTGCATCTAGCTGAGACGGATTCTCATTAATGAAATCGAAAGGAATGTCATTCTCTTTCAGCCACATCTTTAACCCATCTGTAACTGGGCGTGCTGTGAAAATAATGATTTGCCATCCTTGTTTCTTCAGATTCTGAACAGCTTCCGCTGCTCCTGGAATTTGCTTTCCAAATACATCTAAACCTTTGTAGCCTTCTGAGTAATCGTGCAGAACGCCATCAAAGTCGATGCAAATTGTTTTCTGATGTGCCATAAAATTGTTCTTTTAGTTAACTTCTATTCTATTTAACTTTTCTTGTTTTAACTTTTCGAAGCAAGCACACAATCTATCCAACTGTTCGTCATTATCTAAAGTGATACATGTATGAAAGTTTCCTTCTTCCAAATAGAGGATAGGGTGATTCTGCTCACAGTGTTTTACCAGTTTCATCTAAATTCCTGTATTTTAAGCGTATACTATTCTGTTACATACGGTCCTTTGCGTATAAATGCTGAGGCTACTGAAAGGATACCTAGCACTACTAACAAAATTACTGAAATTATTGTTTCTGCCATAATCTTATGTTAATTACTTATGAAACATTTGTTATTAAAAAGTTCTAAGCATTTGGTTGTAAAGATGTCTTTAAACTGCTTTCCTTCTTTCTAATTCTGCTTCTAGTTCTTCTGTTGTATACTCAGAAAGCTTTGTCCTGCGCTTCTTCGTCTGCGGGAGAGGGTCATTCTCAGACAAACCTAATGTCTGCCTAAGACAAGAGTCATTGAACTCCTTACGGAACCTTGTAAATGAGGTCTCTCCACGCTTAATCCTCTCCTTCAAGTCTCTAACTTCTGAGTGTGTAACACCATAGGCTGAGCCAAACCAACGACAATGCAATGCATTCAAGACATCCATACATTTGTTGTACAGCTTATTGTCTCCTTCTACTGACATATTCTTGTACCGAGGAATGTAGTGCGACTCCTTCTCTGCAATTATATCATCCAAAGACTTAACAAACTGTTCTACGTGGCGACGTCCTCCTACCTCACGAATATTCTTCTCTGCCTTTCTTACTAAGGACTGTGTCTGGGCATCTGATAGCCCTATAGACTGCATAACTGATACTGGTTCCATTTGTTAAAATATTTAAGTTCTTTGCAAGAAAGAACGCAGATTGCATGTTTCACAACACACAACCTGCTTACATGATTGAAATCTGAATGACTGAAACCTGTATATTTTCCTTATTTACTTTAATAGTGGCGGGTACGACATAGTCATGTTGTATTCTTCTAAATTGTTAATGTCTATGTCGTGTTCATACATCCAATCGTAAAGTTTCTGGACATCTCTGTAAGGCCTTCGATTAAAGATGAACTCTATGCCTCCGTCACATCTGAATTTAATCCAATCTCCGTGCTTAGTTGCTTCACCTTCACTACCTAACACTTCGTTGAATATAATATCACACTCAGCTTGTGTAAGTGAATTAACAGGTCTTAAATAAACCTTCACATGCATGAGGCCTATATCACTGCTCTTTATCCTCTCCCAAATTACTGGTGTCAGAATCTGGTCTGTCCATGCATTCTTTTCTTTGTCAAATATTCTGAGCTTAGTGTGTCCATAAGGTAGCCTGCAAGCCAGGTCTCTGGCTAAAGTGTTCTTAATTTTATAAATGAAAGAATCTCTCTTCCTGCTTGGAACACTCTCTATGGCATCTAAAAGTTTCTGATTCTGGTCCATATCTATCCTTTCTTTTCTGTTTGTATGCTTTTATCCTGAACGATGCGGTACTTTAGTTCCTCTAGCCAAGCATGAGCGTCTATCAACTCTATTCCTTTCGACTTAAGGTACTCTGACGCGGCTGATTCTGTTAAAGCGTTTCCTATAAAGCGAATAAAATCCTTGTCCTTTTCCGACGGCGAAGGTTGAGGAGCAATACGATTCTTCAGATTATTGAGCCAAGTTATCAATTCCTTATCTCCACAAATCATTGTTTCTCCATGTCCGTACCATTTCTGAATGTCTAGTTCTACTTTTGTAATACAGCGTTGCAACTTCTGCTCATCCTCAACTGTCCATTCCTGTCTACTTGGCTGAGAAAGCGCGTCACATTTCTCTTCCAAATTCTTGAGGCAAGAAATGATTTCTTCGACAGGAATTCCGCCTATTGGGACTGACGGCGTGTAATCACTCTGTAACAGGTACAGAAGTGCATTGATGACTTTCTTTTCCTGTGGCTCGCGAAGTTGCGGAAATACATGTTCCACCACGTCTTTCATCACATCCCAATGAGCTGTATAAGGCTTAGCTTTAATTTGCCTTGCTCTTTCAATAGCCTCATCAAAGGCTGCTGCCTTTTCTTGAATTGTAAGTTCTGCCATATTGTTCTTTGTCTTGTTTCTTGTACTCTAAATAAAAACGCAGATTACCTGTTTCACAACACGCAATCTGCTAGAAATAACTGAAACCTATTGCTATACATTATAAGATACGAAGCTGCTTCAATGAAATTTACCTTCTTCCTTTTCGTCTGGCTTGTTTCTGAGCACGACGCCTGGCCTTCTTTTTCTTCTTGAGATCTCGTGGCGGCTCCTGATAGCGACCGCCCTTGATATATGGAGTATCATACATTACTGGATTCTTCATCTCAATAGCTGACAAGTCGGGCATTGGCGGCATCGTATATGGAACAGCATCTTCCCTCATGCGTTGAATTTCGTACTCTTCAGCTGGAATGAAGATGCAATGATACTTCTCTTCCTGCTCACGGATTACAGCCCAATCAAGCTTGTTGTACTGTTCTCTGGGCATATAAACTACAGGCATATTCTCTTGCTTTGCACGTGCTTCCAACTGACGACGCTGCTGTTCCAGACCTGCCTCAGTGGCAAGAACACGCTTTTCCTCTTCAAGAAAGGCTTGTTTCTCTTCATCTGTAGCCAAGCGCCAATCTGTAGCAGTCTCCAAAGAAGCTGACTGACCAACCATAATACAACCATTGCTAACAGTGTAATGCAGCAACTTGTCATCAACCTTATATACACGACCAATCTTGCGGGCTCCTGTAGAGTCTGGAAGAGTGGTAATGATGTCGCCTGGCTTAAATGTCTCAGGAGAAACAGCCTGTTCCCTCTCAAAGAAATGAACTGAAGCGTCAATCATAACTTTCGCTGTCATCATTCCTAGACGACCTGTTTCGTTGAGTATTATTGGATGTTTTGCTGGCATAATTAGTCCTCCCTTACATGAGCATAACACCACACCCAAATAACTGTGAATACTGCTGTGAAAGTGACGCTTTCAATTCCACAACGCCATCCAAATAGTTTGTTCGTTAAGAGGTTAATGCCAACCGCTAGTGCAATGTAGGACAAGCTAAGCAGTGTTGCATAAAACATGCTAAGTATCTCTGAACGTTTCTTCTTCGGCTTGTCCTGCTCACTTGCTTCTTCAGGCTGTGCTGTGTTATATTTACCTGTTGGCTTAAAATCCGTAGACTCTATATTATCATCTGTCAGATTTTCAAGTTCGTGCTCCAATCTTTCACGCTCCTCACCAAGCACCTTCATAATTTTCGGAGTAAGCCATTTTGGTAGATGACGCTGACGAGCGTCGAGACCATAATGTTCCAGCATGGCAAAATGACGCGCAGTACCACTTTCAGTCATTGCATTCCTGATATCTCTGATGTCTTTTTCAAGCTCCTTTGCTCTTGCTAATGTCTCTTTATTCATAGCTCTGTTATTTTAATTAACGTGTTGAGGCTCTATATAAGAAACTGGCTCCCAAAGTTCTAAGCCTGTTAGCAGGACTGGAGCGACAATTGTCTCGCCAAAGACAATACTAAGCACGATGTTGCCTGTACACAGCTCGTACTGAACACCTTCAATTTCCTTTTCTTTGTCCATCCAGCCATATGGGTTTGCCACAAATTCTGTGCCATCTGACTTTCTGAATGTCTTGCTGTCTGCACACGACGACAGCAACAGTAGTGATGCCAGCACCATTAAAATTGTTACCTTCTTCATAAGCGTATAAAATTTTGTTTATCTATTCTTTGACCCAATAGTTACCTACTGAATAGTTACCACAATCCCAAATATCATGTATCTTATTGTTTATGAAGCACGACAGATGATGTGCTCCAACATGGGCGATTGTAGGAGATTTGGTCATCTTGGCAAATTCATGAGCCAGAAACTTGTGATTATCTTCTTTGCGAGGTGCTGCCATCTTTGTCCAACCAAGAGAGTTCAAGTATTTTGAGTACACGGCTTTGTCATTCGGCATCCTGTACATCTTACGTCCAAGCGCACAAAGGGCATCGTAGACTTCTTCCCAAGACTTTCCTGTTGCAAGAGAAATTGAACGAACAACACAATCTCCTGCTCGCTGCTCTGTCTTTTTCGAAGTGGTATCAAACTCGAACCATGGTGTATTAACGGGCTTCTTCATATTTTCTTCGTATCTTATTTCTTTAACGTTCTATAATAGAAACGTAAAGACTAGTCTTTCCATGTACCACGTTCGCCATTCAACTTTTTGAATTTAACATTTTCGTAGAAATCATGGGCAGCATCGTATAAAGTGTCTCCGAAACCACAAATGCTTTCCTGCTCGTCCAAGTTGTATAAGTAGCACCATTGATTGCCTTCTCTGGACGGCTTGACTCCAAGAGCAGAAATGCACTGCCACATTGCAAGATTCTCTAGGACATCTCCGTACGCTCCTTCTAAAAGGGCTAACAAATCATTTATTATCTCCTTATCCATTTGATTGCTTCATTTCATTTAAATAAGATGCTTGCTGTATGTCATAGGTGACTCTTTCTTGACAAGAGAGAAAGCAGTTATAACGCTTTATACAATTGTCACAAGGGTTATCTGGAGTATCCATATTAACTGACTTTGCCATTGTTCTATTTAATCATCATACCTTCTTTCAAGTTCACTGATTTTCCTTGTAATGTCTTCCCACATACCTACAGTGATTGTCATGGGCTTTGCTCTTCGAGCTTCTTCCTTCTCTTCCATCTTTCTCCACTCTTCCTGTTTAGCAGCAAGTCGTTCCTCTTTAACTTGATTCTCAAAAGCGATTAAATCGTCTGGGATTGCTATTGGAATCAGCTCATCCTCAGGATTTGCATAAACTTCTACTGAAACTGCAACCGCATTGTTACCAGAGCCTCCTAAGTTCTCCCAAGCAATGATAAAGCATCTTGCATTTTGACGTTCTTTCTTTGTCTTACGCTCATTTCTGTAGCCCTTAGCTGTTTCAATACTCTCCTCAAACTCTGGAAGGCGTTCAGCATTTGCGCAAATTGAAGTATGGCTTCTAAACTGTCTTGTGCGCAGCATATAGAAACCTGTGTCTTCTGTTGTAGACCAATGTTTCAAGATGTCTTCAAATGTATATGGAGTATCTGAGTAATGGTATGACATCTTTCTGCGTACAACCTCCTTCAGCTTATTAACTACCTCTGGAGTTGCTGCTTTCTTAACGGTTTCACCGTAAAACTCTGTGATAAACTTCATTGCTGTATTCGTTATAAATTTGCTTTCATTTATAAATACGCAACTTTGCGCTGTCTAAATACATCTAAATTGTGGCTGTTTCTTGCCTGTTCACTTCAGTTAGTTCTCTTTCAAGAGCTTCACTATTGCTAACACATGAAAATGCTTCTTCACCCAAATAATGCATCTCGATTGCATCGTTGAAGTCGTCAAAGTTGAACCTATCTAAGTGAGGATGGAAACGAAATTTGGAGCCACATTCTGGACACTCGCAAACAACCATGAATCCTGATGGAGTCTCACACCATCCAGCAAGCTCACACTTTCTTGTTGCATGACGTGCAATTCCTGAAATCCCACAGTTAGGACATTTGTAATCATTTGCGTATTAAATACTTTCATACTGCACAAACTTCTTCAAAATGTCCGTAATCCTCTTCATATTTGCTTGTCTTTTTGTCTTTGCGCATAACATGTGCTTCTTATTTCACCTTCATTTTTCATGTCACAAACAAATTCCTCAATATCCTCGTCGTGTAAGACATAGCCTTTCTGAGTCTTTCTTAGCCAGTCCTCTGCCTTCTCAATAAGGGCATTAGCCTGGACATACTCTACAGCAGTATTATCATCTGGGTCTGGAACCTGATATAGATGCGTACTATAGATATTCTTGCTTAGATATAGCTTCTCTGGCGCATTTACGTTCATATCTCAAAGTTGTTTAAGTTGGTCTAACAATTCCTTTGTTGCCTTGTATTACCAAGAACCTTCACTTGTGTTGGCAGCCTGCCATTCAAGAGCCTTTATTTGCTCTTCAGTTGGCTTCCAAGCGGGCTTAGAACCCACTGATTTTGCTTTATTTACAAGTTCTTCTACAATACCTAGTGCTCTAATAATATGACTCTCACTCCACTCTTTGCTGCGAATGTAAGCTTCAAGAATAGCTACTTCATTCTCATCTTCTTTGCTCCAACCCATAAACTCCTGCAAGGTTTTCTTCAACTCCTTCTTTTCAAAATCGAAAGTGTATCCTGCAGCTGTCATTGTTTTTATCAGGAAATGACGTTGTTCTCTGGTAGCCAGATGCGCCTGATTACTTATAAGCCAATGTTTATCAGTAATTTGAAGCTTGCCTGATACATCTATCCCAGCGTGTGCAATAGCAAAATTCCAATCATCTGATTCCCACTTCTTGAATAAAAGTATTATCTGTCCCGAACAAAGAATGTCGCCATCCTTGACATCTTTAAGAGTCCATTTATGCCAATTCTCAATATCGGGAACATCTGCATAGTGGTCCCCAAAATAAGCATGGTAGCCCAACTCATGAATTTCATCAATTTCTCCAACAAGAGTGCCATTAGTAATTACATCGCCTATCTCAAACTCCTGTTTAACCAGGCTAGCAGCCTTCTGCTCTATTGTCAATTCTTTCATATCTATAACTTGTTTCTTCTCTATACAACTACGTAAACTTGGCTGAGGCTCTATAACATTCAAATCAATGTAGGTATCACCAACAAAGATTGTGTAAACAATCCTGTTATTTGGCTTATCGCCTGGCTTAGACTTAACATAGGGTCTTCTAAACTTCGGCTGCTCTGTATCAGCTAAACGCTGAACTAGCTCGTCTGCTGTTGTGTGATTCTCTACCCAGGGCATTGCCATCAAGTCTAAATCGTGAACAGCAGAACCATGCACTGCAATAGCCCAGCCACAGGATGCTGCAATTTCACGAAACTCTGGAAATCTGAATATCCAAAAGATTGCATTGTTGTCCTTTAACTTCTCTAGATTAAACATTTCTCTAGCTCATTTTAATGTTATTGGAGTTCAATACTTCGGAGCTGTGTCAATAGTATGGCTATATCTTGCCTCTTCTAAAGGGAACTTATTGATGTAAGCCATCGCATTGAAGCCACACTTCTTTGCATCTTTCAACATCAGCGCAATGTTCTCAAGGATTGAGAACTCACAAATTCCTTGAATGTGCGCCGAAATCCATTTCTCTCCATGCTGCTCTATGAGTTTCTTCTTTGCATACTCCTTGAACTCCCACTCATTGTAGTGTCCACGTTCATTGTGCTGAATGTACTTGAGAGGAACTTCAATTGTATTATAATCTGAGCCTGGCCACGGGTCATTATGAGTTTCCTCTCGCGGGATGCTCAAAATGACGTGAACTGTTTCCGGAAGTATGTCTTTGAGTTTAAATGCCATGTCTTAATCGTTTATTTGTTCATCATAAAACTCACAAATTTGGTAACTCAAGATTCTATAAGTCTTACTCTTTGCATATGTAAGTTTGAACGTGTATGGAGCAATCTTTTCGTAATGTGCTCCTGCAGGATTGTAACCCTTACTATTACTTGTCTGGTCGTCAATGAAAGCCTGTGCCTCCTCTTCAGAATTAAAATCCTTGGCGGCGACTTGAACTGACTTGCTGCTTGTCCAGCTATCACGGGCTTTAATGTATTTGTGGAAGTTCTGGAAAACTACAACCCTGTAGAGTTTCTTTGTTTCAGTATTCTGCTCCATATTGTTTGCAATTTAGATATTTCTAACTAAGTTACGTTAAGTTCCTACTTTATGCTACACAATCCACTAGACTTGTTGCGATTTAATGGAGTGTATCATCACAGGACCTTCCTCTATTACCCGATAGAGATATCTCAGCAACGGAGTTTTCTCAATAGTAGTAATCCCAAAATGCTGCTCTACTTGTGCTCTGCAATCAAAGTGCAAAGTGCCTTCAAAAGCGTCTGTTTCTGCTACTAAGCATCTCGCTATGAACGGGCTTGCTTCAAACTGACTTTCTTTGTAAAGAAGAATCAGAAATTTGTCTTTCCCAAGAGGGACTAACTGGCTTCCAGTAAACTCTGGAACAAATTGAATGCTTGGATACTCATTTAAATCATTGTCTCTGCAAGCTTTATAAGCCTGTTCCAGCTCTTCTACCTCAGGAAATTTAAAGACCTTGACTTCTAACAGACCTTCGGTGCTTACATTGATTGGCTTAACATAACTTGGGGCTTTCTTTAACTGCGATAACTCATAGTCTATGAAGTCATTGACCATCTGCTCGTACGGAGTCTCAGGATGCTCAAACTTAAAGCTCTCATTCAAATTGCTCATATAAGCGTACTGGAAGAGCAAGGCTTTGACTCCGGCCCTTTCCGTGTTATATTTATCTGCCAGGAACGTATAAATGTCCTTGCCTGACTGCTTTACTTCTTCGTCTATTGTCATATTTCAATCTGTTTCTTTAATCACGCAAAGACTCATTTCTCCCACACAAGTTTTGCGAAGAGTTCTTTCTTTTCCTTTGTGTCCAAGTCAATTATATAAGTGTCATGGACTTTCTCAAATTTGTCACAGACTTCAATGTAGAGGTAGTCTGTGTCCTCAAGCTGACGAGAACGATGATTTGCAAGTTCATTCAAATCTGAAAGAAGTGCCTGCAAAACGATTTTCTGCTGGGATGGAGCATCGCCAAGAGCACTAATTGTTTCTTGGAGGGTCTGCAACTGAAGGTTTGTCGGACAAAAGTTCTTCATTTCTGTGTTATGACTATATGATTAAACGTTAATGCAGTAACTGCACAAATTTCCGGCGATGAATGTGAGATATTCTCAAGGATTGTATCTTTGAGCAAGTTCTCATCTAGAATTCTCAGCCGCGGATGTGTCGAAAAGACATCCTCCAAAGAGAATTGCTCTTGCGATGAAAGCAAGAACAACCACTGACGAAGAAGCTTGGTGACAACCAAAACAATTTTGTCCTGCTGAGGCTGCTTAAAGATTGCATATGGAACACAATCCTCTGGGATATTCTGGAGTGGAATGAGTGATGCCATTTCTTCTTAATTTGAAAGAAAGACGTACTTCACAGCACGTCTTTCACAAAAATAGTGTATTAACGGTAAAAATCGGCAGATCCTTGTCTACTAAAGAGGGACTCCTCCGCATCGCGCCTCCCAAAATCCTTCGTACGGAGTTGGATTTCCTTCCATGTCATATGGAATTTCTATTTTTGAACCTTTCTTTAAGCCATAGCCCCAATCAACCTTGACTGGAGAGGCATTCCTGATGAACGGATTCACAAATTCGACTGGATGAGTTTTCAGACTAACCGGAAATGGCTCATCCTTAAACAGATGCTTTCCTGTACTTCTAAATAAGGCTCTATATTTGAGTTCTTTCTCTGTCATTTACTTAAAGATTGGCATTTACTGTGAATGTAACATTTCCCTTCCAACCTCTTCTCTTGATTTCAGCAAGAAGTTCCTGGTCAGAAAACTCGGAAAGTTTTGTTGTCTGCTGTTCTCCTAATTCATTCATAACTGATGTTTCTTTATTTATTTTACGTCTGGTCTGATATTTC
>Ga0256869_1001940_pt1 | contig 10516 bp, 11 predicted proteins | sample RumenRJG_05RNA_FD_186096 | JGI IMG/M metagenome (GOLD analysis project Ga0256869, IMG submission 186096) | Metatranscriptome of bovine rumen microbial communities from Lethbridge, Alberta, Canada - Rumen RJG_05 (Metagenome Metatranscriptome) | ecosystem: Host-associated > Mammals > Digestive... | reverse complement strand
TTCAGTTTTTGAACAATATTTACTTGTTAAGGAACAAAATGTATGGTTTCAAGCCTGGAAAATCAGGCTTTTGACACTCAAATCGTAAAATGGTAGAATGTAATTGATGTGTAAGTTGGTATCTACGCGGAATATAACAGGGACACTTCCGGTATATGAATACCCGGGACCTGAACTGTTTTATTCAGTTCTTTATCAGTATATGGTCGGTTACCTGGTGGATGTTTATTCTGACAGAGAAGTAAATGTCCCCTGCCCAGTGATTCTTACGGTTGATGAGAGGAATATGGATGACATCAAGGTCTATGGCGACTTTTGGATGTTTAGCTACTATCTTGACGGCGACATAATGAAGAACTCATCTGGAGGATCCTATCCAGGATGCATCCATGTGAAGAATACTGCAGATGGATATGAAGTGACCGGAATGGATATGGTTAAGGATGGAAATCAGTATATGCCCACTGCCAAGCAGATTTTTGGGGAATATTACGATGACTTTATGAAGCTGGATAATGACCTGGAAGGCAGGGAAACATTCAGAGCTCAGATAATAGCCAACTATGTGGCTGCCAACAATCTTAACATTACAGCATATCAGGACACGGGCTGGGATCCTGTGACTCTTCCGAAAGAAAATATCGATACATTTTATAGTGATCTTAACTGATTATTTCAGTTTTCTCTTAGATCAATAAAAGGGGGTTAGCACATGACTCGTTATGTGAAAAGAATTATACCATGTCTTATTATGGCAATTGCTCTAGCTGGGATCATGCTTGCAAGTGGATTTGGCGTAAGCAATGCAGCGGAAAGAAAAATTGACAGGATTATCCGGGAAATGTCCATGGATGAAAAGATATCACAGATGATAATCCCTGCTATCCGCACCTGGGATGAAGAAAACGTCACTGACCTGTCTGCCTTTCCGGAGCTCAAGGAGGTGCTTTCAAGACATCAGTATGGTGGGATCATACTTTTTGGGGCCAATATCACAGGAGCAGAGCAGGTTACAAGGCTTCTTGATGATCTTCAGAAAAATAATATGGAAATTCAGGGCGCATCTTCACACATCCCCTATCTGACTCCTGTGGATGAAGAGGGCGGTATCGTTATACGCCTCAGTACGGGAACCAGAATGACCGGAAATATGGCAATCGGAGCAACGGAAAACTCAAAGGAAAATGCGGAAACAACAGGTCGAATCCTGGGAGAAGAGCTGGCAGCGGTTGGTTTTAATACAGATTTTGCTCCTGACATAGATGTGAATAATAATCCATCAAACCCTGTCATTGGAACCAGGTCTTTTTCTGACGATCCGGATCTTGTGTCTCAGCTTGGAGAAGCTTATTCCAAGGGGCTTTCATACAGTAACATTATCGCTACATATAAGCATTATCCCGGTCACGGTGATACCGGAACTGACAGCCATATTGGAACCCCATCTGTTGAAAAGACCTATGATGAGCTTTTGGGCACTGAGCTGGTTCCGTTTAAAAATGCTATAGAAAACGGAGCTGACATGATAATGACAGCTCACATAACTTATCCGCTGATAGATGAGGAAAAGACCTTTGGCAATGGAACAAAGGGGTACTATCCGGCAACCATGTCCAGGAAGATGATTACTGACATTCTTAGAACTGATCTGGGATTTTCAGGAGTTGTTGTAACTGATGCACTTGAGATGAAAGCAATAGAGACTGCAGGACTTGTTCCGGGGGCAGAGGGTTCTGTCGAATATAGAGTTAACATTGCAAAAGAAGTGATAAATGCGGGAGTTGATATACTTTTGCTTCCAGTAGACCTTAACAATGCAGAGGTGGCAGCTTTCTACGATGAATACATATCCGGAATTGCAGCAAAAGTAGAAGCCGGTGAGATCAGCAGGGAAAGAATTGATGAAAGTGTTAAGCGTATCCTGATGTTAAAAGCAAAGTATGGGATATTAGACATAAATGGGAATGGAACCACTGATGAGAATATAGAGGAAAGGGTAGTAAAGGCTAAGGAGACAGTCGGATCCAAAGGTCACCATGATACTGAGATGGAGATTGCAAGGCAGGTTATTACTGTTGTTAAGAACGATGGAAATGTTCTGCCGCTTACAAGCGACTCCAGGAAGATCCTGTTCCTTGGCCGTTTGCAGGGGGATTCTGTTGCCATAGACTACGCAATAAATGAGCTTAAGAATAATGGATATATAAATAATGATTCGGATATATCAGTTGATTTTTACTATGACTCATCCGCAGATGTTAAGCTTCATTATACGGATGAGATGAAAGAGAAGATTTCCCAGGCAGATGTTGTGATTGGTTTTTCTTATGCATCCGGAAGCAGCATCCTTGATAAAGAGAATCCTCAGAACATTGCATTATGGAGCGCCATCGAAGATACGCACAAGGCAGGTGGAAAGTTTATCCTTATCAGCGAGAACCTTCCATTTGATGCTGCAACGTATAACGATGCAGATGCCATAGTTCTGGCATATCTTGGATCGGGGCTGGGAATTGATCCCACCAGGGATGCTGAGAGCAGTCAGGGTATGCCTGCCAGAAATGCCAATGTAGTTGCTGCCATAGAGACTGTCTTTGGAGCAAATAGTCCAAAGGGACATCTGCCGGTAAATGTTCCTGTTGTTGAAAAGCAGCCGGATGGAAGCCTGAAGTTTGGAACAGACTATTTATATGAGAGAGGTCATACAGTATCGTTTGATTAACCGGTATAAAGATTACATATGCTGCCACATTTACTGTGGCGGAGGTAAAAAATGGTTTCACTGCTTTTGTCTTTTATTGTGTTAATACTTGGTTACTTCATCTATGGGCGGATAATTGAAAGAGCATTCGACCCGGATGAGCGTAATACACCTGCCTACACGAAACACGATGGTGTGGACTTTATTCCAATGCCGGCCTGGAAAGCTTTTTTGGTGCAGCTGCTTAATATAGCGGGAACCGGACCGATCTTTGGCGCTATCATGGGAGCGTGCTTTGGACCGGTTGTTTTCCTCTGGATTGTTTTTGGAGCAATACTGGCAGGTGGCGTTCATGATTATATGACCGGAATGATCTCTGAGAGGCATGACGGAGCATCCATTGCTGAACTTAGCGGGATATACCTGGGACAATTGGCAAAATGGGCTGTCAGGGTGTTTTCAATTGTATTGTTGATTTTTATAGGAACAGTCTTTATTACGTCTCCTGCGGCACTTCTTGCCAGGCTAACCCCGGAGATATTCGGAAACCGGTTCTGGACTTTAATTATACTTATCTACTATGTGCTCGCGACGTTGCTTCCCATCGATAAGATCATTGGAAAACTCTATCCTGTGTTTGGTGTAGCACTTATAACAATGGCACTGGGGATTCTGGTGGGTATTATCTCAGGAGGCTACAGAATTCCCGAAATATCTTTTACCAATTTACATCCGGAAGGGCTTCCGATATGGCCATTTATGTTTGTTACTGTTGCCTGCGGCGCTATTTCGGGTTTTCATGCGACTCAGTCACCGATGGTGGCAAAATGCGTTACTTCTGAAAAACTTGGAAGAAAAGTGTTTTATGGTGCTATGCTGTCGGAATCCGTGATTGCCCTTGTTTGGGCTGCAGGAGGAGTTGCTTTTTATGGGGTGACAGGAGCGTTAAATAGTGCCATAACATCACATGGTCAGACAGGTACAGTATATGAAATATCAAGCGGCCTTTTGGGACAGGTAGGAGGCGTGCTGGCAATAATTGGAGTTATTGTCTGTCCTATAACATCGGGAGATACAACGTTTCGCTCAGCCAGACTGATCCTTGCGGAAATCACAGGACTACAGCAAAAGCCCATAAGAAACCGTCTAATTATAACCATACCCCTTCTTGCTATCGGTGCAACAATTTCTCAGCTTGATTTTAATGTACTGTGGAGATACACATCCTGGAGCAACCAGACATTTGCCATGATCTCACTTTGGGTCTCTACAGCATATCTTCTGAAACATAAAAAAAGAAAAACAGTCAGCCTTTTTACAGCTTTGCCGGCAGCCTTCATGTCGGCAGTAAGCGTAACCTATATTCTTATGGCGGATGAGGGGCTGAAATTAGGTTCTTCCATAGGTTATCCTGTGGGCATTTTAGCCGCAGTATTCTTATTTGCTTATTATTCATTTCAATTAATAAGGCATATGAGAATCGAGGTGACAAAGTAGTCATAGCCGCGGAGGAAAGATGAAAACTTTTAAGATTACACCTGTACTGATGATATTGAGTGTGCTTGTTTTTACCGGATGCGCACTAAATGCGGAGAAAAAAGAGACCAAAGAAGCTGTCTATCTGGGAGTAGAGGGCTATGGCCTTGAAGAGACTAATAAGGATAATAAGGAAGAATTTCTTTATCGTTTTCAGGTGAATGGCAACGAGATTACATATAAACTGTCAAATGGCGCCAAAGATGATGACGGGAATTACGACTATCCTATCCAAAATGTCCTTAAGGGGGGATATCGCTATTCAGTCACCATTGAAAACGGCATAATCACTGCAGCAGAAGAAATAAAAGAAAGTGATGGTAAATATGCCTCCGTAGTATGCGGTATTCCCGGAGAGCATACTGTTAAAAATTTCCTTATGACAGGACTGATGCCTGTAGGAACCACCCTTTATATTTACGGAGGAGGATGGGACTGGCAGGATGAAGGCTCTTCCATACAGGTAAGGACGATAGGAGTATCGCCGGACTGGGTCAGATTTTTTGAAGCAAACAATGCCTCTTTTACCTATAAGGAACAGGATGGGGATGAGACCAAAGCTGATCCCTGCAACAGCTACTACCCTTACGGCGGATATAATGAGTACTACTACGCTGGTCTTGACTGTTCAGGATATTTAGGCTGGATTCTTTACAACACTATGGAAACTGAGAGTGGAAGAGATGGCTATGTGGGAGGCTCCACCAAGTTTGCAAAGCGGCTCTCTGAAAAAGGTCTCGGTTATTGGACGCAGGATATCAGTATGCCTGATGAGGATAACGGCTATGAAATGAAGCCTGGAGACATCATGAGTATCAACGGCCATGTGTGGATATCGCTAGGAACCTGCGAAGACGGCAGCGTAGTTATTATGCACTCAACCCCTTCAGTTAGCAGAAGCGGTCAGCCTGGCGGAGGCGTTCAGATAAGTGCTATTGGGTATAGCGAAGAGTGCGAGGCCTATGCACTTGCTGACCTGTATATGTCAAAGTATTATCCCGGGTGGTATGAGAGATATCCGATATATCTGTGTGAGCCTGATAAGTATTTTGCATTCGAAGGCGAAAATGCCGGTAGATTTTCCTGGAATACTGAAAACAGCGATGACGGACTGAAGGATCCTGATGGAATAACAGAGAAAACTCCAAAGGAAGTATTAAAGCTTTTGTTTGGAGAATGATTGTTTTTTTGATGTATGTGTAAGTGAGGCTATCAGGGCTTTCAAGAAAGAAGTGTATACTGAGCCTTTAGGGGAGGGAGTAAGTCTTTGAAAAAAATCAGCTCTGTTCTTGTTTGCCTTACGGTGGCTTTAATTATAACAGCATGCCAGAAGTCTGAAAATACTGCGGATGTCCCGAATGCAATAGATCTGACAGAACCAGTAGAGGTCACTGTTATGGCTGAAACTAAAGAGCCGGCGTCTTATGCTGTAGTAGAGGAATCATCAGAATCTTCAGAAACAGAAGAGCTTTTTGTGCCGCCTGCTATCTGGGAAGAAAGGCTCGAGCTTCCTACGGCTGATGAGATAGAAGCCTGTAACAGCACAAGCACTCAGCGATCCCCTTATATCGCAGGGTGGCTTAAGAACGATAAAGTTACACGATTTACCCAGTCCTGCGCAGATATAAAGGCTGATTACCTGCCTTTTGCCACTTATTTGAGCCCTGTAAATCTTACCATGGATTATTCCTCCTTGAAGGATCAGTATATTAATGTCTGGAATGAGGATGGTATCGTATGCTGATCCAGTGCGGCACATCCGAAACCACAGGAAATACTACTGTAGAGCAGTGGGTGCAGGATCTGGAAACCGAGGAATGGACCTACCTTAGTAAATATGATCTTGGATTTGAGGGTATCGCATTTACCGGAGATGTAGCCGTGTTTTTGGAAAACTTCAATCCGGAAACTTCAGGCGAGATCAGGACGATGGAAATGAAAAATGCCTGTATCTGTCCGGAGGGAAGCGACGAATGGATCTCATTAAACGAAGGTCTTTTTTTACAGAATTTTGATTATCCGGGAAGTTACAATTATGGAACGGATGAGGATACCTTCTGGATCATCACCACGGGCGTAAAAGGAAAAAGCGGTGGGATCTCGGAGGAAAAAAATCTGACGGTAACGGACGTGGGAGATTGAAAGACCACTCGGCTTTAAAGCGAGAGTGGTCTTTTTGTGAGAAATTATTTGATTTTACGCGGATTAGCCCACTGGTTATACGCATCATTTAGATGGCATATAGGGCATCAATGCATTTGCAAGATGTGAAACAGGCATGGTATGTATCCATATATGTCCGGGGCCGGTAACTACCGTGTTAAACAGCCCTTCGCCTCCAAACAGCGCATTTTTGATGCCTGGTACTGTCCTTACATCGATGGAACAGGTGGCATCCATGGCAGCGAGATATCCGGTATCTATGATCATGCTCTGTCCCTGTTCCAGATCATATTCCTTGCAATACCCATCAAACTCAACAAAAGCTATTCCCTGTCCTGAAAGCTTCTGCATTATGAAACCTTCTCCACCAAACAGTCCGGTACCGAACTTTTTTTGAAAGAAGATGTCCAGATCAACTCCTGCTTCGCAGGCAAGAAACGCATTTTTCTGAGCCACAATATCATGTCCTTGGCTGATCTCAAAGGCTCTGATTGAACCGGGAACGTTGGTTGCAAGTGCAATTGTTCCGGAGCCACCTTCTGCCGTGAAGTTATTAAGGAATATTGATTCTCCGGAAAAAGCACGTCCCAGAACCTTTCCCATTCCGCCACCCTTTGTCTCCATTTTCATGTTTGGAGTCATCCAGGCCATGGCACCGCTTTCGCATTTTAACATCTCGCCGTTATCAAGATCACAGATAACAACGGGTAATGGTTCACCTTCAATAGAGTATCGCATAAGTACCTCCTAAGAAAAAATGTTATCAGCTACGAGATTTAATACTAATTTCATGATAATAATATACGTTAAATGGTAAAATTAATCTACAGATAAACAGCAAGCGGAGGTAAAAAATGAATAGAATATTTGTAAGATTTGTACTGCCAATCCTTTTCCTGATAGCGGGATGTTTCTCAATCTACTCGGGGGTCAAAAACGTAAGAAATCGTGCGTCTTTCGAGCAGACAACAGCTGAGATTATCAGTATTGAGTCAACATACGATACCGTCACTGATAGTGACGACTATCACGTCGCCATTAAGTTCAATGTGGAAGGTAAGGAAATAGAAACATCCTTGGGAGAATACGAAAACTCAATGTATGAAGGAAAAGAAATCGGCATTTACTATAATCCGGATGATCCTACTGATATCATTGCAGCGTCCAAAACAATGCCCATTGTTACTATCACTCTGGGAACAATAAGTATACTGGTGGGGATTATACTCTTCTTCCGTGGTTTGAGAGCAATGCCATAAAACTGATAAAAAGAGAGCTTTGGATGATGCTGCCTGAGTCAAAATTTGTAGTGATGAACTTTGGATGACCATTTTGAGGATGAAGAGAAAAATATGAAGAGAAACATTTCAGAAAACAGTATTACCAGATAAGAAGACCAAGCTTGAAAAAAGTGACCCCGGCTATGTCAAGGAATCAATAAATCCTGTTACTATGGAGGATTTGAGGGATATGTCACCCAACTATCCGCTTCCACAGTTTATGGAACAGTTTGGTTACTCGGATTCAAAGCTGATCAATGTCTATGAACCCGCATGGCTGATAGGATTGAATGAAATCTATACAGAAGCGATATGTCTGTTGAGGAAAAGTATGGTGCTCTTGGAGCAGTTATAGGCCATGAGATTTCACATGCGTTCGATACAAATGGAGCTCAGTTTGATGCAGACGGTAATATAAACATTATTGAAGTTAAGGACGTAGAAACCAAATTATTAGAAGTTGACAAAGTCTATTATGACCAAAGTCTTATTTGTAACGCATATGATCAATAGTTTTTTATCAACGATCGTGGCAAAGTGATAACAATTTGATACTGTAGTTTGTGGAAAAAGAGAAGGCAGATGACAGGATAGATGAGCTTTCTGAGAAATGCATCTATCATTTCACAGAGCAAGAACAGGATAACGCAGCTTAAACTACCATAGGTGATAAGGAGGATAGATTATGGATATTCAGTATTTGTTATGGCTTCAGGAACTAAGGAATGCTACCGGAGGAATATTTGACGAGTTTTTTAATGCCTTGTCAAAGTTTGCTGTGGATATTCTGCCCTTTTTACCCTTTGTTATCTTTTGGGGCGTCGACAAAAAATGGGGCTACTTCTTTATGACAAACCAGTGGCTTGGAGAACTTATAAATGGCGTTATCAAGCTGACTGTGTGTGCATACAGACCATGGATCAGGTCCGAACTGATAGAACCGGCAGGGGATTCCAAGGTTGCGGCAACCGGTTATTCTTTTCCAAGTGGCCATACCAGGACCGCAACGGCGAATTATGGAAGTGTGTTTGTCTGGCAGAAGGATAAACGCAGGTGGTTATCCATAACCTGTGCCATACTGATCCTTCTTACGGGATTTTCCAGAAACTTTCTCGGAGTACATACGCCTCAGGATGTAGTAGTGGCATTTTGGGAATCTGTAATCCTTATATATGCAGTGGGAATTGTAACGAGGAAGGTCAACGGCAATGATAAAGTCCTGGATATTCTTACGGTTATAGGGATAGTATTTGTCATAGCTTCTTTGGTATATATCCAGTTAAAACCATATCCCATGGATTACGACGCGGCAGGAAACCTGTTAGTAAATCCATCCAAGATGATGAATGATTGTTTTAAGGCTTGTGGTGCATTTCTTGGATATTTGATAGGCAGCTACGTTGACAGGCATTATATACATTTCGAAATACCTGCAGGAGCAAAAGAACTTCCTATTCTCGTATGTGTTGGAGTGGCTCTTGCATTTTCCTGGAAAGAGTATTTTGGACCTGCCACCTTTGTGCTGGCTCTTGGTGGGCACTGGGGAAATTTCATCACAAGGCTCATTATGCTTCTGTTTGCCATGCTAGTATGGCCGTTAGTTATTACAAGATCATGTAAGAAGTAAAGGAAAGGAATATATGGCAGAGCGGATTGTGAAAAAATGTAGTTCTACTCGTATTGTATCGGTGATTCTTACTATAATTATGATTTTATGCTGCAGTGGTGTTACTGGATGCGGAAAAAGCTCATCTCAAGCCCTTTCGGAATACTGGGCTGCCGATTCTGAAGCAGCAGAGAGCCTCCGAAGCTATGTGACTGCTATTACCAATGAAAAGGACAAGGATAACTATATTCCGGAAGAGGACCGTATTGCGGTATTTGACATGGACGGAACCCTCACATGTGAAACCTTCTACACCTACTACGATACGATGATGTTCATAAATTTCTGTCTTGAGGATCATCCCGAGAGAGTATCGGAGGAGCTTAAAAATGCTGCCCGTGAGATCAAGCCAGGGTATACTGCCGGGGAAGAACTTGCAAGAAACTTTGCAAAGGCCTATGCAGGGATGACGATCCGGGAGCTCTATGACTATGCGGTGGAATTCGGACAGAAGGAAACGGACAGCTTCAACAATATGCACTACATTGACGGATTTTATCTGCCAATGGTAGAAGTGGTCAAATACCTCTATGACAATGATTTTGAAATATATGTAGTCAGTGGAACAGAGCGCACGACCACAAGAGCTATTGTGGACAATTCACCCATTAGCGAGTATGTTCCATCAAATCATGTAATCGGAACCGAATTTGAGGTTAAGGTCAAAGGCAATGAGGATGTGTCCTCAAACATGGACTACAAGTATGCCGACGGTGACGAACTTGTATTTACCGGAGGCTTTATACAAAAGAACCTGAATGCCAACAAGACAATCTGGATTGAAAGAGAAATCGGAAAAATGCCTGTCCTGGCATTTGGAAACAGCGGCAGTGACACCAGCATGATGAACTATGTCCTGGATAATCGGAATCCATATCCTTCTGCTGCATACATGGTAGTAGCTGATGATGATGTCCGTGAATGGGGAAAACAGGACTGGAATGAAAAGTCAGCACAGTACAAAGAACAGGGCTATGTACCTGTTTCCATGAGAAATGATTTTCTGAAAATTTATCCTGAGCCCATTGAAAGAGCGGAAGTGCAGTATGAAGAACCGGGATCAGGGGATGAAGGTGCTTCTGACGAAGCAGCAAAGAACAATATCATTCAGTTCCCGTTTGCAGCGTCAGAAGAACCAGATGATGAGAATATAAGGACAACCCTTTCAAG
>Ga0256869_1001925_pt1 | contig 10547 bp, 6 predicted proteins | sample RumenRJG_05RNA_FD_186096 | JGI IMG/M metagenome (GOLD analysis project Ga0256869, IMG submission 186096) | Metatranscriptome of bovine rumen microbial communities from Lethbridge, Alberta, Canada - Rumen RJG_05 (Metagenome Metatranscriptome) | ecosystem: Host-associated > Mammals > Digestive... | reverse complement strand
TGTAACTAAAGAAGTGGAAGAGTTTTGGATTACTTGTGGACCACTCGCGAAAATTAACTAGAATATTAAATTTTATAGGAGGTGTTTTTCGTGGCAAAGAAAGTTACTAAAGTTGTAAAAATTCAAATTCCTGCTGGAAAGGCTACACCAGCTCCACCAGTTGGTACAATATTTGGACCTCTAGGAATTAACTTACAAGAATTTTGTACAAGATACAACGACGCAACTAGAGACAAAATGGGAGATATAATCCCATGTGAAGTTAGTGTTTACGATGACAGAAGTTTTGACTTCGTATTAAAGACACCACCTGCTGCTAGTTTACTTTTAAAAGTTGCTGGTGTTCAAAAAGGTGGAGTTAAAGGCGCTAATGATATAGTTGCTACAATTACAAAAGATCAGTTAAAACAAGTTGCTGAAATTAAGTTACCAGACTTAAATACAAATGATATTGAACAAGCTATGAAAATAGTTGCAGGTACTGCTAGAAACATGGGTATTGCTGTTAAAGGACTTAATGATGTAGAACTTGAAGAACAAGCTGAAGAAGCAAAAGAAGCTGAAGCTGAAATGGCTAAACTAGATGCTGAATTTGCTAAAATGGAAGCTGAAGCTAAAGCTAATGCTGATGCTGAAGTTCCTGAAGTAGAAAGTACTGAACAAAAAGCTGAAAGCGTAGAAGAATAATAAGTAATAAAAAAGTCGAGTAAGATAAAGAATCCAAATACCACATAAAGGAGGTAAAATTATGAAACGTCGTGGACGCTTATATGTGGAAGCTTCAAAGAGTGTAGACAAAAACAAATTATACACACCAGAAGAAGCGGTTAAATTAGTTAAATCTCTTTCTAAAAGAAAATTTGATGAAACAGTAGAAGTTGCTATGAATTTAAATGTTGATACTACAAAAAGTGATCAACAAGTAAGAAGTTCATTCACACTTCCAAATGGTACTGGTAAAACTAAAAGAGTTTTAGTTGTAACTAAGACTAAAGCTGAAGAAGCTAAAAATGCCGGTGCTGACTTCGTTGGAGACGACGACATCATTGAAAAAATAGTTAAAGAGAACTGGTTTGATTTTGATGTAATGGTTGCAACACCTGAAATGATGGTTAGTTTAGGTAAAATTGGTAAAATTTTAGGACCTAAAGGTTTAATGCCAAACCCTAAAACTGGAACTGTTACTACAAACGTAAGTGATGCAATTGCTAACATTAGAAAAGGTATGGTAGAATATAGAGCCGATTCTAATGGTAACGTACACGCACTTGTTGGTAAAGTTAGTTTTGATGAAGATAAATTAACTGAAAACTTAGTTAGTTTCATCAATGAAGTAATTAAAAATAAGCCTACAGGTGTTAAAGGTTCATTCGTTAAGAATATAAGTATTTCTTCAACAATGGGTCCTGGAGTTAAAATTGACACAAATTTATTTAAATAGTATTTACAAAATTAACTTTTTGTAGTAAAATACTATTCATGAGTTCACCGTAGACCGTAGGTATACAAATAAATCCTACCGAGGAAGACTAATCTTTTAAGAAGTTTTCCTTGTGCGGAAAACTTTTATTAATATTATAAGGAGGAAAAAATGGCAAGCGAAAAAAATCTAAAAGTTAAAAAAGACCTCGTAAGTGAAATCAATTCTAAGTTAGATACTGCTAGTACAGTTTTATTAGTAGACTACCAAGGAATGAGCGTGCTTGAACTTAATAATCTTAGACAAAGTTTAAAAAGTACTGGCAGCGATTTAAAAGTATACAAAAATACTTTAGCTAGTATAGCTTTTAAAGAAAAAGACATTAAGTTAGATGACTACATGACTGGACCTAATGCTTACATCTTTAGTAAAGATATCATCGAGCCTATTAAAATAGTTAGCGAAGCTGCTAAGAAAAATGAAAACTTAACAATTAAAGCTGGTTATATTAATGGTGAATTTGCTGATACAAAAACTATTGGTGAATATGCAAGCATTCCAAGTTATGAAGGACTTCTTACAATGTTTGCTGGTGGCTTAATTGAACACGTAAGAAATTTAAGTATTGCACTTAACTTATATGCCGAAAAATTAGAGAATGGAGGAAATGAATAATGGCAAAAATTGAAAACAAAGATATTATCGAAGCAATTAAAGAAAAAACTATTCTTGAAGTTAAAGAATTAGTTGATATGATGAAAGAAGAATTTGGAGTAGATCCAAGTGCTGTTGCTGTAGCTGCTCAACCTGCTGCAAGCGCTGAAGACGAAGGAGATGTAACTAAGACTGTAGTTCTAGCTAATGCTGGAGGACAAAAGTTACAAGTAATCAAACTAGTTAGAGAAATCACTGGTTTAGGATTAAAAGAAGCTAAAGACTTAGCTGATAATGGTGGTAATATCAAAGAAAACGTTTCTATGGATGAAGCTAATGATTTAAAAGCTAAATTTGAAGAAGTTGGCGCTACTATAGAATTAAAGTAAGCAAAAAATTACAGCCTTTACTATTAAAAAGGCTTTTTTGCGTTAATAAGAAGGGAGTATTTATGGAACATTATTTTACAAATAACGAAAACTTAAAAAGTGATTTTAGGAGTGTAAAGTATGTCTACAAAGATACTCCTTTTGTATTTACTAGTGATTTAGGAGTTTTTTCTAAAGACAAAATTGACTATGGAAGTAAATCTTTACTAGAAAAAGTCCTAGAAATAGAAAGTACTGGCAAAAAAATACTAGATGTTGGATGTGGTTATGGTTTTATCGGAATAGTTTTGTCTAAAATATTAGACAGTACAGTAGATATGGTAGACGTTAACAAAAGAGCTTTACATTTAACACAAATGAATATAAAAAATATGAAAGTGAATGCTGAATGTTTTTTATCAGACGCTTACAAATCCGTTACAGAAAAGTATGATATAATTATAACAAATCCTCCCATCAGGGCAGGCAAAGACAAAGTTTTAGAAATACTTTTAGGTGCAAAAGGACATTTAAATATAGATGGTACACTTTATTATGTGATAAGAAAAGACCAAGGTGCAAAAAGTATAACTAAGGTGTTAAGCAAAACATATAAAATAGAACTATTAGAAAAAAATAAAGGTTTCTATATTTATAGTGCAAAACTTTAAGAAATTGACTTTAAGTAGTTGACTTCTTTACAAAAATCAAGTAAAATTATATATTGCGATACATGTAGTTTCTTAACTCTATGTGTTTTAAATCTAAGGGATTGGGGTGACTAATTTTGGCTTATAAAGTTGAAAAATTCGGTACAAAAAGAGAAAGAAGAAATTTCTCACAATTAAGAAACAAATTTGAACTTTCAAACTTGCTTGAAATTCAAAGAGATTCGTTTCAAAAATTTTTAGATGAAGGGATAAGAGAGGTATTTGACGATATTTTTCCAGTGGAGAGTTTCAGTGGAAGTTTATCGCTTGAATTTGGTGAATACACTTTAGAAGAACCTAGGTATAGTGTAATTGAATCCAAAGAAAGACGTGTCACTTATGCTGCACCATTAAAAGTAAAAGCAAGATTATTTATTAATGAGACAGGCGAAGTTAAAGAACAAGAAGTATATTTAGGTGACATTCCATTAATGACTGAAAATGCAAGTTTCATCGTTAACGGGGTAGAAAGAGTTATAAACTGTCAACTTGTACGTTCTCCATCTATTTATTTCAAACGTGAAATAGATAAAAATGGTAGAAACATTATTACTAACGAGGTAATTCCAAGTAAAGGTACATGGTTAGAGTATGAACTTGATGCAAGAAATATTTTCTATGTAAGAATAGATAGAACAAGAAAAGTAACTATAACAACTTTCTTGCGTGCATTAGGTTTATCAAGTGACGATGATATTCTAAAAGTATTCGGTGAAGATGAAATACTTGTTAATACTTTAGAAAAAGACTCAACTAAGAATACAGATGAAGCATTAATTGAAATATATGAAAAATTAAGACCAGGTGAACCTGCAACACTTGATTCTTCTAAGAATCAATTAATTACTAGATTCTTTGATAAATTCAGATATGATTTAGCAAAAGTAGGTAGATATAAATTTAATAGAAAACTAAATGTAATGGATAGACTACTTAATAACCGTATTGGTGAAGATATAGTAGTAGATGGTGTTACATACATCAAAAAAGGTGAAGTTGTAACTAAAGAAAAATTAGAAGAATTAAAGCCTATCTTTGAAAATGGATATGGTGTTCATGAAGTTAAAATCAATGAAGAATTAGATACTTATAATAAAGTACAAGAAGTACTTGTGTATGCTAACGATGGAAGTGATAAATTACTTAAAGTTATAGGTAATGATCAAAGTATAGATACTAAACGTCTAACAATAAGTGACATCTACGCATCAATTTCATATTACATTAACTTACATTATGGAGTAGGAAATTATGATGAAATAGATCACTTAGCCAACAGACGTGTTAGACAAGGTGGAGAGTTAATTCAAAATCAATTTAGAGTAGGTATAGCTAGAATGGAAAGAGTTATTCGTGAAAGAATGACTACTCAAGAAATAGACTCTGTAACTCCTAAGACATTAATAAATATTAGACCAGTTACAGCTGCACTAAAAGAATTCTTTGGAAGCAGCCAACTATCTAAATTCATGGATCAAATTAACCCATTAGCAGAATTATATGACAAACGTAAACTAAGTGCTCTAGGGCCAGGTGGTTTATCAAGAGATCGTGCTGGTATGGAAGTCCGTGACGTAAACTCTAGTCACTATGGTAGAATATGTCCAGTTGAAACTCCAGAAGGACAAAATATTGGACTTATCACAAGTTTAGCAGGATTTGCAAAACTAAACGAATATGGTTTCATAATGACTCCATATAGAAAAGTAGTAGACGCTAAATTGACAGATGAAATAGTATACATGACAGCAGACGAAGAAGAAAACTATTACATTTGTCCAGCTACAATTAAAGTAAGTGAAGATAATACAATAACAGAAGAAATGGTTCCAGTTAGATTTAATAGAGATAACTTAATGGTTGAAAAAACAAAAGTTGACTTTAGTGATGTAAGTCCTAGTCAAATAGTTTCAATTACAACAAGCTGTATACCATTCTTGGAACACGACGATGCTAACCGTGCACTAATGGGTGCTAACATGCAACGTCAAGCTGTACCTCTAATGAAAACAGAAGCTCCTATCGTTGCAACTGGTGTTGAATACTATGCTGCAAAAGACTCAAGTGCTGTTGTTAAAACAAAAATAGATGGTGTAGTAGACTACGTTGATGCTAAAAGAATAGTAGTAAAAAATAGTAAAGAAAAAGCTGAATATCCACTAATGACATTTGAAAGAAGTAACGCTGAAACATGCTATACTCAAAGACCAATCGCACATGTAGGTGATAAAGTTAAAGCTGGAGACATCATTGCAGATGGACCTAGTACAAATGATGGAGAAATGTCTTTAGGTAAAAACTTAACTGTAGCATTTATGACTTATAATGGTTACAACTATGAAGACGCTGTTATATTAAACGAGAGAATAGTAAAAGACGACGTACTAACAAGTGTACACGTTGAAATGCTTGAAGTAGAAGCAAGAGACACAAAGCTTGGACCTGAAGAATTTACAAGAGATATTCCAAATGTTAGTGAAGAAGCTAGAAAGAACTTAAACGAAGAAGGTATCATTAGAATTGGTACTGAAGTTAAAGAAAACGACATTCTAGTTGGTAAAATCACTCCAAAAGGAGTTCAAGAATTAACTAGTGAAGAAAAATTATTACATGCAATATTCGGAGAAAAAACTCGTGAAGTAAGAGACACTTCTTTAAGAGTTCCACATGGCTCTAGCGGTATAGTACATGATGTACAAGTATTCACAAAAGATAATTCTGATGAGTTACCAGCAGGTGTAATTAAAATTATAAGAATATACTTAATAAAGAAAAGAAAAATGCAAGTTGGAGACAAGATGAGTGGACGTCATGGTAACAAGGGTGTAGTAAGTTTAGTATTACCAGAAGAAGATATGCCTTACTTACCAGATGGTAGAACTGTAGATGTTATCTTAAACCCACTAGGTGTTCCATCACGTATGAACCTAGGACAAATATTAGAAGTTCACCTAGGTATGGCTGCTAAAACACTAGGTGTACATATTGCAACTCCAGTGTTTGATAGTGCAACTGAACAAGATATAATAGATATGACTAAAGAAGCAGGACTAGACCCTGACTATAAGACTTGGTTATATGACGGACGTACTGGTGAAAAGTTCCATAAACGTGTAAACGTTGGAGTCATGTACATGATTAAACTTAACCACATGGTAGATGATAAGATGCATGCAAGAAGTACAGGACCTTACAGTTTAGTAACACAACAACCTCTAGGTGGTAAAGCACAATTTGGTGGTCAAAGATTTGGTGAAATGGAAGTATGGGCATTATATGCATATGGTGCTGCACATATCTTACAAGAAGTTCTAACAATTAAGTCAGACGACGTTGTAGGTCGTGTTAAAGTATACGAACAACTTGTAAAAGGTAAAGCTGTTGACCAAGCAGGAGTACCAGAAAGCTTTAGAGTATTAATGAAAGAATTCCAAGCATTAGGTTTAGATATAAGTATACTTACTAAAGATGGAATGAAAGACTTAAAAGAACTAGAAAGCATTGAAGAAAAAGAAGATATTCCAGTATCAATTGAAGAAGTAGATACTTCTAAAGATATGGAAGAGTTTACAACAAGTTTAGAAGATGAAGTAGAAGACTACTACGATGATGATGAAGAGAGTGAAGACTTTGAACTTGATGATTTAAGTGACGAAGATTATGAAGAAGATATGGAAGAGGGTGACTAAAAATGATGGATGTAAATATGTTTGAAGGAATTAGAATAGGTATAGCAAGTCCTGATAAAATACGTTCATGGAGTTATGGAGAAGTTAAGAAACCTGAAACAATAAACTATAGAACACTTCGTCCAGAAAGAGATGGCTTATTCTGCGAGAAAATTTTTGGTCCAACAAAAGACTTTGAATGTGCTTGCGGTAAATATAAAAGATTAAGATACAAAAATGTAGTGTGTGATAGATGTGGAGTTGAAGTTACTCGTTCTAACGTAAGACGTGAAAGAATGGGACACATTGAACTTGCAACTCCAGTTGCACACATCTGGTATACTAAAGGAGTTCCACCTAAAATAGGACTAGTACTAGATAAAAGCCCAAGAGATATAGAAGAAGTAATTTATTTTGTTAGCTATATAGTACTTGATCCAGGAAAAGCTCCACTTGAGAAAAAACAAATCTTAAGTGACAAAGAATACCGTGCATATTATGAAAAATATGGTAACTCATTTAAAGTAGGAATGGGTGCAGAAGCAATTAAAACTTTACTTTGTGAAGTTGACCTTGAAAAAGAAAAGGAAGATTTAAAGAAAGAAATAGAAAGTAGTCAAGGACAAAAGAAATTAAGACTTGTTAAAAGACTTGACTGTATAGAAAGTTTTATTGAAAGTGGTAACCGTCCTGAATGGATGATACTAGACGTACTTCCAGTATTACCTCCAGAATTAAGACCAATGTTACAACTTCCTGGTGGAAGATTTACAACAAGTGACTTAAACGACTTATATAGAAGAATTATAAATAGAAATAACCGTTTAAAGAAATTACTAGAACTTGGGGCACCTACAATAATCGTACAAAATGAAAAACGTATGTTACAAGAAGCAGTTGATGCTTTAATAGATAACGGTAGACGTGGAAGAAGCGTAAGCGGTGTAGGAAATCGTCCATTAAAGAGTTTAAGCTCAATGCTTAAAGGTAAACAAGGAAGATTTAGACAAAACCTACTTGGTAAACGTGTAGACTATTCAGGCCGTAGCGTTATCGCTGTTGGTCCAACACTTAAAATGTACGAGTGTGGTATACCAAAAGAAATGGCTCTAGAACTATTTAAACCACATGTTATTCATGAAATAGTAGAAAGAGAACTAGCTCACAATATTAAAGGAGCTAAAAAATTAATAGATGCACAAGATGAAAGAATTTGGGATATCGTAGAAGACGTAATTCAAGAACATCCAGTAATGTTAAACCGTGCACCAACACTTCATAGATTAGGTATCCAAGCATTTGAACCTAAACTAGTTGGTGGTAAAGCAATGAGACTACACCCACTAGTGTGTACAGCATTTAATGCAGACTTCGATGGAGACCAAATGGCAGTACACGTTCCACTTAGTGAAGAAAGTCAAGCAGAAGCAAGACTACTAATGTTAGGTGCAAATAATATTCTTTCACCTAAAGACGGAAGCCCAATCGTTACTCCAGGACAAGATATGGTACTAGGTAACTACTACTTAACTCTTGAAATAGCTGGACTTGAACACGAAGGTAAAGCTTATAAAAACTCAAACGAAATACTAATGGATTACGAAAGAAGAAATATAACACTTCACACAAGAGTATGTGTTCCTGCAAAAAGCTTTAAACACAAAGTTTGGACAGACGATAACATGGAAAAATACTTAGTTACAACTCCTGGTAAAATAATCTTTAACGAAATATTACCAGATGCATTTCCATATGTAAATGAAGCATCTAAAGACAATTTTGAAGGTATGACACCAGATAAATTCTTCTTAGAAAAAGGAACAGACTTAGTTAGTGCTGTTAAAGAGTTGCCAGTAGTTAATGGCTTTGTTAAGAAAGACCTAGAAAAACTAATAGCGCAAATATTTAAGAGATTTAAAACTACTGAAACTAGTATATTCCTAGATAAATTAAAAAATCAAGGATTTAAATATAGTACTCTATCAGGTATCACATTCAGTTTAAGTGATATCCCAGTTAGTGAAGCTAAACAAAGTATAATAGCTAATACTCAAGCAACAGTAGATAAAGTAAATAAACAATATAATCGTGGTTTAATAACTGACGAAGAAAGACATAGAAAAGTAGTTGACTTATGGCTAGCTGCTACAAAAGATGTTCAAAAAGCAGTTATTGCTGAGATGGCTAAGACAAGAGACTCTAACCCACTAGCAATGATATTCACATCTAAAGCCCGTGGTAATGATAACCAATTAGGACAACTTAGTGGTATGCGTGGTATCATGGCAAAACCAGATGGTGAAGAAGTAGAAATACCTATTACAACATCATTTAAAGAAGGACTAGACGTTCAAGAATTCTTCTTAAGTTCACACGGTTCTAGAAAAGGTACAGCCGACACTGCACTTAAAACAGCTGACGCTGGTTACTTAACTCGTAGACTTGTTGATGTTGTACAAGATTTAATCATAAAAGAAGAAGACTGTGGTACTATTCAAGGACTTGAAGTAAGTGCATTCGTAGACGATAAGTCCGGTAGTGTATTAGAAAGTTTTGAAGAAAGAATAGTAGGTAGATTTACTAACCAAAAAGTAGTTAACCCTGAAACTAAAGAATTAATTATAGATAAAGGAGAGTTAATTACTGAACAAATAGCTAAGAAGATAATTAAAGCTGGAATTGAAAAGATAGAAATAAGAAGTGTACTTACTTGTAAGACACACAATGGATTATGTCAAAAATGTTACGGTAGAAACCTTGCAACTGGAAACGTTGTTGAAGTTGGTGAAGCTGTTGGTATAATGGCCGCACAAAGTATCGGTGAACCTGGTACACAACTTACAATGCGTACATTCCATACTGGTGGTGTTGCCGGAGCTGATGATATAACTCAAGGTCTTCCTCGTGTAGAAGAACTATTTGAAGCTAGAATTCCAAAAGCTAAAGCTACTATTGCTGAAATAAGCGGTAAAGTAACTAAAATACAAGAAGATAAAGGTAAATTCAAAATTTATATTACAAACGACGTAGAAGTAAGAGAACACGTAACTCTATATAACGCTAAATTAAGAGTTGAAAAAGGTTCTATTGTAGAAGCAGGTCAGGCATTAACTGAAGGAAGTATAAGTCCAAAAGAATTACTTGCAGTAACTGACCCAACTACTGTTGAAGAATATATCTTAAGAGAAGTTCAAAAGGTATATAAATCACAAGGTGTTGATGTAAGTGACAAGCATATAGAAACTGTTGTAAGAAGAATGATTTCAAAGATGAGAATAGTTGATGCTGGAGATACTGACTTTGTAGAAGGTACTACTGTTTCAATTAGAGAATTTGGAGAAAGAAACAAACCTTACATCCTTGAAGGAAAGGTTCCTGCAACTGGTAAAGCTGTAATGCTTGGTATTACTAAAGCAAGCTTAGAAACTGATTCATTCTTAAGTGCAGCTTCATTCCAAGAAACTACAAGAATTCTAACAGACGCTGCTGTAAGAGGTAAGATAGATCATTTAAACGGACTAAAAGAAAACGTTATCCTAGGTAAACTAATACCTGCAGGTACTGGTGCTAGACAATATAAGGACATTGAAATAGAACTTCAAAAAGAATTCCTAAGTGATGACCCAACAGAAGTACTAGAAGAAACTTTTATGACTGAAACAAATGACGACTTACTAATAGATGACGGAGCAATGAATATAGATAGCGAAGAAGAAACAGAAGAAGA